>Ga0182024_10002822_pt1 | contig 42482 bp, 33 predicted proteins | sample P32metaG_FD_120480 | JGI IMG/M metagenome (GOLD analysis project Ga0182024, IMG submission 120480) | Permafrost microbial communities from Stordalen Mire, Sweden - P3-2 metaG (Illumina Assembly) | ecosystem: Environmental > Terrestrial > Soil > Wetlands > Permafrost | place: Sweden: Stordalen... | reverse complement strand
GCAAGGTATTGCCGGAATTTTCATCGGTATAATTGCCCCGCAGGATTCCTTGCTTGTTAATCGCCATCTGCACGATGTATTGCGGCTGCTGACTTTCATCGTGCACCATCGCGAACACACCTAAAGGCAACCACTGGTCGGTGATGGATGCTTGAGCCTCGGTGCCAGTTTCCGCCAAATTGGCGGCTTGTTGACTGTACTCGCCCGTTGTTCCGACATTCTGACCGTTGACCATCACGTTGCCATTCTGGGCGGTGACGTTTACCCCGTAGTCATACGAAATGGGTGTCGCATTGCCGTATCCACAAAGTCCAGCAACGCTGCCCCAAGTCGATGGTTGCCATGCTGCGCCGGCAGCCCAGCCGGAGGCGGCCCAAGCGCCGGGATGACTGCTATACCACTGCTGACCGTAGATATTCGGATCGTGGAACGAGTTCTGCACAGCCCCATATCCGGCTGTCACTGCGACGGGGCCAGACATTGTAGGCGAGTTGCGATTAGCGACAGCAGCGCCAGCGGCTGCCCCTTGAGCGCCGGAATACTGGGGCGAGTTACGATTGACGGCAGCAGCACCTGCGGCTGCCCCTTGCGCCCCGGAATACTGGGGTGAGTTACGGTTCGCTGCGGCTGCGCCAGCGGCTGCACCTTGCGCGCCCGTAGTCTGTGGATTCTTGTTGTTAGCAGCAGCGGCACCGGCGGCTGCGCCTTCCGCTCCCGTAGGCTGGGATGTTTTATTCTTGTTATCGGCGTTTGCGGCGGCTGCGCCCTCCGCACCGGTCGGTTGGTTGCTGGTTTGCGCGTTGGACTGTTTTCCACTATGAGAGCGTTCGGACCAATCTCCGCCCGGAGCGCTGTTGTCGGCCGGTTTTGTGCCGCTCGTTTCTTTAGACTCGCCAAGGGGATTGCTGCTACTTTCTTTCCCCTCAGATTTGTGTTGTGCAGAAGTTTGGCCCTGCGGTTCCTTGCTGGGTGTTTTTTCGCCACTCTTTTCTTTTTCTTTTGGCTCGCCGTGAGCGAGAGAGATTGAAAGACACAACATGATTGCCAACGCCAAACCACCAAATTGCCGATTCATAATCTCTCCAATGCAGTAAGCGAGCGAAGAGGCCAATAAAAAAACCGACGTGGCTGACCACTCGTAAGTGATCGACCGCATCGGTTTACTCGTTAATTAGCCGCCCGGCTCCGCCGGGTTGCTCTTTATTTAGTCATCCGAAAACTTCAGTCAAAGTATACGTCCTAAAAGGCGAAACCACAAGGTACACGTTAATCCTTGCGGCACCCTGTCACGGTCTTGCGGGCCATCCCCGTCAGTCCCACCGTCGAAACGGAAACGGTGGCTTAGTCTCATTTACTCATCTCTGCGTGAGACTCGCAAAAATCGACCGTTTAGACATGGCTTACTTCTGTCTCTAAACCCATCCCTTTTTTGGCACAGCCAGGGCGTTCCGGAAACTCATCTCCGCGATGGGTTTGACACGGGTCGGTCGTTCCCGCCAAAGCAACGCTCCATCAAACCAACGATAGTCTGGAAGCACGTGTTTAGGATATTGACCATCTCCCCTAAACTTAATCCAGACAGAGTGAGAGAATCCTAAACGGGCCAGAGGCCCGGAAAGGATTTTTTCGTATGAAGCAGCATCACAGTGTGGAGCAGATTATTGCCAAGTTGCGTCGAGCGGACGTGGAGCTGGGCAAAGAGCGGAAGGTTCCTGAAGTTTGCAAGCTGTTGGAGATCACGGAGCAGACTTATTATCGCTGGCGGCAGAAGTACGGCGGCATGGCGCCGACGATGGCCAAGGAGCTGAAAGCTCTGCAACAGGAGAATGCACGGTTGAAGAAGCTGGTAGCGAACCAGGCCTTGGACATGGAGATTCTGCGGGAGGCCGCCCGCCCAAACTGGTGAGCCCCGAACGGCGACGTCGAACCGTGACAGAGGTACGTCGTCATTTGGGGCCAAATCGGATTTCCGAGCGAAGAGCGTGTCGGGTGCTGAGTCAACCGCGTGGCACGCAACGTTACCAAGCTCGCCGAGCGGAAGACGAGCCGCAACTCCTGGGTGTCATGCGTCGCTTGACTGGGCAACGCCCGCGTTTCGGTTGCCCGCGAATTCATGAGCTCTTATTAGCCAACGGGTGGCAGGTGAACCACAAACGAATCCATCGACTGTGGAAGCAGGAACAAATGCAAGTCCCGAGGAAACAGCAGCGCCGACGTCGTTTACCTGGCAGCAGTGAGAACAGCTGAATTCGGCACCGATCAGAAGGGGTCAATCACGTGTGGTCATACGACTTCCTGATGGATCGCACGGAGGATGGCCGCCAGTTGAAGTTCTTGGCGGTGATCGACGAGTACACCCGCGAGTGTTTGGCCTTGGAGGTGTCACGTTCCTTCACGGCGCAGAACGTAGTTGAGAATTTGCAGTATCTGTTTGCGGTGCGTGGTCGGCCGGAACATTTGCGGAGCGACAATGGCCCGGAGTTCGTCGCTCGGGCGGTGCGTCGGTGGCTCGATCAGGCGGCGGTGAAGACTTTGTTTATCGCCAAGGGGAGTCCTTGGGAAAACGGTTACGTGGAGAGTTTTAACGGCAAGCTTCGCGATGAGCTGTTGAACCGAGAGCTGTTCCTGAGCTTAGATGAAGCACGGTGGGTGATCGATCGTTGGCGCTTGGACTACAATCACCGCCGGATACATAGTGCGTTGGATTACCAGACCCCCGCGGCATTCGCCGCCGCGTGTGCTGCTTCCGTTCGGGCTACGCTCTCACTCCAGCATCACACGCGAACCCTTAACCCTGATTCTCTCACTGACCCTGGTACAAACATTGGGGGATAGTCACCCGCAACAACTTCGGGGTCAGCAAAAATGCATCGGACTCACCGTTAATCATGCCAAAGCCCGTAATTTGTCCGGCGTCGTTGACTGCGTCTGCTTGTTGCAACTCCCACCCTGACAGTGGATCGATCAGCGAATTGAGATCAATCACGCCCGTACCGGTTGTATACAGGAACGCATGGCTATCGTTGTCACCAGCCAAGTTTGAATAACCCACTTCCTGACCGCTGGCGTTAATTCCTTGTCCATTACTTAGAGTTCCGCCAAATGTGCCCAAGTCATGCATGGTGCCGTCGTAGAAGAAGGCGTGGTCTTCTGCATCTCCGGCAGTGTAGGAATCGCCCGTCACCCAACCCCTGGCGTTAATTGACAGTCCCTCGCTGAAACTTCCGCCGAGCGTTCCCAAGTCATGCATTGTTCCGTTGTAGATGAAGGCGTGAGGATTTCCGCCGCCTGTCAACTGAGCAGTTCCAGTCACTTGACCGTTGGCGTTAATGCCATAGGGGACACTAAACGATCCGCCATCGGCGGCGCTGTCTGCATACCACCTCCCATAGCCCGCGCTAATGCGGCGACGCGCTTGTGATATTCCGTCAACGTTTCCTGCTGCTTCCGACGCAGTTCGATCGATTGCCGCTGTGCCACCGCCAGATCCAGGAAGCTTCCCTTGCCCACGTCATAATTGCTATGGGCGGCGTCTAAATTCTGTTCTGAAGCGGGAATGAGCTTGCTTGAATAGAGCTCGACGGCGCGTTGGCTTTCATCAGTCTCCTCGTAAGCACTTGCCACTTCAAATTGAACATCAATAAGCCGTTGCTCATATTCCGCCCGACGCTGCGCTACTTCGTCGGCAGCTTCACGCACCGCCGCGTTCAACCGGCCGTAATAAATCGGCAAGTTCACATTCACGCCCACTTGACCGACGAGTGAATTTGCCGGCAGCCAAAAGGTATCGTAGCGACCGAACACATCGACATCCGGATAATAATCCTTCCGCGCAAGGGCTAGTTGCGCCTCGGCGGCGCGCACTTTCGCAGCCAGCCCCGCCAGGTCGGGCCGCTGGCCCACCGCAATTTGCTGCAATTCACAAACGTCCCCCGGAGGAAGCGGTGCTGCCAATTGCCGTGGAGGCGGCGGCAAAGGCGTATACGGCGGCTGCCGGAGAAGTGTGTTAATCCGTGCAACTGCCACACGATCCATCCGAGTCAGTTCTAACCGCTCGCGCTCCAACTGGGCCACTTCAACATCCGCTTGGAGCACATCTTGCTGAGTCACTTGGCTGGTTCGGTATTTCGAAATTGCCGTTTCTCGAAATTGTCCGAGAACGGTATCATTTTCGCGATTCAGTTCAAGCTGTCGACGGACCAAGTAATAATCGTAAAAGGCGTTTTCCGCTGTCTGGATCAGTTGCAAACGATTATCTTCCAGATCGCCATGCGCGGCATCGGTTTCTGCCCGCGCTTGTCTTCCCTTAGCGGCGCGCTTTCCGAACCAATGCAATTTTTGGTCGAGCTGGAACGCATAGGCTGATTCCGATGAACTATGACCTAGCGAATCCGGCGCAGTCGTGGCCAGAAACATAGGATCGTCGGGCGCAACAGCCTGAGGATATTTTTCAGCGGCCGCGCGCCACGCCATGGCCATTGCCTCCAGCGTCGGATTTCGCGCCTGCACTTCCGCCAAAAATTCCTGTAACGAAAGCTCGGTTTCGCTCTGCACCGTCGGAAGAGATTTCAGCTCTTCAATCTCGGTCACTGCGGGTTCGCCAAACGATGCATTTGCCACTTCCGCTCGACCCGTTCCGACAAATTCAGCGGGTTGAATGTTAGCAGGAATCTGTTGCGCCAAGGCCGCGACACCTGTCGACGGTGCAGTAGTTACAGATGTCTGCGGAACAACACTCCGGGTACCCAACGGATTTAGCGCGACGGACGGTGTAGTTGTCGTCGCCCATGGCGGCGCGCTCTGGCATCCCACCGTCACGATCGCTAGATAAGCGCAGAATCCCACCGTGCGGGCGAGCAACATGGCGCCTCCGTGCAATCAATGTGGGCTGGGGCGGGACTGGCGGGTTAGCGTGAAAAGCGCGTCGAAAAGACGGCACCATCGGAATCATCGTCACGGTCGCTTAACTGCTGTGAACAATTGTCTATAATCGCCCCGCAATGCGGCTGGGAGTCGCTGCTCACGACGGCAAACTTTGCCCATTTGTTACGCATTATGGAATCGCATTCACATTTCGGGCTTCACAGCGGCAGTAGCCAGAAATGCGTTTAAGCATTGTCGGATAAGGCATTTGCGCCTCTTAATGCTCATGGCACAACAACGCATTTCACCGTGGCACATCTCTTGCGAAGTCTGAAACGTCCTATCAAACCCGCTTGTTCGACCGCAGCAATCTATTATGCGCAATCGGCATCATCTCCCAATCACATTTTTCATCGTTTGCGGTCTATCATCGTCGGTCGCAGTCCGGGCTGGCGATCAATCCGCTCCTTCTCCGAAAGCTGAAACTGCTTGCGAAGAGAAATGTTCATGCTGCGGTCAATGGTTCGTTGTCGAGACCGAAAACTTCCAAGCGTGCTCTGTCGATTCACAAGCGACAGCCACGCTGTTAGCCAAGACCGCTGAATCGCTCCGGCGGAATTTGCAATTAAAGTGGCTCGGCGCCGACTCGACCAAGCCGTGGACTCCGAAATGTCAGATCGTTCTCCATCCGAATCTCGATAGCTATGTAAGCGCCTGCGGCCGTGGCAGTGAGCATACCGTCGGGACGTCGATGTTCAAAACTGAAGAAGAAAGGATCGCCGGCCGGCGGATCGATTTGCTTGGCGGCCGGCCAGATTTTTTATCAGCTGCGCTGCCGCACGAACTGACGCATGTTGTTCTCAAAGATCGTTTCCCATCGACCACGATGCCGCGTTGGGCCGATGAAGGAGCAGCCATTCTTGCCGATGCCGATGCCAAGCAAGGCCGCCATCTTCACGACCTTGAAACGGCTATCGCACAGCATACGACGTTTTCAGCCGTTAAACTGCTGACCTTGGACGACTATCCGCGGCCGGATCAGCTCGGCGCTTTCTACGGACAAAGCATATCGATGACAGAATTCCTGATCAAAAAAGATACGCCAGCGACGTTTGTCAATTTCGTTCAATTCGCCGCATCGAAAGGCTACGATGTTGCCCTCCGCCAGTTCTATGGTATCTCCGATGCGGGCGAGCTGAATCGTCTTTGGCGACAGTACGTCGACACGACTCTTCATGCGCAAGCGCCTGTAGCGGCCGCCAGCGATTTGGCCAGTCGGTGACCCAAGTTGAGTCCATCGCTGTCCTTCCTACTCAACCGTACCTAAGCTGCTACAGCAATTGCACTACACTTGCTGTGAGCTATAAATCGCTGCGTTTATTCAGCAAGTGTGCTATAAGCACACGAAAATACTGTTCGAAAATAGGCATTAATAGTAAAGATTGTGATAAACTGACTGTCGCGACGTCGAACATAAATAATGTAAGCTTCGTATGACTGAACGACGCGTTGCCCTGCGACAATTTTGACCTGATGGTATAATTGTGCCGGAATTGCAATGTGGAGTTGGTGCCCAATGCCCGCCAAAATTCTAAATCGCTCGATTCGCAGCCGCCTCAATGCGGCGGTAATCTGGGCGATGGTGCCACTCGCCATGATTAGCGGTAAAACTGTTTCAGGCTGCATGAGTCCGACCGGGCATTTCGAACCTGGTTGTCATTGCGAAGCAATGCAGGAAACGGGCGGCAGCGAGGCCCACTCGAATCAAACGAGCATCAGTGCGACATGTCGGTGCCATTGTCCTTGCTGCCACGGCAATTGTTGCTGCGGCAAGGGCAAAGTGAGTTGTTGCACTTCGCTGGCTAGAAACGCACGCAAATCCAATGGCGATGGCTTGCAGAGCAATGATCATTGCAGGCCATTTGCGATGTATACAGTCACGCCGGCTGTCAACGCCTCGATGCCCCTCGGAAATATGCAGCAATCGGCGAACCTTGCAATTGTTTCGCTTGATTTGCCGTCCTCACTCACTTCGACGACGATCAACCACATTGACGAACTAAGTACTGGTCCTCCACCGGACAATCTTGTGGTTGCTCTGCGTCGCTTCCTTATTTGAATCTTTCGCGCGGCAATTCTCTCTTTGCCGCGCTAGCATGACGCACTCACCGCGCCACGGTTAGCCCGCTACGTCGGTCTAAGTGGTTGAGTTTTGTTGCGCGGCTGCGTCTCACCAAAATGCGGGATTCGGTCTACCGTTTTCCCGCATATTGTCCTGCCCAAATCCAAGCTCAGGAAACTCTGAGAATAGATTTCGATTTCGAGTGTGTGCGTTTTAGCGTCCAGTTTCTTTTGAAAGGCGGTGGAAGATGAACACGTGCTTCAGAAAAGTTTCGATGTTAGCCCTTGTAATAGGGTTGTTAACCTCAGCCAGTGCAATGGCTAGTGAAAGTTACCTCGATGGTAGTTCTAAGATGCGCGGCGATTACGGTCAGATGTCGCGCAGCCAGCCGAGGTTGACGTATCGAGCCAATGCGCCGACCGTCGAGCGGAGTTTCTCCTACGAACCTTCGCAAAATTCGGAGATTAATAAGTCCAGCGATTCTGCCAAGATAGAGAGCAACAAGAAGTCCGATTCGTCCGGCGGCGTGGCTCAAAGAGAAACGCGAACCTATCGCAGTTTCTCCTATGAGCCGGGAACGTCGAATGGCACGATGCGCAGTAGATCGGGTTCGACGCCCGTGTGGGCACTGCCGAAAACTGATTCGCGGAAGTTCGGTGGACAGTAGAGAGTGATTTGCCGGAGTATATGTTCCGTTGAACGGACCTTACCTGTAGTGATCCTGGGGTGTCCCGGCCCGGCTTTCGCGAGTGCCGGGACACCCTTATCGCCTAGAGCCGTTTTTTGTTTCCAACTCTTGCCAAAATGAGGACTCCCATGAGGAAGATTTTTTTGCCTGGCACGATCCTATTGTCTTTGATTGCGCTTGTCCGTGCCGCTGATCCGGCTAAGACGGACGCCAACAAAGCAACTTCCGCTACATTTTTAATTACTGGTTTGCACTGCCCGCCCTGCACATCGACTGTGGAAAGGTCGTTGAGCAAGACTCCTGGTATTCGCTTGGTTAAAGTCGATTGGAATACAAAGAACGCTAAGGTCGAATTCGACGAGTCCACTATTCCCGCGCAACGTGTCGCCGAGCTCATTGCGGCCACGCCGCACATGATGGGTCCGAGCATGCACTACGACAGCTGGCTCGCCCTAAAAGCAGCCGATGTAAAAGATGATGCCACTGCGAAGGCTGCTAAAGAAGCACTCGGCAAAGTGGCCGGAGTGAAGAAGGCCGAAGCCTTTCCTGACCAGCACATCGTGGAGGTTCAATTTGCATCCGATGGAAACGTAACCAGCGCTCAGTTGATCGAAGCATTGTCGAGCGCCAACATCAAGTCGGAGAACTATTGAGAGTGATGGAAATGTTGGGGCAGCCGTGCCGGACTAGCGGGTTAGCGCCATATTAGGCTGGCTCGTGTACGGCTGCCCTTTATTCTCCGCTCAAACTACTACAAAGTCCATTTCCCAACTTGTTCAATAAACGACGAGTATTCCTATGTCTATAAACGATGACGGCCATCCATCGAACGGTCCAACCACGGATCGAATCCCACACTTCAACGACGAAGGTGGTTTGCACGCTCCACCGGATTTGCACGGTTGGGCCAAAGCCTGGTGGTGGTTTCATTTTCTCATTCTCGTCAACCTGGCTCGACTGCGCTTCATCGCAATTCTGGCCGTCATTGGCATTGTCATCATGCGGTGGGACACGCTGGCTGCTTACTACGACAAGTGGACTCGCCCGGCTGGCAACGCGCCGTCCGCCGCTGATTCCGACGTGGAATACTTTTGTCCCATGCACCCGTCGATCGTGCGCGACAACAACAAAGAAGTCTGTCCGATATGTTTCATGCCTTTGACCAAGCGCAAAAAGGGATCAGCCAACGCGGAACCGCTGCCCGCCGGCGTGGTCAACCGCGTGCAACTTTCGCCTTATCGTGTGGTCCTGGCCGGTGTGCAGACATGGCCCGTCGATTATTTGTCGCTGACCAAACAGCTCAAAACCGTCGGTTCCATCGAATTTAATGAGCGGAGTCAGAAAACTGTCGCCGCGAGATTTCCGGGCCGCATTGACAAGTTATTCGCCAACGAAACCGGACAAATGGTCCAGGCCGGCGACGATTTGGCGATGATCTACAGTCCCGATCTGTTGGTTACTGTTCGCAACCTGCTTGATGCCAAACGCCGCGGCAATGCCGATTTACTCGAAAGTTCGCGCTCACGATTGAAGTTGCTCGGCATTGACGATCAGCAAATCGACGCAGACCTTTCCGCCGGCAAGGCGGATGCCGACATTCGAGTTCGCGCCCCGCTTAGCGGACACGTCATCACCAAGTACGTGCAGGAAGGACAGTATGTGCAGGAAGGCGCGCCGCTGTTCGATCTGGCCGATCTTTCCAGCGTGTGGATCGAATCGCAAATTTACGAAGACGATCTCCCGTTTTTGCCTTCCGTCTATGAGCATGGTCCAAAAGATCCCGATTCGCCAGGTTTGGCTGTAATCGCCACGACCCGATCGGTGCCTGGCGAGCAATTCGAAGGCAAACTGGCGTTTGTTTATCCCCATGTCGACCAGGATTCGCGCACAGCTACTGTACGGTTCGAATTGGACAATCCCGACCACAAACTCCGTCCGGGCGCCACCGCGGAAGTGACGCTCAGAATCGCGCCCCAAGATGTCGCGCTCTTGGCTAATTCGGCGACCGACCCGGAGCAAAAGCAAATGATCGCCGCCGGCAAAGTTTTGGCCGTCCCGGAAAGTGCCGTCATCGACACCGGGAATCAAAAAATTGTTTATCGTCAGCAATCGCCCGGCGTGTTCGAGGGCGTCGATGTAACGCTGGGGCCGCGAATGGTCGATCCCCAGGGTGTCGTTTTTTATCCCTTGCTTAAAGGTTTGAAAGTTGGGGATCGCATCGTCACCAGCGGCTCGTTTTTGGTCGATGCCGAAACGCGTTTAAACCCCGCCGCCGGCTCCATCTATTTCGGCAATAGCGGCAGCACGCAAAGCAATGCGTCAAGTGACGTCAACGTGCGTCCCTCCACGCCGCAAGAATTGGCCGCGAATTCGCCCACACCCGAAGTTTCCGAGGCCGAAATTCAAGCAAACTTGGCAAAACTTCCGCCCGAATCGCTCGCCCAAGTTCAACGGCAGCGTCTCTGTCCCATCACCGGAAACAAGCTCGGTGCGATGGGCCAACCCATTCAATTGACTATCGACAACCAAACCCTCTGGCTCTGTTGCGAAGGCTGCAAAGAAGAAGCGCTCAAAGATTCAAAGGCAACCCTAGCGAAGGTCGCTGAATTGAAACAAGCGAAATAGAACCCGGCACTTGGGCCTGGCTCCCTCTCACGACCAATCATCTAACCACGAGTCACCAACCACAAGCCACTGCATATGATCCAGCGCATCATCGAACTCTCGATCCGTAATCGCTTCATCGTTTTCGCCGCCGCGGCGGTGCTGACGGTGGCCGGCGTTTACGCCACGCTCAATACCCCGGTCGACGCTATCCCCGACCTCAGTGAAAACCAGGTCATCGTCTTTGCCGATTGGATGGGCCGCAGCCCGCGCGAAATTGAAGACCAGGTCACCTATCCGCTTTCTCGAAAACTGCAGGGATTGGCCGGTGTGAAGGCCATCCGTTCGTCGTCGGAATTCAACTTCTCGATGATCACCATCATCTTCGACGACAACATCGACTTCTACTTCGCCCGCCAACGGGTAACCGAAAAACTCTCGCAAGCAAATACATTTTTGCCTGCCGACGTCGTTCCCTATTTAGCACCTGACGCGACGGCACTTGGGCAAATTTTCTGGTACACCGTCGAAGACAGCCCAACCAACCCGGTCGATTCCGGCCGCCTCTGGGCACTGAACAAGTTCTACATCGCGCCGCAATTGAACTCCGTACAGGGCGTGGCCGATGTCGCCGTGGTCGGCGGCACGCCGCTGGAATATCAAATCGACGTGCGCCCAGAAGACCTCCGGGCCTATGGCATTTCATTGGGCGAACTCTACGCCGCCGTCGGCAAAAGCAACATGCCCTCCGGCGGCGGCGTCGTGCAAAAAAACAATGCCGAATATATCGTCCGCGGCGTCGGCTGGATCACCGGCAAAAACGATATCGAAAACACGGTCATCAAGGAAATCAAAGGCACGCCGATTTACGTCCGCAACATTGCCACCGTGCAGTTGGGCACACAGTTTCGCCGCAGCGTGTTTGAAAAGGGCGGCAACGAAGCGACCGGTGGCGTCGTGCTCATGCGGTTCGGCAAAAATCCATTAACGGTTACCAAACTCGTTAAAGACGAAATCCAAAAGCTGCAGCCCGGTCTGCCCGCCGGCGTGCACATTGTGCCCGCCTACGACCGCACCCGCCTCATTCACGGCGCCGTGCATACGCTGACCGAAGTAATGCAACACGAAATGATTATCGCCTCCCTGGCCGTCCTGCTTATCCTGATGCACTTCCGCAGCGTGTTCGTCATTTGCGTCACATTGCCGCTCGCCGTCTTGTTCTCCTTTCTGATGATGTGGCTGCTGCGAACCCTAGGCATCATCGACATCCAGGCCAACATTATGTCGCTCGGCGGCATCACCATTTCCATCGGCATTTTGGTCGATCAGGCCATCGTCATGACCGAAAATGCCACGCACCATCTCAAGGCGCACTTCGGCGATCAAAAAGTCAGCGGCGACATCCGCGAATTGGTCATTGCGCCCTGCCGCGCCGTCGGCCGCCCGATTTTTTTCTCCGTGATGATTATGCTCCTCTCGTTCATCCCGGTCTTCATGCTCAGCGGCCGAGAAGGAAAACTGTTTCACCCGCTGGCCTTCACCAAAAGCTTCGCCATGATCGGCGTGGCTTTGATTTCCGTCACCTTGGTGCCGGCGCTGATCCCGACATTCATCAAAGGCCGTTTGCGTAGCGAAGAAGAGAATCCCATCGTTCGCAGCTTCATCAATATTTACAAGCCGCTGCTTACTTGGGCCCTCCCGCGATTGAATTTGGTAATGTGGATGTTCGCCGTGCTGTTGATATTGGGTGCCGGCGTGTTTCCCCTGCAATCATTGCTGGGAATGGGGGCCAACGAAGACGCGTGGCGGACCACGTTTTTATGCGTCTTTGCCGTCGTCACTACGCTTACCGTGTACTTCACCATCGGTGTCCGCTGGCAAATCTGCTCCTTCGTGGCGCTTACCGTGTTCGCCATGTGGGCGTATCACTTTCCGAAAATCGGCGTCTCGTTTATGCCCGCCTTGGACGAAGGCGCCACGCTCGACATGCCCATCACCGTGCCGCGCGCCAGCGTCACGCAAGCTGCCGACGACCTGAAAGCCCGCGACGCACTACTGCGCGGCTTTCCGGAGGTGGAATCCGTCATCGGTAAATCCGGCCGCGCCGATACTCCCACTGACCCGGCTCCGCTCGACATGGTCGAAACCTTCGTCAACTTTCGCCCCAAAGAACTCTGGCCGAAGCGCGTGCTGCGCTACAACGACGCCGCCGCGCAAACAGCCCGTTTCCTCGATCGGCTTCAGACAGACGGCTTTATCCAATCGACTCCGGCCGACGACCGTAACGAACTGGTCAACGACGCCAGCCAAAAGGCCCTGGAACGCTTCGACGAAACCATGCGCAGCCTCGCACTCACCAAATACGAAACCGCGGTGCGCGAAATGGGCCCGCAGTTGGTCCGCTATGCCATCGAGCAATTGATTGGCCGGATGACAGCAGCCGGCGAATTAAAGTGGCCAGCCGGCAAGGACGAAGCGGCCGAGATCGACAAGCTCGTGGAAAAGCTCAATCCCAAATATGGTCACTGGCTGGCAACATCCCTGGCCTTGGAAGATGTCACTCAGCTCGATCAGGACGTGGCCAACGAGCTGGCCCGCGCCGAAGCAGTCACCGACGTAATAAAAAGCTTGGAATTGAAAGAGCCACAAACGGTCGAGTTTTTCAGCAGCCTCAGTGAGTTTTTCGGTGCCCCTCACAAAACCTTGGCAGGCGAAATGTTCGCACAACTTGATGCCCAGCGCACCAGGCTGTGGCGTGACGACGTCCAAAAAATCAATTGGGACTTGTTCGACCGCGGCACAGAAACCTTCACCTGGTATGCGCTGGAAGAGCTCGCCAAAGCGGCGCAAAAATCCAACCTGCTCAAAGATGCGCCGCACGGCAACGAAACCGCGAAGTTCGCCACGGCCGCCGTCCAATCACAGCTCGGCAAGCCGGTCGATCCGTCCGACTCCGCCCCCTTTGTTCCGCTCCGCAAAGATTTGGAAACAATCTTTCGCCGCGACGTTTTCTTCTGGCCTCGCACTTCCGGCCCCAAAGGTGATTTGGTCGATGACGAAATGAATCTCCGTGTGCTTCAAGTGCCCGGCTGGAGCAACATCTTCACGCAGCCCATCATCAACCGCATCGACATGCTCTCCACCGGTGTCCGGACTGATATCGGCGTTAAAGTATTTGGCTCCGATTTGGACTCTATCAATAAAGTCTGCAAAGAAGTTGAAACGGCGCTGAAACCGATCAACGGCGCCCGCGACGTGGTCGCTGCCCCCATCATGGGCAAAGGCTACGTGCAAATCGATATTAAACGGTCAGAGGCCGCCCGTTACGGCATCAGCGTCGAGGATATTCAAGACGAAATCGAAGTCGCCCTGGCAGGCCGCGCGGTCACGTACACCGTTGAAAACCGCGATCGCTTCCCCGTTCGCATCCGCTATGCCCGCGGCGACCGCAACGACGAGGAAAGCATCCGCCGTCTGCTCATCAGCCCAGGCAGTCAAATGTCCGGCGGTAACTCGCCCGAGGCCGGCTCCAGCGGGATGGCCTCCGCTGCGTCGAATAGTTCGACCGAAAACGGCGCCAGTACCGCGCCAGCCGTGGCCCCGCCGGGAAGCCATACCGTACGTCCAATGCACTCAAATGGCGGCAAAGTGTTCATCCCGCTTAGTACGATCGCCGACGTAAAAATTGTCGAAGGCCCCGCCATGATCAAAAGCGAAAACGGCGAGCTTCTCAACTATGTCACGCTCAATGTCCGCGGCCGCGACATCGTCGGTTTTGTCGACGAGGCCCAGCGTGTCGTCGCCCAAAAAGTTGAACTCCCCGAAGGCGTCAGCCTCCAATGGAGCGGCGAATTCGAACATCAAGTGCGCGCCGCCCAAACGCTCCGTTTTGTGTTCCCCGCGGTGATCATCCTTATCTTCATCATTCTATATCTCACGTACAACGACTTCATGGACGCCGCGTTAATGATGCTCGCCGTCCCAGAGGCCCTGGCCGGCGGAGCGTTTTTTATGTTCCTCTTCCCCAAAATCATGCAGGGCTGGAACACACCGCCGATGGATTTTAGCGTTGCCGTTTGGGTTGGCTTCATCGCTTGTTTCGGCATGGCCACCGAGACCGGAATCATCATGCTAGTCTATTTGCGCGAAGCCATCGAAAAGCGCGGCGGCCTGGCGAACATCAAATCGCTGGAAGAACTGCGCCAGGCAGTCATTGAAGGAGCCGTCCACCGTTTACGCCCCAAACTTCTGACAGAAGGCGTGGCCATTATCGCCATTTTCCCGATGGTGTTCGCTAAAGGCGTCGGCGGCGAAATTCTAGCACCAATGGCTCTCCCAGTCTTGGGCGGACTATTGATCTCCGATGAAGTCGTCGATCTGTTCCTGCCCGTGCGCTTCTATTGGGTCCGCCGCGCACGTTGGTTAAAGTTGCATCACAATACACACGCCGCACCGGTCAAGGAACATCAACTTTTATTGGAACCTACGGTGACGGGTCCGACCGCCTAGCTCCGTCCACCCGAACTCATCCCATCAGTAAACACCTGCGTCGTTAGCCAAATGGTAGCGATACTGCTACGATAATCGCTTTGCCCTCCCATCCGCCAAATTCATAAATTTTATATGCGGTTGAGCAGTTCACTGTTCGTCTGTTCCGCAATCGCGGTCTGCCTTCCTCTCACGGTTCCTAGCAGGTGCTTCGGATCGGATACAGCTCAGGCGTCCGACATCGACGTTGTCTTCGATCCCGCTATCGTCCCTGGCGATAATTTTTTCTCCTACGTCAACAACAACTGGCTGAAAAAGCACCCCATGCCTCCGCAGCACAGCCGCTGGGGAGTCGATGTTGTGCTAGAAGATTCCATCGCCGATTCTTTGCACGCAATTCTTACCGAATTGGCAGCCGCCCCAGCTTCCTCTGAGCCCGCCTCTCATAAGCTTCGCGATTTTTACACAACCGCGCTGGATCAAACTGCCATCGACAAGCAAGGCATTGCGCCGTTGCAATCGGAACTCGATCGTATTGCTAAAATACAATCCACCGACGATCTTTTGTCCGAAGCCGGGCATCTGCGCCGTATCGGCATCGATGCCCTTTGCAGTTTCAGTATTTTGCAGGATGAAAAACAATCCGACCGCTACGCCGCGCACCTGTCGCAGGGCGGCATGGGTCTTCCAGAACGAGATTATTACCTTGGCGATGATGCCGATTCCGTCCGCATCCGCGACACTTATCGCAAGTTTATCGTCAAAATCTTTGCACTGTCCGGCGATTCGCCCACGACTGCTGCCAACAATGCAAACGTACTTCTTCGTTTGGAAACCAAGCTGGCCCAACCGGCGCGCACGCCAACCGACCTGCGCGATCCACAGTCGAATTACAACAAAAAAACCCTCACTGAATTTCAGGCACTCAATCCCAAAGTTCATTGGCAGCGTTATTTCCAAAGCCTGGCGGGGCCCTCCAACGCTGCCCCAGAACTGCCGTACTTAATTGTCGGCCAACCAGAATTCTTTACACACGAAGCAGAGCTAATTGCAGCAGTGCCCCTTTCAGATTGGCGCGTTTATTTCCGCGCGCAGTTATTGTGCCAGGCCGCTCCCTATCTTTCTCAACCCCTCGAAAAGGCCGATTTCGAATTTTACCAGCAAACTCTGGCCGGGGTGAAGGAAATGGACCCGCGTTGGAAACGAGTGCTCGTCCGCATCAATGGTAATTCAGACGATCAAACGCATCCCTTGGGCGAAGCGCTGGGCCAACTCTATGTCGCAAAATATTTTCCTCCTCGCGCCAAAGCTAGCGCCACCGAAATGGTGCACCATATTCTCGAAAGTTACCGGCAGCGCCTGGAATCCCGCGATTGGCTTTCGTCGGAAACGAAGAACATCGCACTCGCAAAGTTGGCTGCCGTGACGATAAAAATCGGCTACCCCGACCACTGGCGCGATTATTCAACCCTGGAAGTTGCTCGCGATTCCTACGTACAGAATGCGTTTCGCGAGCAAGCCTTTGAATTGGATTTCTGGCTCGCAAAACTAAACCAGCCCGTCGACAAATCGCTGTGGGAAATGACGCCCCCAACCGTCAACTGCTATTACGAACCCCAGCTCAATGAAATCGTGTTTCCAGCAGGTGTTCTACAGCCTCCCTTTTACGATTATCGAGCCGACGACGCCGTCAATTACGGCGCAATTGGTTGCCTCATTGGGCACGAAATCACCCACGGATTCGACGACCAGGGGAGCCAGTACGACGCCGCGGGCAATCTCAAGGATTGGTGGACCGCAAACGATCGTGCCCGCTTCACAGCCCTTAACGAGAAGCTCGTCAAGCAATTCGATGCGTACTCTCCGCTGAAGGGCGTCCACATCAACGGCAAACTCACCCTCGGCGAAAACATTGCCGATCTAGGCGGTTTGAACATCTCCTATTATGCATACCTGAACTCACTCCAAGGCAAGCCCGCGCCGGTGCTTGACAATTTGACAGGCCAGCAGCGCTTTTTCGTCGGATACGCGCATTCCTGGTGCGACACACAGACCGAACAGCAATTACGGTTGCAACTCCGCACCGATGTCCATTCACCCGAGGAATTCCGTGTGTTGGGCCCCCTCTCCAATTTCACGCCGTTTTACGAGGCTTTCCACATCGGCCCCAAAAACAAAATGTACCGGCCGCCTGCCGATCGCATCGAAATCTGGTAGCCGCTTCCGCGACGCAAGCTTCGCAATCAGGCACTGATGGCCGGCGTGGGGGCCAGCGATTCCTTCAACATCTGCCGGCTGGTTTCCAATTCGGCCTTCAAATCCGCACGATTGGGAAACTCTTCCAGCAGTTTCTCCAGTCGTTCGACCGATCCCTGCAAATTCTGCAGCCCCTTGTCCCGATCCCGCGCTTTAATTTGCACCAGCCCAAGTTCGCGCAGCACGACGGCCGAATCGCGGCGGAACTGCGGGTTCTTCGGATACTCCTGGACTAATTTGTCGAGGATCAATTCCGATTTTTCAAAATTCGCAATCGCCGCGGCTCCTTCCTGATGCCCGGCAATGTTCATGTACGTCTGCGCCAGCGCCGATTGATATTCATCGACGTCCGGATTCCGATCCACCAGCCGCGCAAATGCGTCCCGCGCCAAATCATACAGTTTCGTCGCCTCCTCCGGCGATTGATTTTCGCTGTGCGCATCGGCCGATTTCCGATAGCAAGTGGCCAGGTAATACTGAATCGTTAGGTCGTGCGGCTCGCGCTCCTCGAGCGCGGCAAATCGCTCGATCGCCCGATCAAAATAATTAGCGGCCTCACCCGGCTGCTTGCGTCTCAACTCCAATACTCCCTGATTATAGGAACCCATGGCCAAATCGCGCTTCAAACGGAACGAATCGCCGGCAGGCAATAGCGACTCTCGTAATTGTTGGGCCGCTTGCACTTGATCAGCGGCAGCTTCCAAATGGCCTAGGTCTTTTTCAACCAGCCCGATATTCATCAGGTTATTGGCCAAGGCCCGCTGCAATTCTTGGTCGTTGGGAGCCAAACCCACCAGTTCTCTTCGCAAATCCCGTCCCTTTTGGTATTCAGCCAACGCCTGCTCAAATTGCAGGCTACGGTCTTGGCTGCGGCCCAAAGCGTTTTCCGTATCGCCCAGCGCTTGCAGTCGATGCGGATCGCGCGCCGATTCTAGCAGTAATTGCTTTTGAATATCGCGCGCCTGCAGCAAATACGGAATCGCTTGATCGGACGATTGCAATTCATCGATAATGCGGCCGGCCCGGAACAGTGTTGCGGCATACTCTTCCTTCACCGACGGATCGTCAGCCCGTTGCTGCAGAAATTTTTGATAATAATCGAGCGTCTTTTGCAATAGATCTTTCCGTAGCCCCTGCATGCCCGGTTGATTCAATAGTGAATCTTCGCTGACCTTCGTGAACAAATCGTCAACGGCATTTCGCGCTTCGCGAAATGCCACGTCGGCGTTCTTTCGCGCTTCATCCGCGATGATGCGTTGATGATTTACCAGCACGGCGGCCACAATGGCCACAACCGTCAGCAGCACCAGGCCGATTCCACTGGTCAGCGCCGCCGATTTATGCCTGCGAATCCACCGAGCCGCTCGTTCCAGCCCGCGCTCGGGATATGCCGACACCGGTTCATCCGCCAACCAGTGTTCCAAATCGTCGGCCAAAGCGCTGGCCGTCGGATAGCGATCAGCTTGCTTTAGCGACATCGCCTTCAGGCAAATCGCTTCCAGCGGATGCGGCACATCTGCCTTTATTTCCCGCGGCCGCGGAAATTCGCCATTCCGGACATTCGCCAACAGTGTATCTAACCGCGGTGCTGCGAACGGGCATTGTCCCGTGAGCAAGTAGTACAGCGTCGCGCCCAGACTGTAGATATCGCTCGCTGGACCAAGCAAATCTAGCCGCCCTTCGGCCTGTTCCGGGCTCATAAACGCCGGCGTACCGACAACGGTTCCAAATCGAGTCGGCGCTGTGCCGACTCCGGATTGCAATTCCAAGGGGGCCTCATCGGCCGAGTCGCCGATTTGATCCGCACGTCCTGCTGCCTTTGCCAGCCCCCAATCGACCACCAACGTTTCGCCATACTTAGCCAATAGAATATTTCCCGGCTTCAAATCACGATGGATCACACCCCGACTATGCGCGTAAGCAATCGCATTACACACCGCCATGAACCGACTCAAAAGTTCGCGAAACGCAACAACTCGCTCGCCGAAATCATCCTTGCTCGCGGCAATTTTATCTTTAGCTGTATCATTACCGCGCGCCGTAGCAGTAATAGCCTGCGAAGCCGCAATCGTGGCGTCTTCGAGCGACAGAGTCGGTTGCAGGCCGCCGGCCGGGTGGACGCCATCCGCATGCTCGTCCGCGCCGCCAGATTGCTGCAGCGGCCGTTGATCGTGAAATCGCCTGATCGCCTCTTCCAAACTTTCGCCGTGCACAAACCGCATGGCGTAATAAGGTCGGCCGTCGGCATATCGCCCCATGCCATAAACGGGCACAATCCCCGGATGCTCCAGCGAACCGGTAATTTCACCTTCCAACAAAAACCGTTCTTGGCTGTTTCGGTTGCCCGCATATTGGGGTTTGATTTCCTTAAGCGCAACCTCACGGTGCAATTCCTGATCCAGCGCAATATAAACTTTCCCTAATCCTCCCTCGCGCCAAGATTGGATGTGCTTGAACCGCGTGCCCGTGCCAGGAGATTGCGGAGCACCGCCACTTGTCGGTTCACTCCCGCTTGAGCCGGCCACACTCGCACGATTGGCCGCCGTTTGCGCCAACTCGGCGCTATTCACCGGCAAAGTGTTGGTAACAGCTGCCCGGTCTTTGTCTGCCGCGCCAGAGTCGGCCTGGTCCGGCGCCGGTTGAGATCCTGCCGAATCGTCGCGCACCAAATGCACGGTGCCGGTCATTGGCAGCCGCTTAATCGAATCGTCGCTGGGTTGCTCAGGCATGCGCGGAATCTCTCCGCCGAATCATCGCGGAAAAGGCTCCAATCTTGGCCGATCGGAGCTAGTAAAACCAGCGGTTAAATTGTACCAGAACCTCCGCATCGAACTGTTTATCGCTCGGCGAGGTGCGCAGCGGTGCTACGGCGGCAACGGTCAATCCGGCGGAAGAACCGAGTTTGAAAAACAATCCGCCGGTCATATTTAGGGCATTAATCCGATTGCTATCTGGCTCGATGAAAGGCTGTATTCCACGAGCATCGTCTAATGTTTTCGTGTAGTGCAATTCCACAACCGGCGCTATTCCGTTCAAGTAGCCCCACGGCCCCGCCCCCGATTCACTATAGAACAGCCAGTATCCCACGGAGCAATCCACATACATCAGCGTCGGATCGCGCAACGTGCCCTCCGGAGACCCGTTGAACGAAACTCTGTCCCCGGTGGTTTCAAAATCGAACTGCAAATACGTGATCGAAAACAATCGGTCGTTCGGCTGTAGCAGCAAACCTAAAAACGGCGCCACATGCACGGAGTCGTCGAATACTTGTACATGGGTTGTCGCTGAATTGAGTGCGACATCGGGCGATGTCGGCAATCCCACGGCCACTCCTGCGGATGTTGCCCAACTGTCGCCTTTATAAAGCAAAATCTTCGGTGTGATCGCCATCGTTCCAAACAGCGTCCCTTGGTTGTCCTGAGTGGTTGCAGATAAGCTTTGGGTGGCACTCAAACCGCTGTCGAATGGCAGTTTGAATTCGACCGATCCCAAGCCGTTCAAAAACGTCTTTTCCACACCCACCGTATAGCGACTCAACGAGATATCAGTGCCATTAGCCGTCACTAGCGCATTTTCAAAATGATTGAAATCGAAAAACACGCGGTCAACCGGCAATGGGCTGCAGTCTTCCGAAATTTTGATCGTGCCATCTCCTTGCGGTACATTGCCTGCAATCTGCAGGGGTTTCCCAGGACCACCTTCGACAAGAAAGTGGAAACCAACTCCCAGCGTATCACCGAACATGTTTGGCGTGCTCGCCAAACTATAACCGGGCGTTCGTGCCGTCGTGTTCAAATTGTTCAGCGGTGTAGCCTGCGCCAAAGCATTCTCATCTGGCGGTGCGGAGGGAGGAACCGTCGGCGCAGGTACGCCCGGCATCGGTGGTATAGCCGCTGGCGGACGCGGCGGAGTTAATCCCGGCTGCTGTGCCAAAAGCTGATCGCTCGGCTGATCCGTCTGTAGCGAATTACTCGCCACATTTGGTGGCAGTGATGCCGGCGCTTCCACGGCCGACGCCAAAACTACCATATCCGCCGTCGGCGTTTGGGGAACATCAAAGAAATTGCTCGTATGCGCACTACTGTCGGCGCTCTCCGGCGGATCTGCGCTCGCACTCATCGCACAAAGTACGACAAGCGAAAACACTGTCCTAAAACAAATGCCAATTCTCATGGCTCGCCGCTAACAAGGAATTGAAACGAGATGATCTGGCAAACGATCTGACAAACGAGCGGTGAGCCCAATAAAACAGTTCCAACCGCAAAGGCGGCACACCTTGTGTTATTGTTCGGTATGATCGCCAGAATCGTTCTAATCAGATTCGTGCTAGCACGCTGCGAACCGGCCGCCGACAACTTACTAAGTCTCGTTATGCCGCCTACGTAAACTGGGTTAGCTCACAGTTGTGAAGTGTGTCCCTGCAATACCAACCATTGCAGGCCACCGGGAACGGGCGGCATCAAAGAAACAACGGCCTACCAAACTTCCACACGCTCTTCCGGAGCCCGGTACATCGTCTCGCTAGGCTGTACGTCGAATGCTTCATAGAAAGCTGGCACGTTCGAAAGCGGCACCAGCGTACGGAATCGTTCCGGCGAATGTGGATTCGTGCGCAGCATTACGCGCAAATCTTCGTCTCGCTGCGATCCTCGCCAAACTTGCGCATAACCGATGAAAAATCGTTGCGGTCCGGTCAGTCCATCAATCACCGGCGCAGGCTTGCCTTCTAACGATTTCTGATAAGCCGCATACGAAATCGTCACGCCCCCAAGATCGGCAATATTTTCGCCCAGCGTCAGTTGGCCGTTCACGTGCACGTCGTCCACGCCCACGCATTCATTGTATTGCTTGACCAACTTGTCGGTCTTGGCGTTGAAGCGAGTCCGATCCTCCGGCTTCCACCAGTTTCGCAAATTGCCTTCAGCATCCGACCGGCTTCCTTGATCGTCGAAGCCATGCGTAATCTCGTGCCCGATCACCGCGCCGATCCCGCCGTAATTCACGGCATCGTCGGCCGCCAAATTGAAAAATGGTGGCTGCAGAATTCCTGCTGGAAACACAATTTCATTCAGGACCGGATTGTAATAAGCATTCACCGTTGGCGGCGACATCGACCATTCGTCGCGATCCACCGGCTTGTGCAGCCGCGCCAGCCGATATTGCGTATCGAACGCCTCGGCGCGCATCACATTTTGCACGTACGAATCGGGCTTTATTTCCAGCTTCGCGTAATCGCGCCACTTGACGGGATATCCGATTTTCGGCCGCACCGTGGCCAACTTTGCCAGCGCTTCCTTTTTCGTCTCCGGACTCATCCAATCGCGAGATTCAATCCGCTCCCGATAGGCCTCCATCAAGTTCTTTACCATTCCATCCATGCGTTGCTTAGCCGCAGGCGGAAAATACTTTTCAACGTACAACCGTCCCAGCGCCTCACCCATTTCCCGATCCAACACATTAATCGCTCGCTTCCACCGCGGCAGAATCTCCTTCGTACCTCGCAATTGCTTGCCGTAAAACTCGAAATTCTCGTTCACAAACGGATCGCTCAAATACGGCGCCGCTGAATGAATTACGTGCCATCGCAAATACGTCTGCCAATCGGCCATCGGCACCGATTTGAGCATCTCATTCACCCGTTTAAAAAATTCGGGCTGCCCGACCACCGCTTCGCTCACGTCTTTGGCGTTTACCGATTTCCAAAACAAATTCCAATCCAAGTTGGGCGAAAGCTCAGCCAGTTCGCTCGCATTCATTTTGTTGTATTGCGCTTCTCGATCGCGCAATTGTACCGGAGTCCGCGAAACCTCCGCCAATTGGGTTTCAATCCGCATCACAGTCTCGGCGCCCGCCTTCGCCTCTTCCGGCGAATCACCAAGCAGCTTCAGCATGTTCGCCACATGCTCTTTGTATTGCTCGCGAATACGCTTGGTATCTTCTTTGTCGCTCAGGTAATAATCGCGATCGGGCAGCCCCAACCCGCCTTGCCACAATTGAATCGCGTACTGCGAACTATGTTTTTCATCCTGATCGACCCCAAAGCTGAACAATCCCGGCAATCCGGACGCTTGAAACTGTCCAACCAGTGCAATCAAATCGTCCGTGCTCTTAAGTTTCGCAATCCGCGCCAGTTCATCCGCTAGCGGTTTAGATCCTTGCTCGTTCAGCTTCTTCTCATCCATCGCGGTCTGATAAAAATCGCGCAACTTCTGCGCATCATCATCCAGCGGTTTCGATGACTTCTGCAAATCTTCAATAATCTGTCGCAACGCCGTCAGATTGTCGTCATGCAACTTCGGAAAGGCGCCCCACCGGCTGTATTCCGCCGGAATCGGATTCTCTTTGATCCACTTGCCATTCACGTATTCAAAGAAATTATCACCCGGCTTAACCGTCGTATCGAAATTGCTTAGATCGACGCCGCTCTTCAGTTGCGAATCATCGGTCGCCGTGGCCGCGGCGCAAACGTCTCTTCCAATGACCGTCACGAACGCAAATATTCCCCATCCAACGACAATTCCACGCCAAGAACTCATGAAAACCTCGCCTAAGAGCCAACGTCTGTGCGCAACACCGTTTTTCCTACGAATCCGCCAGCCCTGAGGATCGCCCAATTCTTGCCGCTAGCCGGCCACTATTTGACGATTCCTTGCTCTAGCGTCACGTTTTGCTGCTTGGCATTGTAGCCCTGGTGCTGGACAACTTCAAACGTCAAATCAACCCTCTCGCCTGCGCCCACTTGCTTTTGGAATTGCACCGTTTGAAAGTCGTGCAAGGTCGGTTCCAACATGCTGCGGAAGACAACGTGCCCGGGATATGTGCGCCGAATTTCAACGTCGATTGGCTTGCTCGTGTAGTTGCGAATCCGTTGATTGTAAACAATACGGTCGTCCCATCCCGCAACCGAAGTGTTTTGCACCCGCACGGTTTCATTACCGCCAACTTGTCGGTACTCATTATGGTCGCCCAATTTCACCCATAGGTTCTCACGCGCACAACGTGGCTTGAGTAGCTCAAAAATCACTTCAGGATCCGATCCTAAATTCAATTCGATTTTATCGCCGATCGGCACATACTTGATCTGCTGCTGGGTCAAATAAGACAGGCCGTCGCGACCATTATCGCGAAATACCCGCACTGACCCGTCCGGCAGAGGCGTTGTGCCCAATTTCGAATCTTTGTCGTTCGTCAACAAATACAGCCGCACCAATTGATCGCCGTATTCTTGAGGTCGATATCGATATTGAATTTTGAACGGTACCGTTTTCCCTTCGAAGCTGCGCATTCGCTTCGACCATCCATTCGGAATCGTCTCCGTCCCTTCTATCGTGTAAATAAAGTATTCGCTCAGGCCTTCTTTGATGATCTGCTTTTCATCGGACCCGCCTGCCGCACCGTTCGCCGCTGGAGCAGCTGCTCTCGACATCATTCCTAACGCCGCTTCACGGCGAAATACACTTTTATCCTTCATTTCCAATTCGTCGACTCTGTTCATCGGTACCTGCGCCAACTGGGCAATTTTTTCTACCAGGTTGATATTTCCGACAACCAATCGCACTTGGGCGTTTTCATAATCTTCACCGCTATGGTTGGTTACTCGCACAAAACCTTCCAGACCCATGTGCTGCTCATCTTTGTCCGCAATACATAGATAGTCCGCCGCCCAAGTAATGCCGCTCGTGAAATAGGTGATTTGAATCGTCGCTTCCCCGTCGATATCGCTTTTGACATTCCAATACAGTTTTTGCGGCTTGTCGTGTGGAAAAGTCGTATCGAGCACGTCGAATTTGTCCGCCTGCGTCAAAAACTTCAATTCCACGCTGCTGGGATCGATCAACGTGTTGGTCCAGGAGAATTCCAAAGGATTCATCCCTTGTTTGAATGTGACTGTCCGCGTTTCCCGCACCAGTGTCAGGTCTTCGCTGTTGTAAATTGTTAATTGCAGCGAATCCCGCCGCGGCACGGTCGACAAATCCACGTTTCCCGCCCATCCGTGTTTGCAACCGAATGTGGCCATCGCCAAGATCGCCGCACAGTAGATAGTCGTATGTCTAATCGTCATAAAAATATTCTCATTTGCTGGATTTAAGTCCACTTCCTCACCTCCTCACCTCCTCACCTTCTCACTCCCTCACTTACTCTCACCATTCATTCTTCAGCACCACGTCAAGCTTCTGCACAATCTTTTCCGCTTTGCCGTCGGCGCCTCGGGCCGGCAGCTTCACATGAAACATCGCTCGGTCAAACGTGCTGTGCTCTTTGTCGAGTCCGCCGTCGAATGTAGTCTGGTTCCCAATATCCCACTGCACGTCACGCTCGCTGTCGCCGCCCCCGGCTTCCCGCCGCAGGTAACGCATATCTTCTACCACGTCCAGTTCCACGGACTGCTCTTTAAAATTCTCGATCTCGTATTTAATAACGACTTCCTGATCGTGCAAATTGCCGCTGATTTCCTTCCGTTCGTTTTTTTCTTGCGTGCGTTTGACAACGATGTCTTGCGCCACACCCAAGTACAGCTTCATTTCGTCGTCAACAGGCGTGAACTTCCCCCAGTCCTCGCCAAGAAATGCCGTCGATGAATCTGCGCTACTCGCACTGTCGCCTGGGCCATTCACTGCCCCTTGAATAAAGATTCGCACCTTTCCGTACGGCAGTGGTGCAACCCCCAAGTGATTCGCCTTGTCGTTTTTCAGCACATAATGCATCGGCACACGCAGCTTGTTTTGCGATCGGTCTAAATAATCGTATTCCGCGGGATTGCACGTATACGTTTTGCGGATCGGCACCGCATCAGACTTTTCGACCAGCATCTCCTTGGTTTCATTAATGCCGATGGGCTTCAAAAATCGAGGCCCAAATCCGGCCCACAAACCCGTACTGCCGAATTCTTCGTTAGCAAAATTTTGCAGCCGCAGGTACTGCGACAGCGCGAGTGTCGTTTCGTCGTGGCTTGCTACAGCCCGATAGTTGAAGCTCTTCGTCAAATTGCCCAGCAAATAACTAATCCGTACTCGCGCCGAACCCGAATCGCTGGCGCCGACGTTCCATAGCAGTGTCGACTCATTCGGTGGATAGCTGACCGACAGTAGTTTCACTTCCGGCGGCTTGCTTGCTGGTTGCTTCCCCGCGCCGACCGCATTTGCCGCCGGACCCACGACGCGCAGCACAATGGTATTGGGATCGATTTGCGTATTCGCCCAAGAAAAATCAACCTGATTTTCTCCCTTCACCAGCGGCACAATTCGCTCCTCTTCCACCAGTGTTGCCGCCGCATTATCCAATTGAATTTCCACACGCTCCCGCACCGGCAGCGTAATCAACTGCACGCGCGCCCAGGCGGAACCCGATGTTTGCAAAAGCAATGTTGCCAGCACGCTCAAAGCCGCCGCCAGCGGCGCGCTCCGCCACACAAAAAAACGACAAAACATAATGTCTCTCCTGGAAACAGCGAGTCAGCAGCGTCGAATTATCACGGTCCGATCATTCGACGTAGCTGCCCGGCGGAAAGTTCCAGTCGGTTCCCGTTTTTTCACATCGAAATCGAATGGATGGGCCTCTCAGCGAAACGCAACTGCTGGACATCCCATGCCCATCCGGATACCTTAAAGGGCGCCGGGCCGACAGTTCCGTCCAAGCATGAGGGACACTGATGGAAGCGACGTTCACACTCTCGGTTAACGGCCGCCAGCATTTGGTCACCACCGATCCACAGCGGCCTCTCTTGGATGTCCTCCGGGAAGATTTACAACTCACCGGTACTAAATACGGCTGCGGCGAAGCCCGTTGCGGAGCATGCAGCGTGCTCGTTGACGGCAAGCGAGTCTTTTCCTGCCGCACGCCGATTGAAAATGCCGCCGACAAAACAATTCTCACCATCGAAGGTCTCGTCGACGGCGACAAATTGCATCCCGTCCAAGAAGCCTTCCTCGCAGAAAACGCTTTTCAGTGCGCCTATTGCACCTCAGGCATGATTATGGCCGCAATCGCTCTGCTGGCTGACAAACCGCATCCCAGTGATGCCGAAATTGTCGCCGGCATGAACCGCAACATCTGCCGCTGCTGCAGCTATCCAAAAATCACCAGCGCCATCCGCCGCGCCGCCGACGCTCCCGTCGTGGCAGGGAGGTCCTAAACATGTCCAACGGACAATGGTTGCTCGATGGATTTTCGCTGGCCGCCATTCCCGATCCCGTAGCACTCGCCTACGACGAACCAGTCGACCTGGTCGATTTTCACTTCCATCTGTCGCGGCGTCAATTTGTTCATACTTTGGGCGCCGGCTTAGTCATCGCCGTCGCGCACGGTCAATTGCTCGCGCAGGAAGAGGGGGGTGAACGAAAAGGTGGCCGTAACCGCGGTGGTGGCGGATTTTTTGGCGGCGGCCCCATCAGCTATGCTGCTCGACTGCACATCGGCAAAGACGGCGCAATCACTGTCTTCACCGGCAAAGTGGAAGGTGGCCAAGGTGCTCGCGCCGAACTCACTCAGGCCGCTGCCGAAGAATTGCGCGTTCCGCTGGATCACATCAACCTCGTCATGGCCGATACCGCTCTCGTGCCGAACGACGGCATCACCGCCGGCAGCGGGACCACCCCACGTACCGTGCCCGCCGTGCGACAGGGCGCCGCTGCAGCACGAAACCTTTTAATCTCATTGGCCTCCAAAACTTGGAATGTCGATCCTTCTGAAGTTGAAGTCCGCGATGGCAAAGTGGTCCATACCGCCAGCAATCGAGAGCAAACCTATGCCGATTTGGCTGCCGCTGAAGATGCCGCAACTGTCTTTCAGCAAACCGTCCCGTCGGGCGTCACACTGACCCCGGTCAAACAGTGGAAAATCATGGGCGTTGCCACGCCGCGCCCCAATCGCCGGGATTTGGTAACCGGCGCTCATCAGTATCCGTCCGACATCGTTCGCCCCGGCATGTTGCACGGCAAAATTCTGCGTCCCCCTTCGTTTGGTCTGAATTCAAAACCCGCCAAGCTCAAATCGGTCGATGTCAGCGCCGCCAAGGCAATGGACGGCGTCGTCGTGGTGCAAGATGGTGATTTCGTCGGCGTCGCAGCCCCCACCACGTATTTGGCCAATCAGGCGATCGAAGCGATCACCCCGACTGCCCAGTGGGAACATCCCGACCACCCGTCCAGCAGCAAACTGTTCGAGCATCTGGAAAAGACCGCCAGAGGCGGCGTGCCCGAAAATCCTTTTGCCGACGAGCTCTCAACAGCCGCCAAGACGGTCAAGCAGGCTTATCACGTCCCGTACGTGCAACACTGTCCCATGGAACCGCGCGCTGCTGTGGCCGAGTGGAAAGACGATAAACTTACCGTCTGGACCGCAACGCAAGGCCCCTTCGCGGTGCGCGGCGAATTAGCTCGGGCGTTGAGAATTTCCGAAGATAACATTCGCGTCATCACTCCAGATTTCGGCGGAGGCTTCGGCGGCAAGCACTCCGGCGAAAGTGCCGTTGAGGCCGCCAAGCTCGCTCAAGCAGCCGGCAAAACCGTTTCGCTCCGTTGGACTCGGGCTGAGGAATTCACCTGGGCCTACTTCCGCCCCGCTGGCTTAATCATGGCCGAAGCAACTTTAGATGCCGACGGCACAATAACCAGTTGGCACTTCGTGAATATCAATTCCGGCAACCAATCGCTTGAGCCCCATTACAAAGTGGGAAAAGCGAAAACCCAGTTCATCGCTGCCGATGCGCCTCTGCGTCACGGTTCTTATCGCGCGTTGGCTTCAACCGCCAACACTTTTGCCGCCGAAAACTTCATGGACGAATTGGCGGTCGCCGCCGGCCGCGATCCGCTCGAGTTCCGCCTCGCCCATCTGCAAAATCCCCGCCTGCGAGCAGTGCTCGAAGAGGCCGCCAAACAATTCGATTGGACCAATCGCCGCAACAACAACCGCGACAATACCGGCGTCGGCATCGCTTGCGGTACCGACAAAGGCTCTGTGGTTGCTGCCTGCGCAGAAATTGAAATTGATCCGAAATCGAAAGAGATTTCAGTGCGAAAGGTCTGCGAAGTATTCGAAGCTGGCGCAGTCGTGAATCCGGAAAACTTGCGCACCCAAGTCATGGGCGCAATCATCATGGGATTGGGTCCCGCGCTTCGTGAAGAAATGAAATTCGAAGACGGCCAAATGCAAAACGCAGCCTTTTCAAAGTATTTCGTTCCCCGCTTTGACGACGTTCCCGAGCTAGACATTCATCTGTTGGATCGTCCACTGCCTGTTCGAAGTCCGAGCGATTCCCCATCTGCCGGCGCCGGCGAAACTCCGATCATTGCCATCGCCCCAGCTATCGCCAACGCAGTATTTCACGCCACCGGACAGCGAATTCGCGAAATGCCAATTCGGCTTGCTGCCAGCGCATGAATTGCCGCATCAAACAAATTGACACTTCGTGGTGAGCATGTGCCGATCGCCGCAATCATCTTGGCCGCTGGCCGGTCCCGACGCATGGGAACGCAGAAATTGTTGTTGCCCTGGAACGGCAAAACGGTCATCCAGCAAGTCGTCGATCAAATTCTGGCTGCCGGATTGAATCCCACATTAATCGTAATTGGCGGCGACGCTGCTGCCGACACGGCTGCCATCGCGAAAGTATTGACCGGGCGCCCGGTCACAATCGCCCAAAATCCAGATCGTGACGCCGAAATGCTCAGCTCCGTTCGCTGCGGTCTGCGGGCTCTGCCTACCAATTGCGAAGCGGCTCTGGTTGCATTGGGAGATCAACCGACAATTCGTTGCGAGCTAATCGAGCAGTTAATCCAAGCGTATGGGGCTATCGGCCGTGGTATTGTGGTGCCAACATTTGAAGGCACTCGTGGCCATCCCATGATCTTCTCCGCCAATTACTTCGGTGAAATCTTGACCCAGCACGACGGCGTCGGACTCCGTGGCCTCATGACATCACATCCACAAGACCTCCACGAAGTCTCTGTCGGCGACCCTGCTGTGCTAGCAGAAATGAACCATCCAGACGACTATCAGCGCCAATTCAATGCCAGCCATAACAGGCCCCAGCACGGCGAAATCTCCGATTGAATTGCTAGCAAAGCATGGCTTTGAGTCTTCTCGCAACAAGCTAGTGAATATGGCCAATTCTGGTCAACTGCTGGAGCTTTGCCGATCGCGGTGATTTTGAGTTTTTGCAAAAGTCTGCGGGCCACCAGGTCGATACCAAGTCTGCCATTTGTATCGACAGGCGGCGCGCGCTTCGGTGCGCGATTGAGCCAATTGCAAGTGGTCCCGGGGGGAATGACGTGGATCGCTTTAGCGTTATTCGATGGCCGCAAGTGCAGCGCACTTCCAGCCGTCGCCCAGCAGGCTCCTACGGGGGATGTGAAAGCAATGAATTACCGCATCCAATTTAGCCGGCCAGTAATCCTGTCGGCCTTCTTGATCTCCATGGCTCTTTGGGCCTCGGGCTGTTCGCCCACGCAACCGTTCTACTTCAGCAAGGACGGCGACTTGTCGCACTATGTGGGCATGGCAACGAACATTGAATATCCAGACACCAAGACGTGCAGCATTCAAGAAGTGAACGATCCCCCGGCGCCGCTGACCATTAGCAATCCAAAGCCGCAAGAAATGTGGGACTTAAGTTTGGCCGACGCCGTGAAAATCGCCCTGGAAAACGGCAAAGTGATGCGGTCTCTCGGTGTCCGTCTGTTCATCCAGCCCAATACCGCCCGCACTCAAGTCACTCAAACGCCCGAAGTGCTGCTCACGCAATCTCCTAGCGTGATGACCGTTTACGAGCCGGCCCTGTTTGAATCCGATCCGATCTTCGGCGTGGAAGGAGCCCTCTCGGCCTTCGATGCCCAGCTCACGTCCAGCGTTTTCTGGGATACCCACGACGAACCGCAAAACTTTAGCGTTGGAAATCCACTGACCCCTGTCAGTCCCCAATATCCAAACAACGTCTTCGTCGGCCAAACGGGAACGTTCCAAAGCGGCATCACCAAGACCACCGCCACGGGCGCCGAAGTTGCCGCATTCAGCAATACCTCTTACAACGCCAGCAACAGCTTGTTACAGCAAACGCCCACCGATTGGAGCCAAAACTTTGAGTTGGATTTTAAACAACCGTTGTTGCAAGGCGCTGGCAGCTTATACAACCGCATTGCCGGCCCGTACGATCCGCTGCGTGGTGTCGGAACATATCTGCAATACGACGGCGTAATCATCGCCCGTATCCGCACAGATATCCGCTTGGCCGACTTTGAAGCCGGCGTTCGAAATTTCGTGGAAGACGTCGAAACCGCTTATTGGGAACTCTATTTCGCTTATCGTAATCTTGAAGCCACCCGCGGTGGCCGCGATTCCGCTTTGCAAACGTGGAAAGAAGTTCACGCCAAGTACGAAGTCGGTGCCCGCGGCGGCGAGGCCGACAAAGAGGCCCAATCGCGCGCCCAATACTTCCTCTTCCGCAGCTCTTTGGAAACTGCTCTCAACGACCTGTACCGAGCTGAAAATCGGCTCCGTTACATGATGGGCTTGGCCGCCACCGATGGCCGGCTGATTCGCCCAACAGACGAACCGACCGATGCCAAAGTGGTGTTCGATTGGTGCGACGTGCATGCCGAAGGACTCTGCCGTTCCGTCGAACTGCGTCAAGAAAAATGGCGCATCAAGCAAATGGAATTGCAGCTGATCGCTTCCAAAAACTTGCTCTTACCTCGCTTGGATGTTGGCGGCAAATATCGATTCCTGGGTCTCGGCCAAGATTTAGTCGAGCAACCCGGCCAGCCATTTACGACGTCTAACGGCGGTAACATTACCGGCACCGATGCATTTTCCACTCTCGCTAGTGGAGCGTTCCAGGAATGGGAACTGAGCGCGCAATTCAGCATGCCAATCGGTTTCCGCCAGCCGTTGGCTGCCGTCCGTAATGCACAATTGCAATTGGCTCGCGAACGCGCCATCCTGCAAGATCAGGAACTCGAATTATCGCATCAATTGGCTGATGCCATTCGCGATGTCGACACCAACTACACGCTTGCTCAAACGAATTTCAACCGTCGGGTTGCGGCAGAGCAACAAGTCGAAGCGGTGAAAGCCGCCTACGATGCCGGTACGGTCACCCTCGACCTGCTATTGGAAGCCCAGCGCAACCGCGCCGATGCCGAAGCCGCTTACTATCGCTCGTTGACCGATTACAACAAGGCCATCATGCTGGTTCACGTCCGTAAGGGGTCACTGTTGGAATACAACGGAGTCTTTTTGGCGGAAGGTCCCTGGCCCGCCAAGGCGTATTTCGATGCCAAACGCCGCGCCCGCGCCCGCGATGCAGGAATGTATATGGACTATGGTGTATCGCGCCCAGCAGTGTTCAGCGAAGGTGCCTTCCAGCAGTTCCAAGACACCGCCGGCCATGCCGAAGGTGCCCCGACCGATGCTGCCGCTGCCGAAGAGGTTACCTCTCCGCAGCCGCAACGCCAAACGCCCCCCAGCAACAAGCAAGAACTACCAGCCCCGATTCCTGGTCCGCCTACGCCTGGTCCGGCTGCAAGTCGACCCGCATCGCGGGCAGTCACCAGCGCCAACGGAGTAAACCGAAGCCCCCTGGCAGTCCCGACCTCTGCACAATCGGATAGTCCCCACAATTCGCAGAAAACTGGCGACATATCGCCGACTGCCTCCTTGAACAATAGCGAGTCTCCGGCAAAATCATCAAAAGTGGCTATGCAAGACAAGCAAGTGCGCGTTGCCAATGCCGAAGTTCCGTTCGATTGGGGCGATCTATCGCTAGATGCGCCCGCTGGCCAGCCGGCGGGAAACAACTCGTCGAGTTCCTCGGGCGACGACGATGCAAGCAGATGGAAGTCGACCGGTTCCAATGAATCTGACACGACTCAACCGACTGCTGCGGATGATCGGTCTGCTTCAGGCTGGAAAAGGGCACAACGTTGATTCGCTAGCGGCCCATTGCGGCATCAGCCGCCGCACGGTCTTTCTTGATCTGGAGGTGCTGTGTCAGGCCGGCGTTCCACTGAAGCTCGACGACGAGTTTCAGGTCTACCATCACGCCGATACCTTTTTCCTGCCGCCTACCAAATTCACCGAACCTTCAATCTCACGCGGGGTTCAGCAATTGGAGGCCGAGCTAATTAAACCGGCCAAACTCTGTAAATTGGTCGCTATCCAGCCCGATCGCATGCTGTAAAAATACAAAGGCGCCTAAGAGCTGCGACAAAACCGGAAATGGCTATCTGCCGTCGGGATAGCCCCGGCGGCTCGCAGGATTTGTCTCTTGGTTCTGAATCGTAATTCCAATGAACCGCTGTCGGCCGTTTACCACTCACCAGTAACCGCTCACCACTCACTTTTCTCCGCAGATGTTTTTCAGCTTCGACGGCATCGATGGCAGCGGCAAGTCAACCCAATTGCAGTTGTTTTCCGATTGGCTGCGCCAACTCGGTAAAACGGTGGTCGTCTGCCGCGATCCCGGCAGCACGCCGCTGGGCGAAGCCATTCGCGACATTTTGCTCAAGCGTCACGATTTAAAAATCGACCGAACGGCTGAAATGCTTCTGTACATGGCGGCCCGCGCCCAATTGGTTCAGCAAGTGATCCAGCCAGCCCTAGCTGCCGGAAGCGTTGTGGTTTCCGACCGTTACCTTTTGGCTAACATTGTCTATCAGGGCCATGCCGGCGGACTCAGCGTGCCAACGCTCTGGCAAATCGGCCAATTTATCACGCACGGAATTGAGCCGGAGCTAACGTTTTTACTCGACCTGCCATCCACCGCCGCCCACGGCCGCATCCAACGTGAGCTTGACCGCATGGAACAACAAGGCGACGATTTCCGCCAGCGGCTGCGCACAGGTTTCCTGGCCGAAGCGGCCCGTCGACCCGACCGAATTGTCGTCATCGACGCCAACCGTACGGTAGACCAGGTTCAGGCCGACATCCGCGCCGCCGCCGAACGAATTCTTTCTTAATTGCTCTGAGCTTGCCGACTCGATTACTCACCACTCACTTACTCACCTCTCGCTGCCCATGATCGTCACCGTCGATGGTCCCGCCGGCGCTGGAAAAAGTACCGCTGCCCGTGCTTTAGCGCAGCGCCTCGGTTTTCGATTGCTCAACACGGGCGCCATGTATCGTGCAGTGGCTTTGGCGGCAGTCCGAGCAAATCTCTCCTGGAACGATCCCCCGGCTTTGGCGGCGCTGGCCCGGCGGGCCTCGATTGAGTTACGTCCTGACAAAGTCCTGCTTGACGGGCAGGACATCACGACCGAAGTTCGAAGTTCGCAAATCACCGATGTCACTCATTATGCGGCCAACAATCCGGGCGTGCGTGAACATCTCGTCCAATTGCAGCGCCAGGCGGCCAGCGACGACAACATTGTCGCCGAAGGCCGCGATCAAGGTACGGTCGTGTTTCCAGATGCCCAATGCAAAATCTTTCTCACCGCCAGTCCCGAGGAACGGGCCCGGCGCCGTTTGCTCGATTTGCAGGCCCGCGGCGAGGACGTATCTTTGGAAGAGGTGCTTCGCCAACAGACTGAGCGCGACCACAGCGACCGCAGTCGCAGTGTCGGCCCGCTCGTTGCGGCACCCGATGCCATACGTGTTTCTACCGACGGCTTAACCGAAGAAGAAGTCGTAAACCGGCTGGAAGCCATTGTGCGCGAAAGAATGGAAAACACTGGAATCTAAAGTCTGCATTTTGCAATCAGTAATCTGCAATTAATCGCCTTCCCGTCCTCCGCACTTTCGATTGCTGCTCGCTGCCTACCGCGTACTGCCTACCGCTTACCCTTCTCATCTATGGTTCAGCGATCTTTATCCAAACGGCTTTGGTACGATTTTCTGCGTGTGGTGTTCCGGCTGATTGGCGTGGCGTTTTTTCGTATTCGTGTTTTCAATCGGCAACTGATTCCGCAGTCCGGCGGCGCGCTGATAGTTTCGAATCATCAAAGCCATCTCGATCCAATCCTCGTCGGCATGGCCTTCAATCGACGATTGAATTACGTGGCCCGTGATACGCTGTTCGGTTTCGCACCGTTCCGCTGGTTGATTTATTCGCTCGACGCCATTCCCATCGACCGCGAAGGCATCGGCCTGGGCGGACTCAAAGAAAGCTTGCGGCGACTAAAAGCGGGTGAAATGCTTTTGATCTTTCCCGAGGGAACCCGCACGCGCGATGGCAATGTCGGCGAATTGAAACCTGGTTTTTTGGCGCTGGCTCGGCGCAGCAAAGTGCCGCTGTTGCCCGTGGCCATCGACGGCGCTTTCGATTCCTGGCCCAAGTGGAATATGCTGCCGGGCGTCGCCGTAATCCATGTTGGCCTTGCTAAGCCGCTGTCGCCGGCGGAAATGTCGCAGCTCGATGATGAACATCTGCTGGCGGAGGTCGACCGTCGCATTCGGCAGTGCCACGCAGTTATCCGAAACGGCCGATTGCGAAGCCTGCGGGCCGGGATTTAATTGGCTAAGTCCGTTCGTAAGCCTTAGTCCGCCAATAAGTTGCGATTTTTGCATTTTCCTGTGAACCTTTTGGCCGATACGGCGTCATAGAAGAGCCGAGGCCGTTTTCGCACCTCGGCCAGCCCCTGCAAGCACGGTAAATACCGAATTTGCCGAACTTGACACCCGGGGCTGCACAAGCGAAAGTTGAATTGAAGGTTTTCCGTTTTTCTCTCCAACCGCGCCCATGCGCAGGAGTAGGCCATGAACCGCTCGTTTAATGCCGTCGCGAACCGCATCGTTTTTGCCAACCGCAAAAACAGTGTTGTTATTCGCAAGGCTAAAACGAACGATCATGGAACGCTCCATGCGCACGCCGTACATGCGCTCTATTGCCTGTACGGTAGTTTGCGCGGATTGCTCGGTGCCAGTACGCAGTTTGCCAGCGCGCAATGGCGTACGGGTACCACGGCACGGCCAACCGACTGTTCCACGGCGATGTGGATGTCGGGGATGCAGCCGTGCCCAGTGGTACGGCGCCGGTCACCGGCAGTCGTCGTAGTGGCGTAACAACCGTTCGCCACGGGCCAAAAAAAGGCCCGACAACTCGACGACCCTTACCCGGTGACGGCTCCCCTAAGCGGCCGCACCTGGCTGCTTGCCGTAACTGGGCATCCACCGACTGCACGCCACTCGCCGCAAGCGCTTGGCACCCGCTAGTTGGGCCTTCCCGGAGAGAACGAACATGTCTATCGCATATGAGTCGACTGAAACTGAAGAACTTGTGGACCTGGTGACGGCCGCCCAGGATGGCGATCGCGCTGCGTTTGGCCAGTTGTGCGTCCGCTTCGAGCGGATGGTCTACGGCATCGCGCTGGCGCGGTTGGGCAACCATGCCGAATCGCAGGAGCTGTGCCAGGAAGTGTTCATGCACGCCCTGGAAAAGATCGATCAGCTCCGCGAGCCGGAGTGCTTTGGCGGTTGGTTGCGGTCGATGGCGCAGCGGATGGCCATCAATCGGGCCGTTCGCCGGCAGCCGTTGACCACGGCCGAGGCCGACACGCTGGACGCTAGCGCGGTCGAGCGGCACACTCCGCTTGATCGGGCATTGGCCGGCGAGCGGCAGCGACATGTCCGCGCGGGTCTGAAGCGGCTGAAGCTGATGGACCGGGAAACACTGGTTGCGTTTTACATGAAGGGCCGGTCATTGGTTGAAATGAGCGATCAGTTCGACTCGCCGGTTGGCACCATCAAGCGACGGCTGCACGTGGCCCGTAAGCGATTGGCTCGAGAGCTGTCGGCGATCGCGCCGTGATCGTTTTAGTGAAAGAAAGGTAATCGTGGCTGTCCTCGGCCGCTGAAAGTAATGTTCGTGAATTTGACTGGGTGACTTCCCCCTTGCGCCCCGCGTGGATTGTGCTTAAGTGCAATCCGCGCGGGGCCTCTTTTTGGTACTTAACGAGCGGGCACAGCGGTCGGGGGTTTTCCGCTGGAACCGCGGCCATGGGCGGGCTTGCCTTCCATAAACCGATTGCAGCCCCCTGCGCCGGTGATCCGCAGTTTGAACGGCTGCAGTTTTTCTTCGATGCAATAACCAGCCGTAGTGGCGGCAATTCGCGCACCCGGCTCGATTTGCCACCATTTGCAGTCCTTGCAGAGGCCCCACTGGTTATCTGTGTCTTCGTTTTTCATTTGGCCGTTTTTGGAAGCTTTGCCGCTATGATGGACCTTGCCGTTGTGATGATGTGTGTGTCGCATAAAGCGTTCTCCTTCGAGGTGCCGCGGGATTGGCTCGTTGTACTTTTAGCTACAAAGAGCAACTGGTGTGCCCAATAGGAAGCTTTGGGTGCACTGCAAGTTACTTACGAAGAGCTTTCAAGAAGTCTTCGAGATCCACGGCGCCTTGCTTGAGCAGACCGTTGAGAGTTCCTAACTTGAGCTCGCGATGCATTGGCACGACGCAGCCGCGATTTCCGGAGCGCAAGATTACGTGACTGCCTCGTTGTCGGACTTGTGTAAAGCCCAATTGCTCCAGCGCGCGAACGCATTGCTGGCCACTAATTCGCGGCAGAGGCGGCACTGGAAACCTCGAAGGTGGTCACCCAGGCTGGTCCGCCCTGCGACGTTGCGGCAGGAAACTCTTCCAGATATAGCTCGGTTGCCTCTTTCAAATTCACGAGTGCTTCGTCGATCGTTTCGCCTTGTGTGGTTGTGCCCGTTTCGGGATTAAAGGCGACGAAGCCGCCCTCAGGAGCTGCGGTGAATACGGCAGTGAGAGTCATGGTGCTCATGCAGCAATTATAGACGATGATTTGGCACGGACCAACATGAGGACAAATGAGGCGGCAAGGCCCTGGCTCAGCAAGTGGCACCCGGGCGTCTAATCGAACGAATAACCGGTGAAGAGAACTTCGTCGGGCTGGCCGTTCTTGTAGGCCAGGGCGTAGACGCAATGGCCGCGATCGACATCTTCGAGAAAATCCATGTTCTCTTCGAGCATTTTGTGTGTCGGCTGCGTGGTACCGTAGAGAGCTTGCAGCTCAGCATCTTCCAGCGGCGCGGCGACACAGAAATTGGGCTCTTCGCCAATGGCTTGGATGTCGAGGATCGAACGCGTGCCGTCGGCGTCGGAATCTTCCAGCGCTTCTTCGATCGATTCGTGTTGGGCTCCGGGGCCGGGCTTGCTCGGGTCAATTGGAAAGTTCAAAAACGGCGTGGCGGGATTGTAGCGGCCGGCCAGAAATTCGCGATCGCGCAGCTCTTGCAACACGCTGTCCAAATCGGGCTTGTACTTCACAAAATACCAATACGGTTCGCCACCCATGATTGCACCTCGACGAATTACGGGTGAAAGAAATGGAAAATGAATGCCCGCGCAAGTCTAGCATATGGGCGTGGAAACGATGCTTTTTAGCAACGTCTATACTCCGCCCGGTAATTTAATCTTCGTTCGCCGGCGCGCGCATGGGGTGAGCTAAGTTTGGGAAACGTTGGGCCGGGCGGTTGTCTTGTCGAAACGCGGCTTTTCAGCTCCCACAATCCAGGGTGGATGAGCTCTTCCAAGGGAAGGACGAGCCTCGCAGTCCTGGTGCGAGCCATTTTTTCGGCGAACGACGCTTTCGCCTTTCCATGAACTGCCTGAACAGGGAACATTGCAATGAAGGGCAAGAACAAATCGGTTCGGTCGTTTGAACGCTTGGAAACACGAGAGCTGATGGCGGGGAATGTGACCGCGTCCGTGACAAGCGGCAGTCTGAACGTAACGGGAGACAATGCCGCCAACATGCTGCAAATGACAGAAGTTTCCGGCAATCGCTGGGAGATCACCGGACTGGCAGGGACCAAAATCAATGGCAAATCGCAGGTCACCACAGGGCCAGTGAGCCAGGACGTTCAGGTCGACTTGGGCGGCGGCAACGACAATGTGACCATCCAAAACGGTTCGGTGCCGCACATTCTGAACGTGTTTGGCGACGATGGAAATAACATGACCACGCTACACAACGTAAAGGTCGGCTATGGGCTGGGCGTGTATGGCAACGACGGCAACGATACGGTGGTGGCCAGCAACGTAAACGTACAAGCAATCGGCGGAATTTATTATTCCGTGTTCGCTCTGGGAGATGGCAACAATACCGTGGTCGCCAACAATTTACGCGCTCGCGACATGCGTGTTTATACCGGTTCCGGAATGGATAGCGTGACCGTCACGAATTCGACCCTACAGTCGGGATCGTCGTTGACGCTTGATACCGGCGATGGCCGGGACGCCGTTTCGCTGTCCAAAGTGAAGACCGACACGCTCAGCGTCGATGTAGGCGGCGGCAATATGGATTCAGTGACTTCGGTGAAATCCACCGCGGGCACGGCGACATTTGCAGACACCGACGGCACCAATGGAATTATCGCTGGCGTCGGCAACAATTTCGGTTCGCAGACAATCGACCCGAACTTTAAATACCGCTCTGGCGATTTACAGCAAGATAGCTAATTGATGTGTTAGGGCTTGCGGAAAATGCAAGGGAAGCACTGGCGGAGCCAGTGGCACCCAGGCGGCCTATTTACTTGCGCGTTCGCCAATAGTTTGGTCGTCGTTTGGCATGGGCAATAGCGACGACGTAAATCTGTTCGTTTTCGTGTCGAAAAACGATTTGAAAAGGAAAATTGTTGACACTGCAGGAGCGATGTCGTGAATCGATCTGCACAAATCGATCAGGGTCCGTAGCGATCTTAGATATTGTCTGGTCGATAGATATTGCGAATTGAATAGCGGCAGAGTGGCTGCGCAGTTTGTACCACGCAACAGAATTAGAGAGTTCTTCCGTGGCCGCGGGATGAAATCAATCTGCACTTTTCAGCCCTGCTTGCGTAAACAACTGCTTCCGCACTTCGGGCCAGGGCTGCGTTACTACTTTGCCCGAATCGATTTCCGCCGTGCGCCGTTCGATTTCCGCAAGCCACTCTTCGGACAGTGCCGGCGGTTCGTCGTCTGGCACGCTGGCGGCCAATTCGTCAATTAGCCTCAGCCGGTCCGTAACGGAGAGATTTGATGCGGCGGCGAAGATGGAGTTGTAATCGGTCATAAAGACCCCACAAAGATTATATCACATCTGGTGGAATGGTGAGTCCAGATCGCATAGAATCGGTTGCAATGTTCTAAAATCGTCCCGTCGGAATCGGAGAAGAGGCGGGTTCAAGATTGGACGATGTCATGAAAATGCTTCGAGCGACGTATTGCATTGCGCTCGCCATGTTGGTGTTTCTCACCGGCGGCGTCGCGCGCGGCCAATACAGCGCAGTTCACACATTCACTGGCCCTGATGGTATCGCGCCCGAAGCGGGGGTGACCCTATTTAACTCTGTTATCTACGGAACCACGTCGAGTGGCGGCCCAGTTCAGAGTAACTCACAAGGCATCGATATCGCAGACGGCACCATTTTCAGCATGAATCCGGATGGCAGCAATTATGCAGTCCTGCACGAGTTCACAGGAGGCACCAGCAACGGGGCCTTTCCGAACACATGCGGGGTCACGGTCGCCGGTTCGGTCATCTATGGAATGGCAATCGGTGGTGGAAGCCATAACAACGGCGCCATTTACAAAATGAATATTGATGGGAGCGGCTTTACGCTGTTGCATTCGTTTGCGTTTTCTTCCAGCACTGATGGATTTCAACCGTCCGGAGATTTGATTCTTTCTGGATCAACCCTTTATGGAACGACATCGCGGGGCGGCGCCGAATCTGACGGCACGATTTTTAAAATCAACACGGATGGGACTGGCTTTGCGGTCTTGCATTCATTTGGGGGCGTCGGAACAGACGGTTCCGTGCCCATGGCTGGACTGACTTTAAGCGGTTCCGCTCTCTACGGCACTACGCGGCAGGGAGGGATCGGATCAAACAGCGCCGGAACTGTATTTACGATCAATACCGACGGAACTGGCTATTCCGTGTTGCACTCATTTCCTTATGCGAACGGGACATATCCGGACGGCTCCCACCCCATGGCCGGTTTAACGATTTCGGACAGCACTTTGTATGGAACGACCTTTCAGGGCGCACCTACATCAACCGGAAGTTCCGGCGAAGGCACGATATTCAAAATGAATACCGATGGTACCGGTTTTTCAGTCATGCATGTCTTTGGCGCTCCCGGGCAAGGATTCGATGGCAGTGCCGCTGATGGAGGTGCGCCAGAATCAACCATGTACTTGTCTGGCTCGACGCTCAATGGAACCACGACAGGCGGTGGCAATGTCAACTTTGGCTATGGAACCCTGTTTCAGATCAACACTGATGGGACTGGATATGGCCAACTGCACGTGTTTACGGAAAACTCTACGGGACTATACCCAGAAGGCGACCTGGCCCGATTGGGGCCAACCGTGTATGGAACCACTCAAGGCGACCTGGGCAGCGGCAGCCTTGTTTATGCAGACACCGTTCCCGAACCAAGTTCTGCACTGCTGGGACTATTGGCCATCGATTTGATTGTTGTGCTGCGATGCCAAGATTGGCGACGTCGAATCTCTCGGCAAGCATCTGCAAAATCTTAATCTTGCGCTCATGCGCCACTGGAATGGATTGCGATTGTGAGCAGCGATTGATTCGTCGAAATGTGACGGTTAGAATCCGATCCATAATCCCGTGCGAGGCTTAACTGCCACCCCGATTCGTTTTCCACACCGGGTCGGCCGTGTCTTCGCTCGCCGATTTGAACCACCGCGTCAGTGCCAACCCCCAGATAAACGAGATGTTCGTACGTTATGTCGCCCGCATTCACTGCTGACTTGCCCAGCAGTGTAAACAATGGGTCGCACCTTGCAACCAACAATTCCACTGGCCCAAAAACTTCAGTTGAATAAAACTGCACGTTTGCTACTGTGAATTCTGTTGCAGTTTGCCCGGTTCAGAGCCGGGCTGCCCCCAGCCCGGTGACCGTCCACTTTAGGTTTTGTACTCTGCACTCCGTACTTTGTACTTGGTGCAGAACGCCGTTCTTTGGCAATTCGATATTTAGATAAAGGCGAGCCACCGGGTTCATCCCGGCAGCCGTGGTGTACGGCATCTTGCGATTTTCTTGCGCGCACTTGCTTCCGAATTTTGCGCCGTGGCACAATTTCGGCTAAACTCTTTCCAGCAATGCGGTTCCCATCATTTTGCGCGGCATGCCATCGACGGAAATGAAGCAAATTCCCTGAATTTTGCGCGCTCCCTATCGCAAATCGCTCGGAGAATCTCGACATTTCCATCGCGCGGTGCGCGCAAAACTCGCCGAGTTTTGCACCGCCATGTGGGACCCCCGCTGCGGCGAGCAAAACAAACTCACTTTCCCCGGCAATTCCAGCACTTGTTCTTGGCTTTTGCACTTTTAGGCCAACCGGCGCGCGCAATTCATCCGACCGGGCGCGCTGCCTTATACGCATTCTAATCTGAACTAGCGCGTTTGAGATCGGGAGCGGCACAGACTGACTGCATTCGTTCCGGATCCAGCACGGCGTGTTGCCAAGCGTCCAGGGCGGCTTGTTCCAGGGCG
>Ga0182024_10002821_pt1 | contig 42485 bp, 35 predicted proteins | sample P32metaG_FD_120480 | JGI IMG/M metagenome (GOLD analysis project Ga0182024, IMG submission 120480) | Permafrost microbial communities from Stordalen Mire, Sweden - P3-2 metaG (Illumina Assembly) | ecosystem: Environmental > Terrestrial > Soil > Wetlands > Permafrost | place: Sweden: Stordalen... | reverse complement strand
GCCGCGCCGTCACCGCCAAGGGCGCCGACCCGGATACTCTGGTGGCCTCGGCAAAGGCCTATCTCGGCGCCCTCAACAAGCTGGTGGCGCGGCGGCTGCGCGGCCAAGGGGTCATCGCCGTCGGCGAGCGCCGCATCCACTCGACGGAAGTCGGGTGATCGTGCGCGCTACCGCAAGGCGAGTGGTGGAAATCAGCCGCCACCCGGCGTGATGGGCCGCGACCAGGAATCGGCGATGAACACGTCGTCCTGGCACTTGACGCGTGCTTCGATTCCGAACAGCCGGCGCATCGTGAACAATCCGGCCGCGACTCCGAAGAGGAGCGCGGCCGCGGTCGGTATCGCGTAGGGCGACAGCGTCGGGATGCCGTAGAGCACCAGCGCGTCATTGCCGCCGGGCGCGAGCGCCGTGCCGAGCCCCATCAACACGCCGCCGCTCAGGTTCGGGATCCAGTCGCGCCGCGGCCGCCAGTCGATGCGGAAGGTGCGGCGCTGCAGCGTGGAGAACAGCATGCCCGCAAGCACGGCGACCAGGACGACCGTGCGCGTCGAGCTCGGCCACGGCCGCGTCCCCAACGAGCCTTCGATCACGAGCTCGAAGGTCGACGTATAGCTCACCGCGCCGAACATCAGGGTCAGCGTCGCGCCCGACAATCCGAACAGCACCGCGGCCGTGGACAAGCGGTAGCGCGGCGCCAGGATGAGATCGATCAGGCGCTTGTCGGCCGGCCGCGTCCGCCACAGCCGCAGCGCCTCGTAGAGCGCCCAGGCCACGAGCGCCGCAGCCACCACGCCCAGCCAGATCCATGCCCAGGTCGATGCGACCAGCGATCCGACCAGCGCCTTCGCCGGAACCGGCCGCTTCAGCCATTCCCAGCGCACCAGCGCGGCGAAGCAGCAGGCGCCGATGGCGAAGCCGAGGATCGCCGCCACCATCTTGCCGTCGCCGTCGACGAAACGCGCCATGGTCGAATAGGCGCAGCCGCCGTTCATCGCGCCGCCGACGCCGAACAGGAAGCCGCCCAGCATGGCGAAGCCGGTCAGCGACCAGCCGGCGAGCCCGATGCCCGCCGCGGGGAGGAAGCCGAACACCGGGATCATGACCGCGCCGACCCACAGGATCGACTTGCCGACGCTCGCCAGAATGCTGGCGCCGCGCGAGCTCATGATCTCGGCGATGGCGCGGACCGTGCAGACGCTCGCCCGATGCGCGGCAAAGCCGAGGATGAACGCCAGGATGACAGCGGCAACGAGGAGCGCCATTTGCGCATGATCGTTCGCCGTCCGGCTGCGCGCAAGCCGGCGCAACGTGCGCCGTGCCCCGCTTGGCATGGCGCCCGCAATGTCCTAGATACGGCTCGCGCAGGCACGGCGGCATTCGCCCGTCGTGCCTTCGTCACCGGTGGAAGTTCCTAACCACTTGTAATCCTTCGGTTAGGGCGCATAGCTCAGTTGGTAGAGCAGCTGACTCTTAATCAGCGGGTCCAAGGTTCGAGTCCTTGTGCGCCCACCATTTTTTAATCGAACTTGCCAGCTTTGTTCGCGTTTTTATACCGTCAATAGGCCAGGACCATATTGGGTATGCGCGAATAAAATCTGGCCATGGGGAGGGTCTATCAGCTCATCACGGATACGCTGGTCGAGACTGTCGCCGACTTCGCGGAAGGCGACGCGAGAGTGATATAGGACAATGAAGTCAGAGGACTTCACTGTCGGATCGGCCGTCAAGCCAACCGCGTCGAGATATTCCGGCAGAGAAGGTCTCCTCGACGCGCCGAAATAGCCTCATGCGAGCAATTGGATTATGCACCGCGCTTCTAGTCAGCACGCCGGCTACGGCGGCTTGGAACGTGACGCATTTTACCGACCGGATGACTGACAAATCCGTTGCGGTCGCGACGGTTTCGGCTCCGCCCGGCACGTTGCGGGTGACGTGCAGCGGCCCGACGATTGAATTCGATACACGGGTCGCGTTCGGAAAAATTGGTGTTAGTTATCGTTTCGACAATGGCGAAGTCGTTCCGCGTTTCTTCGATATGTTGCAGGACGGCCGTACATTGTTGTTCACCAACTACCTGCTGACAATGACCCGCGAGATTTCGCGGGCAAAAAGACTGCGCATGACGGTTTTTCTGCCTGGACAGTCGGCGATCTTCATGGATTTCGATTTGACCGGAGCAAAAGACGCCATCAAGGCATTAGGTTGTCGTGGCTAAAAGGCGCACAATCGAGGGACATAGTTGACTGGGAAATGACGAATAAGACAGCGCTAAAAGTGCCGATTACATGGGCCTTATGCGATAGCGGCCGACTCTGAATCAGCGGGTCCAAGGTTCGAGTCCTTGTGCGCCCACCAAATCAAATCAACGCCTTAGCCCAGGACATTTTGCGAACGCGAAAAGCCGTGCGACATGTCGCATGCGACACCTGCCGCACGGCCGTTTTTTTCGTTATTTTTTTCGTCATTGCCGGGCTTGACCCGGCAATCCATGCGGCCTCGGGCGCAGCATGGACCACCGGGTCAAGCCCGGTGGTGACGAGGAAAGAAAGAGTGAGTAGTCTCAGCGTTCGTCATGGCCGAAGCACTTGCGCACCATCGGCGGCCAGTCCGAGGTCGGGCCGAGCACTAGGCCGCGGCGTGGCGCAGCTCCTCGACCTTGTCGGAGAGGCTGTCGTGCCGCGAGGCGAGCCGGTCCACGCACTACGCCACGTGGATCGAACGACGCGGGGTGAAGACACATGACCAACGATGAAAAGATCGAGTACTATCTGAGGGACTTGCGCCAAAGAGAGGTTGGCTGGCGGGCGCGTTGGAAAGCCGCGCCGCCGATTTATCGGCTGCTCTGGCGCCTCGGCATCAATGTCAGGCCACCGTTTTTCGCTAGTTTTTGGTCGCTCGCAATACCCTTCGGCGTCTTTTATGGCATTCTCCTCATTGCACTTTGGTGGTTCAGAGACCCTCACTCAATCACAAGTCTTGTTATCAGTGTTGTGGGTGCGGCATTTATGGGCGTGATCATTGCCATGAGCTGTCGACGGCAAGCCCGAAAACTGGCGTTGCCACGATGGGAGGATTATCCGAGCTCATCGGCGAGTGAAGAGCAGGACGACAAATCGGTGCCGTAGCGAAAAAAGTTCAGTTCGCGCCGAGCCAGCCCTTTTTTGAAATGTCGAATATGATGCCGTCGGGATCCTTGAACTTTCGCTCGAAGTTGTCCTTCTCCTGGTCGCTGCCAAGATCGAAGAAGAATTTGCCGCCGGCGGCCTCGATCCGCTGTTGTGCGTCGGCGATGTCGTCGACCTGGAAGCCGAAATGGTGGGCGCCGACGAAGCTCTTGGCGTCTTCAAGGCCGGAGCCGCGCGTGCCGAAATAATTGAGCAGCGCTAAATTGATCGTGCCATCGCTCAGATAAATCGCCGCAGCGAAGTCGAGCTTCTCCTGCCCGACCCGCTTCAGATCGAACACGCTCTCATAAAATTGGGCAGACTTTTCAAGGTCGCGGACCACAAGAGCAAAGTGCCGAAGTCGCGCCATTTCATCCGTTCCTTTGGTCAGTTCGCCGGCACGAACGCGTTAGTGAAATAGTCGTCGACCGGAAGCTTTTTCTGCATGCCGCCATATTCCAGCAGGATGTCCTGCGACTTCCCGATCGCTTCGGGCGACATCCACGTCAGCGGCTTGCCCTTGCCCCAGTCCGGATCGAGCAGATCGAACGACAGGGTGAGCGTTCGCAGCACGACCGCCCGATCGAGCGTGGGCGAGCGTTTCATGAGCGAGTCGATCGCGCCCTCGGGATCCTTGCGCGCGGCCGCGATGGTCTGTTCCATCGCCGTAACCATTCTGCGTACCAGGTCCGGGTCCTTCTTGATGGTGTCGTCGCCGGCGATGAGCGACAGGCCGGGGATGTTCACGCCTTCGTTTGCGTAGGGCAACGTTGCGGCCTTAAAACCCTGGCCCTCGAGGATCGACACCACCAGGAAGCCGAATGAGTCGATGCCGTCCACCCGGTGGGTCAGGACCGAGGTCATCTTGGCGGCGGGCTCCATGCTGATGAGCTCGACCTTGCCCTCGAGGCCGGCTTTCTTGATCAGCGCCGGGAGGATCTGCGAGGAAGCGCCGCCCGCCGAATAGCCGATCTTGGCATTGCCCATGTCCGCGAATCTCTTCCAGCCTTTCTCGGCCGGGAAAATAATGGCGAGCGCGCTCTGACGCAGATAGCCGCCGACGATCTTGATCGGCATGCCCTGCGAGATGAAGCCCATGACGACGGCCGTATCGGCGGTGCCGAACATCACCGAGCCGTTGCCGACGGTCTGCGCGGTGACCGCCGAGCCTTTGCCTTCCAGCACTTCGAGGTCGATGCCGGCCTTCTGGAAGATGCCCTTGTCGAGGCCGTAGTACCAGATGGCGTGATACCCGCTATTGACCCAGTCGAGCCGCAACGTCGCCTTGTCGGCGGCCGCCGCCGGAAACGCGCCCAGCACGACCGCTGCGGCGGCGATCATGGCGCAGAGGCCTGCCGCGAAGCTGTTGAGCCTTGCCATCATTGTGCGGCTCCTTCCTGTGTTGGATCAATGCGGATGGGTGCGCTGCGAAGCATGCCATGGAATAGCGATGCGCTCCAGCACCTCTATGAGATAGAAGAACGCCATGGCCAGCGCCGACAGCACGACCAGCGTGGCAAACAGCAGCGCCGTGTTGAGATTGCCGGCGGCCTGAACCAGCAGGTAGCCGAGGCCTTTGTCCGAGCCGACGAACTCGCCCGTCAGCGCGCCGACCACGGCGAGCGACGATGCCACCTTGAGGCCGCCAAAGATCGCCGGCAGCGCGTGTGGCAGGCGCATCTTGAGAAAGATACGGTACGGCGGCGCGCCCATCGAGCGCGCCAGCTGCAGCATCGCCGGGTCAATGCTGCGCAGCCCGACGATGGTGTCGATCACGATCGGAAAGAAGGCGATGAGGAAGGCGACCGCCACCTTGGGGACCACGCCGAACCCGAACCAGACGATGAAGAGCGGCGCCAGTGCGATCTTGGGGATGCTCTGGGTCGCCACCATCGGCGGATAAATCAGCCGCTCGAGCAACGGCGAAATCACGATCACCATTGCGAGCGGAACGGCAAACGCGGCCGCGAGGATGAACCCGGCCAGAATGGTCGCGGCCGTCCACCATGTCTGGCTCAGGATGGCGGCGAAGTTGCCGGCCAGCGAGACGAATACCGGCCCGGGACCCGGCAGCAGATATTGCGGCATGGCAAAGAACCAGACGATAGCTTCCCACACCGCGAACACGATCGCGAACGAACCCATCGTCCACAGCAGAGGATTGATGCGAGCGTACATGTGTCAGGCCCGGATAACTCCCATGTCCTGGAACAGATGATTGACGTGGAGAATCGCCTCTGTAAAGGCCGGATGCTCGCGCACATCGAGCCCGCGCGGCCTCGGCAGGTCGATCTCGAGGATGTCGCGCACCCGTCCGGGCCGCGGCGTCATGACGATGACGCGGTCCGACAGAAAGACCGCCTCCTCGATGCTGTGGGTCACGAAAACAACGGTCTTGCGGGTCGATTGCCAGATGGACTGCAGGTCGATCTGCAGCTGCGCGCGCGTCAGCGCGTCGAGCGCTCCGAACGGCTCGTCCATGAGCAGAAGCGGCGGGTCGTGAATGAGCGCGCGGCAAATCGCCACCCGCTGGCGCATTCCGCCCGACAGCTCCCACGGATATTTCCGTTCGAAGTCGGCGAGCCCCACCGAGCCGATCAGGGCGCGAGCCTGCTCGCGGTGCGGCGCGGTCTTCAGGCCGCGCATTTCGAACTGGATAAGGACATTGCCGAGCACGGTACGCCAATCCAGCAACAGATCGCTCTGGAACACGATGCCGGTGTTGGTATAGGGCGCGAGGACCGGCTTGCCTTCGATGCGGGCCTCGCCGCTGGTCGGCTGGATCAACCCGGCGATGATCGAGAGCAGCGTGCTTTTGCCGCAGCCGCTCGGGCCCAGCAGCGAGACGAACTCGCTCGCCCCGATGTCGAGATCGACGCCGTCCACCGCAAGCGTGGAAGAGCGATCCCGCGTGCTGAATGTTTTCGAGACGGCGTCGAGCTCGATAAATGCCGCGCGCCTGCGGCTCGCCGCGCTCTTCGCCGCCGGCATGGCCGGCGCGCCTGTGCCCGTTTCGGATTGCCCGGTCATGATTTGCCAGTTCGCGGCGCATGGTCGAGGGCCGCAGCACTCTCGATCGCCCCGATGAGTTCGGCCGGCCGCAGCGGCGTCGCGAAGATTTCGAACCCTATGGGCCGCAGCGCATCGCATACCGCATTGGCGAGCACGACCGGGGGCGCTATCGCACCACCCTCGCCGAGCCCTTTGACGCCGAGCGCATTCAAGGGCGACGGCGTCTCGCGGTGCAGGATCTCGATAGGCGGCACGTCCGAAGCGGTGGGAACGAGGTAATCCGCCAGCGATCCGGTGAGAAGCTGCGCTTGCGCGTCAAAGGCGATCTCTTCAAGGAGCCCGCCGCCCAGACCCTGGACGACGCCGCCCAGGACCTGGCCTTCGGCGAGTTCAGGATTGATCAGCACGCCGGCATCGTGGACGACCACATACTTGCGGATCGACGGTACGCCCGTGGCGCGATCGAGCTCGACGATGGCGGCATGGACCGCATAGGACCAGGTGACGGTCGGCGGCTCGAAATAGGCGGTCGTCTCCAATCCGGGCGCGACGCCTGGCGGTCGCCCGTGATCCCAGCCGGGCCGCGCCGCCTGCGCCACTTCCTTGAGCGTCATGCTCATCTTGGGCACGCCTCGGACCGCGACGCTGCCGTTGCGCAGCTCCAGATCTTCGGCGTCGCATTCGAGCACGTGCCCGGCGACGGCGGTGACCTTGCGCCGCAGCTCCTCGCTCGCCAGCACGATCGCCGAGGAGGAATTGACCGCGCTGCGGCTCGCGATCGTGCCGTAACCCATGGCGATCGCTGCCGTGTCGCTGACCACGACGGTGACCTGATCGGGCGTGACGCCCCACGCATCCGCTGCAACCTGGGCGAATATCGTCTCCTGCCCCTGACCCTGCGCACAGGCGCCGGTCGCGACATAGATCGCGCCGGACGCATCGATGCGCACGGTCGCGCCCTCGAACGGGCCGGCGCCGGTACCTTCGACGTAACAGCCGATGCCGAGGCCAAGAAAGCGTCCCTGACGCCAGGCCTCCGCCTGCTCGCGCCGAAACGCGGCGAGCCCGCCCAGAGCCTCGACCGCCTGCCGCAGCGCCGCCGGATAGTCGCCGCTGTCGTAGACGATAGGCACGCCGTCGCGATAGGTGAGCCCGACCGCGTAAGGGATCTTGTCCGGCGGGATCATGTTGCGTAGCCGCACCTCGACCGGATCGAGATCGAGCGCGCGCGCGACGAGGTCGATGAGACGCTCGATCACAAACACCGCCTCGGGTCGCCCAGCGCCACGGTAGGGCGCGTTCGGGGTCTTGTTGGTGACGACGATGGTGATCGCGGATTCGTAGTTCGGCACGTGATAGGGGCCGAGCAGATGCACGGCGCTGTTGACCGGCGTGCCGATGCCGACCGGCATGTAGGCGCCGGAATCCTTCAGCAGCCGATCGCGAATTGCCAGGATGCGGCCGTCGCCGTCGAACGCAATCTCGGCTTCATGGCGGTCGTCGCGGGCATGCGCGGAATTGAGGATGTGCTCGTGCCGATCCTCGATCCAGCGCACCGGCCGACCCAACCGGCGCGCGATATAGGGAATGAGCACGTCCTCCGGATAGACATGGCCCTTGACGCCGAAGCCGCCTCCGACCTCGGGTGCGATGCAGCGCACGCGCGATTCCGGCAGGGAGAGCCGCGATGCGATCTCGCGCCGCACCCAGTGCACCACCTGCGTCGCCGACCACACTGTCATCGCGTCGCCGCCCGCATCGTATTGCGCGACGACGCCGCGGCACTCAATCGGCATGGCGCAATAGCGGTGATTGTCGAAGCGATGCCGCAATATCCGCACGCCGGACGCCAGCACCGCGGCGGCATCGCCCTTGCGCATGCGCAGCCGGGCGATGATGTTGCTCGACAGCGCGTCATGCACGCGCGGCGAAGCCGGATCGAGCGCCTCGTCGATGCTCGCCACCGGCGTCAGCTGCTCGAGGTCGACCTCGACCAGCGCGGCGGCGTCCTCGGCGCAATAGCGAGTCTCGGCGACCACCGCGGCGATCGGCTCGCCGACATGACAGACCTTGCCGGTCGCCAGGATCGGCTGATCGGGAATGTTGATCTCGTGCTCCACCGCGTCGCGCCAGGCCTTGGGCGGGCGGTTCTGCATTCCGGGAATGGGAAAAAGCTCGGGGCCGATCTCAGCCGCGGTGAAGATGGCGACAGCGCCGGGCAATGCCAGCGCGCGGTCGGTCCGTATCGCCTGTATGCGGGCGTGCGCCACGCTGCTGCGCACGAACGCCACGTGAAGCATGCCTTGGAGCTGGATATCGGCAATGAAGCGACCCATTCCGAGGAGCAGGCGCCGATCCTCGCGCCTGGGGACCGAGCGGCCGACATAGCGCCGCGCTGCCTGTTCCATCAGTCTCTCGGCCTGCCAGTTCTCGGCATGCAATGCCAGCGACGCTGCGAAGCGCCGCGCCGCCTTGCGACGGCGCGCCCTCATCCTTTATCATCGCGCGCGCCAAGTCGCCAAGCCAAGCCGGCAAGCCAAGTCGCCAAGCGCGGGATCGAGCAAGAGCCGCCGTGAAGCCAGCAAAATTTGATTATCACGCCCCCGCCGCGCTCGAGGCGGCGATCGCGCTGCTGCAGGACTACAAGGGCGAGGCGCGGCTTCTCGCCGGCGGCCAGAGCCTGCTGCCGATGATGAACTTTCGCCTCGTCGAGCCGGCGGCGCTGATCGATCTCAACCGCATTCCCAGCCTCGCCTATATCCGCGCCGAGGACGGCGTGGTGCGCCTCGGCGCGATGACGCGTCACCGCGCCGTCGAGTTCTCGCCGCTGGTCGCCGAACGGCTGCCGCTGCTCGCCGAGGTGGTCGCGCTCATCGCGCACCTGCCGATCCGCTCGCGCGGCACCATCGGCGGCTCGCTCGCGCTTGCCGATCCGGCGGCCGAGCTGCCGATGCTGCTGCAGGCGCTTGAGGGCGAGGTCGTGGCGCGCGGGCCTAAGGGCGAGCGCGTCATCAAGGCGGCCGGCCTGTTCGAAGGCTTGATGACGACCAGCCTCGCCGCCGACGAGATCCTCAGCGAGGTCCGTTTCCCGGTGCCGTCAGCCGGCGCCGGCTGCGCTGTCGAGGAGTTTGCGCGCCGGCGCGGCGACTTCGCCCTCGCCGCAGTCACCGTCGTGCTCGATCGCGACGGCGAGCGCTGCCGCAAGGCGCGGCTCGCGACGGCGGGCGTCGGCCCGGTCTCGATTCGGCTCACTGGCGCTGAGGCCATTCTCGAGCGGGGCGGGCTCAGCGATGACGTGATCGACGAGGCCGCGGCCAAGGCGGCGGACGAGGTGTTGCCGCAAACCGACCTGCACGGCACGGCCGATTATCGCCGGCATCTTACGCGCGTTCTCACCGCGCGGGCGCTGCGCCGCGCTCGCACCGTGCATTGAAGAGTGGTCTCATGTCCGAGCCGGTCACGATCCGACTGAACGTCAACGGCGCGCGCTACGAAGGACGCTGCGAGCCACGCAAGCTCCTGGTGGACTTCCTGCGCGAGGATCTCGGTCTCACCGGAACGCATGTCGGCTGCGAGCATGGCGTATGCGGGGCCTGCACCATTCACTTCAACGGCGAATCCGCGCGCTCCTGCATCATGCTGGCGGTGCAGGCCGACGGCGCCGACCTGCACACCATCGAGGGCTTGGCCACCAACGGCGTCTTCCACCCGCTGCAGCAAGCGTTCCACGAGCACCACGGGTTGCAATGCGGCTTCTGTACGCCCGGCATGCTGATGGTCGCACTCGATTTCCTGCGGATTAATCCGCGGCCGACCGAGGCGCAGATTCGCGAGGCGATCTCGGCCGTGCTGTGCCGCTGTACCGGCTATCGCGACATCGTCCGCTCGATCGCCGCGGCGGCGGAAACGATGCGCGACAATTCCGCGGGGGCGCCCCGTTGAACGACCCTGCAAGAAAGCCGTTCATCGGGCGCGCCATGCTGCGGCGCGAGGACCGCCGCCTGCTGCTCGGCCACGGCCAATACACGGGTGACCTCGTTTTGCCGCGGATGTTGCACGCGGCGTTCGTGCGCAGCCCCGTGGCTCATGCGCGCATCCGCTCGGTCGATCTGGCGCGCGCCGCCGCCGCGCCGGGGGTTGCTTATGTGCTGAGCGGGATCGAGCTGGCGCGGCTCTTGCCGACCGTGCCCGATCATCAGGTGTCGCTGCCGAGCAAGTGGCGCAATACCGTGAAGCATCACATCCTGAACCCGCAGCAAGCCTTGCTCGCCGGCGACAAGGTCCGCCATGTCGGCGAGGCGTTCGCGGTCGTCGTGGCGGAGAGCCGCTATGCCGCCGAGGATGCGGCGGCGCTGGTCGAGCCGGATTTCGAGCCGCTGCCGGCGGTGGTCGATCCCGAGCAGGCGCTCAAGGCCGGCGCGCCGATCGTGCATGAGCAGTTCGCCACCAACCTGATCGCCGAGCTCGCCGCCGCCAAGGGCGATGCCGAAGGCGCGCTGCGCCGCGCGCCGCACCGGCTGGCGCGCCGCTTCCATCATCACCGTTACGCCGCGCTGCCGATCGAATGCCGCGGCGTGGTCGCCGAATATGATGAGCGCACGCAATCGCTCACGGTCTGGTCGTCGACGCAGGTCGTGCATTGGGTGCGGCGCGAGGTGGCGGCGACGCTGGGCATGGCCGAGGCGCGCGTGCGCTGCGTCGCGCCCGACGTGGGCGGCGGCTTCGGCATCAAGGGCCACGTCTATCCCGAGGATCTGCTGATTCCGTTCCTGGCGCGCAAGCTCGGCCGGCCGGTGAAATGGATCGAGGATCGGCACGAGCATCTGATGTGCTCCTGCCATTCGCGCGACCAGATTCACGATCTTGAAATTGGCTTCGATGGCGACGGCCGCATTCTCGCCTACCGCGACCGGTTCGTCACCGACATCGGCGCCTTCAACCCGATCGGCAGCGGGGTCATGTACAACACGATCGCGCACCTCGCCGGCCCGTATCGCATCGAAAATTTCTCCGCCGAGTGCAAGGTCGTCACCACCAACAAGGTGCCGAATGCGCCCTATCGCGGCGCCGGACGACCCGAAGCGGCGCTTGCCACCGAGCGGGCCATGGATCTCATCGCCGGCGAGCTGGGGCTGGAACCGGCCGAAGTGCGCCGCCGCAACATGATCCGCCCCGAAGAGATGCCCTACAGTCTCGGCATCGTCTATCGCGACGGCGAGCCCATCGTCTATGACGGCGGCGACTATCCGGCGGCGCTCGAAAAGGCATTGGCGGCCGTCGGCGGGCTCGATGATTTTCGGCGGCGGCAGCAGGCGGCACGCGCACAAGGCCGCTATCTCGGCATCGGGCTCGGCTGCTACACCGAGGGGACCGGCGCCGGCCCGTTCGAGGGCGCGCGGGTCCGCATCGAGAACTCGGGCAAGGTTTTTGTCGCCGGCGGCGCCTGTCCGCAGGGTCAGGGCATGGAGACGATCTTCGCCCAGGTCGTCGCCGACACCTGGCAGGTCGATCCCGACGACGTCGTCATTACGCTCGCGGACACCGCGGCGATTCCGATCGGCTTCGGCACGGTGGCGAGCCGCAGCACCGTGACCTTGTCTGCGGCGATCCACCATGCCAGCGAGCGGCTGCGCGAGAAGACCTTCGCCATTGCCGCCAACATGCTCGAATGCGGACCGCAGGATCTCGAGCTGCGCAACGGCAGGGTTGGGGTGATCGGCGTCCCCGACATGGAAGTGCCGCTCGGCAAGGTGGCGCGGGCGGCGGCGCCCGGATGGGACCATAGCCGGCCCGCCGGCATCGATGCCGGGCTCGAGGAAACCTATTATTGGGAGCCGCCGACCGTGACCTGGTCCTACGCGGTGCACGCTGTGATCGTCGAGATCGATGTCGGCACCGGCGGGGTCAGGCTCGACCGCTACGCGGTGGCGCACGATTGCGGCGTGGTCATCAATCCGATGCTGGTCGAAGGACAGATCATCGGCGGCACGGTTCAGGGCGTGGGCGGCGGACTGTTCGAGCGCTTCGCCTACGACGAGGAGGGTCAGCTCCTGACCGGGTCGCTGATGGATTACCTGGCGCCGACCGCGAGCGACGTGCCGGACATCGAGCTCGTCCACCTGCATTCGCCGTCGCCCCTCAACCCGCTCGGCGTCAAGGGCCTGGGCGAGGGCGGCGCGATCGCGCCTCCGGTGGCGATCGCCAACGCGGTCTGCGATGCTCTGGCTCCTTTCGGCGCCGAGTTCAACAACACCCCGATCCTGCCAGAACAGATCGTCGCGATCGTGCAACGCGCGGCGAAGCGCCCCTAGCGCCACGGAGTACGCAAATGAGCCAAGCCGAAACTACCCAAGGCAAAACTAGCCAAACCAAGCCTCGCGACAAGCTGGACCCGGCGGTCGTCGGCATGCCGATCGAGACCATCCTCAAGAAATACGTCGCCCGCTTCGGCGAGCGCAAAGCCGACTGGCACGCCTTCGCCGACGCGGCGATCGACGGCTGGCGCCGGGCGCAGCACCGCTTCATCGGCAACACCAGCGGCAAGCCCGACGAGAATTTCATCCCGGCCGGCAACTTCACCCTGTCGATCATGGCGGTGCCGCCCGGACAGGGCAACGCCGCCCACACCCATGAGGTCGAGGAGGTGTTCTTCGTGCTCAAGGGGCACCTCACGGTCTTCGTCGAGGACGAGACCGGGCGTCACGTCGAGACGGTGCTGGGACCGTGGGATTGCGTGTCCTGCCCTGCGGGCGTGATCCATGGCTATCAAAACAACACGGTCGAGATGGTCTATCTCAACGTCATGGTCGGCAAGGGCAAGCCGGACCTCATGGGGTATACCGACCCCGAACTGTTCAAGCGCCGCGCGGAGCATATCGAGGCGGCGCAGAAGAAGGAGGGCTGAGCCATGGCTCTGGTCGCCCGTCATCCGCGTCCGAAGGAGCTTGAGGGCGTCGGCATCGAGGAGATCGCCCGGCGCTATGTCGCGCGCTTCGGCGAGCGCAAGCCGGATTGGCACGCCTTCGCCGACGCGGCGATTCCCGGCTATCGGCGGGCGCAGCACCGCTTCATCGGCAACACCAGCGGCAAGCCCGACGTCAACTTCATCCCGGCCCGCGCCTTCACGCTGAGCGTCATGTTCGTCGAGCCCGGCGAAGGCAACGCCTCCCATACCCACGAGATCGAAGAGGTATTCTTCATCCTGCAGGGCAGGCTCATCGTCTTCTTCGAGGAGGAGGACGGGCGCCGCATCGAGGTGGCGTTGGGTCCGTGGGACTGCGTGTCCTGCCCGCCCGGCGTGATCCACGGCTACCGCAACGATGGCGTCGAGCCGGTCTATCTCCAGGTGATGGCAGGCAAGGCCCAACCGGAATTCATGGGCTACGCCGATCCCACGCTGTTCGCCAATCGCGACTCGCACACGCGCGACTCGTAGCGCCGTCGGCAGATATTCCCCGCGGCTATTGCCGCTCGCCGGCGATCAGCGCGTCGAGCATCCGCCGTGCCTGCGCAGAAGGCTCAAGAGGAGCCGCGCTTCGATCGTGATGTTGGCGGGAGCAGCACCACACGCGGGATGGCTCGGCGACCGCAAGTTGCAATCGATGCGATTTCTGGCGCCCCGCCGCGGCGTCTTCGTAATGCCGCGCACACGATGCGGCGCGTCGGGATTGCCGGCGCAACCACGCTTCGGCTTCGCCTTGCGACGCATGGCGCAGGTTTGACCCAAGGCCGGAATTGGGCGACAAATCGGCCCCTATCCCGGTAGGAATCTTCCGTCGCGGATAACTCTCGCATCGCGGTGCCGGCGCCTTCGCCGGTGCCGGACGGCATCGTGATGCTCGACCTGGGGGCGCTGGTATCGTGAAAGGGTGAGTGGGAATGCCGATCAGTGAAAGTGACAAGAACAAGGTTCTCAATAACATCCGGCGCGACCGCGTGCTGGAGCTGACGCGGGCGCTCATCGACATACCCTCGCCGACCGGCCACGAAGCCGAGGTCGCAAAGTTTTTGATCGATTACATGAAAGGGATCGGCCTCAAGGTGCAATTGCAGGAGATCAGCGAGGGACGTTACAACGCCATCGGCGAGCTGCGCGGCAGCAGCGGCGGCAGCGCCCTCAAGCTCTTGTTCAACGGCCACATCGATACGTCGTACAGCGGCAAGGAAGCGATCCTCGAAGGCGGCGGCTACAAGACCAAGTCGTACCTGGTCGACGACGAGTGGGTCTACGGCGCCGGCTCCAACAACATGAAGAGCGCCATCGCCGGCTATGTCGAGGCGGTGCGGGCGATCATCGAAGCCGGCATAGAGCTGCCGGGGGATATCCTGATTGCCGGCGTATCGGGCGAGATCGAAACCGGACCGGTCGACGAGTTCAGAGGCTGCGACTACGCCGGTCACGGCATCGGCACGCTCCATCTCATCCGGCACGGCTTGGCGGCCGATTGCTGCATCCTCGGCGAGCCGACCGCCTTCCAGGTGACGCCCTGGCACTTCGGCACGGTCTGGGTCGCTTTCCGCACGCGCGGCACTATGGCGCACACCGCATTCCAGGACCGCGCCGTCAACGCGATAGACAAGTCGATGCTGGTCTATAACGCTCTCAAGTCGTGGAGCGAAGGCTATCGCGATCGCAACGTGTTCGACGGCATGAAGCCCAATGTGATCGTCTCGGCGATGCGCGGCGGCTGGCCGTGGCGCGTGTCGCGGGTCCCGGTATTCTGCGACATATTCATGGACGTGCGGCTGAGCCCGGAAATGACCGTGGTCGAACTCAAGGCCGAACTCGAAGGCTGGCTCGCCGAGCTCAAGCGCGAGCACCCGATGCTGGATTGCGACGTCGAGTTCTATGGCACCGGGGCGGGCACGCAAATCGACGGCAAGGCCCTCGTCGTGGAGTCGATCTGCGCGGCGCACCGCCAAGTGTTCGGTGGCGAACCGAAGATCGGCGGAGTGAACTTCTACTCCGACGCCGCGCACATGAACCGCTATCAGATTCCGACGGTGAACTATGGCCTGTCCGGCCGGCTGCGCACCGGCGGCGAGGGCTTTGACCCGGCGGAGGGCGAGCACCAATCGATCAGCGATCTCGTCGCCGGGACGAAAGTCTATGCGCTCGCCGCACTCGATATCGCCTCGCGCCAGCGCGACTGATTGATTGAGCATGATCCAGTTCGCACGGAGATAGGGAAGCTCGCAACAGCACGTACCAGGGAACCCAGGAGAAATCGAATGCGTATATCCAGTCGGTGCGCGCGCTCATGGCAGCTGCCGTTGGCCGGCGCTGCAGCAATCGGGCTTACGGTCGCTCTTGCCGCGGGCGGCATGGCGCAGGACAAGCTGAAGACCACGGTCTTCATCGGGCCGGCGCCGCTCTATGACTCGATCCAGATGGCGGAAAGCCAGGGCTACCTCACGGCCGAGGGGCTCGACGTGACCTTCTCGCTGTTCCCGACCGGCACGACGGCGCTGCAGACGTTCCGAGCCGGCCAAGGCGACCTCGTCACCCACGGCGATCTGCCCGGCGTGCTGCACTGGCTTGCCGTGAACAAGGACTTCCGCCTCATCAGCGTGATCGAGCGCGACTCCAAAGGCTATCTGGCGACGGCGCGCAAGGAGATCAAAGAGCCGAAGGATCTCATCGGCAAGACCATCGCCACCCGCGTCGGGTCCACCGGGTCATGGTTTATTTCCGAGTATCTGAATAAGAATGGAATCAAGGACAGCGACGTCAAGGTCATCAATCTCGACGGCCAGGTGCTGCCGTCCGCCCTGTGCCGGGGCGACATATCGGCCTTCTTCATCTGGGAGCCGTTCGGCAGCCGCGCCCGCGAAATCTGCCCCGACCATGCCTACACCTTGAGCAGCGCCGAAGGCTATATCCACGGCTATGCGGTGGTCAGCGCGCGGCCGGCCTGGCTCGCCACCAGCCAGGGCCGCGACATCGCGACCCGCTTCCTGCGCGCCATGATCAAGGGCGCCGACTTCGCGGCAAAGAATTTCGACGCCGTAGCCAAGTACAACGCCGATCATTTCGGCCTGTCGGAAAAGGCGACCCGCGACCAATGGGAGATCAACGGCCGCGACATCGGCTTCGACGACGTGTTCTACAAGGACTATTGCAACCTCGCGGCATGGATGCGGACGAGCGATCTGATGAAGGAGAAGCTCAAATTCAAGGAGCTGATCTGGACCGATGGCCTCCAGGCCATCAATCCGAAGCTGGTCGGCCCCATACCGGCCCCGTGCTGAAAGCGCGCTGAAGGGCAGGGCCGGCGGCACCGGCGCTTCTTCTCGCGCGCCGGCGAACCAGGGTATCGTCATATGCTCAGCGTCGAGCAAATATCGAAGGTGTTCGGAGAATCGCAGTCAGGCTATTCGGCGCTGAAGGACATTTCCATGGAGATCGCGCAGGGCGAGTTCGTCTGCCTGCTCGGTCCCTCGGGTTGCGGCAAGACCACACTGCTCAACATCCTCGCCGGCTTCGAGCGCGCGACGTTCGGGCGCGCGACGTTCAACGGCAAGACCATCTCCGGGCCGGCCGGCGAGCGCATGATGTTCTTTCAGGACGCCGGCTCGGCGCTGTTTCCGTGGCAGACGGTCGAGCAGAACGTGCGCTGCGGCCTGAAGCTGCAGAAGATAAGAGGCGCCGAGCAAGATCAGCGGGTCGAATACTTTCTCAGGATGGTCGGCCTCGCCGACCATCGCGGCAAGTACCCCGCGCAGCTCTCCGGCGGCATGCGCCAGCGCCTGCAGATCGCGCGCGCGCTCGCCATCGACCCGCAGATTCTGCTGATGGACGAGCCGTTCGCCGCGCTCGACGCGCTGACGCGGCGCAGGATGCACGCCTTTCTGCTGGATATCTGGGAGCGCACGAAGAAGACCGTCGTTTTCGTGACCCACGACATCTCGGAATCGATTCTCATGGCCGACCGCATTATGATAATGACCTACGGTCCGAATTCGCGGATCAAGGAGGTGCTGACGGTCGGCCTGCCTCGTCCGCGCGATCCGGCAGTGCCTGCCTTCGGCGAGCTTTACGGCCGTATCGAGCAACTGCTCGAAGAGGAAACCGTGCGCATGCCCGACGACGCGGCCTAGAGAGACCCTGGTCATGGCCTCGATAAGCGAGCCTTCGATACGCGCCGCGGTGCCGTCCGCGATGCCCGGGCGCGCCTGGCTGCGCATTATCAAGTCCAGGCACCTGCGCACGCCGCTGATGACGCTGGCGTCCCTGATACTGTTTTTCGCGACATGGCAGATCCTGTCGAGTTTTTTGCTCAATCCCTATTTGATACCGCCGCCGACCCGGGTCTTCGCCACCGCCGTGCCGATGATCAAATCGGGCGAAATATTCCGCGACGCCGGCATCAGCCTGCTGCGCGTGATGATCGGTTTCTCGCTCGGCGCTGCCTCCGCGATAGTGGTCGGCGTCGTCATGGGGCGGCTGCGCATCATCAACGACCTGTTCGATCCGATTGCCGAGTTCCTGCGCTATCTGTCGCCCACCGCCATGATCCCGATCGCGGTGATCTGGTTCGGCATCGGCGAGGAATCGAAATACTTCCTGATTTTCTGGGGCACGTTCTTCTTCGTGCTCATCAATACCATCGCCGGCGTGATCCGTACGCCGGCGGCGCGGCAGCGCGCGGCGCAATGCCTGGGCGCCAACCAGCTGCAGATCTTCCTGATCGTCATCATCCCGTCGGCGGTGCCCTACATCATCACCGGCATGCGCGTCGCCATGGCCTCGTCGTTCATGAGCATCATTCCGGCGGAGATGCTCGCCGCGCAGTCCGGGCTCGGCCACCTGCTGCAGGTCTCGGGCATGCTGGCGCAGACAGATCGCATCTTTGTCGCCCTTGCCACCATCAGCCTGCTCGGCTTCGCCACCGACCGGGCGTTCCGCTACCTGGTGCACCGGACGCTCCACCGGTACATGGTCGTACCGGAGACTTGAGCGCCCGACCGCGCGGTCGCCGCCGCGGTTGCGCCGCCGGCCGCCACCAAACGCCGGGCGACCGGCTCCATCATCCAACGAGAACGAGAAACAAAATGCTGCCGGAAAAGCATCTCGCCGTCTGCCTTCTCAGTGTCGTGCCGGCGCCCGAGCTCGTGCGCCTCGCGGAAATCGCCGACCAGGTCGGGCTTGACGGCTTCTGGCTGTCGGAGGGCTATCACTACTTCCGCCGGCTGGGTGAGCCGTCGAGCTCGACCTCGATCGCGGCGGCCACGGCGGTGTTGACCAAGCGCGTCACCATCGGGCTCGGCATCGTGCCGCCCTATACGCGCCATCCGGGCCTCCTCGCGATGGAAGCGCGCACGCTCGCCACCTTGAGCAACGGCCGCTTCATCATGGGCCTCGGCGCGGCGAAGGCCGCGGCGCTGCATATGGGCTGGACCGAGCAGACCATGCGCTCGGTGGCGATCCACCGCGAGAGCATCGCCTTGATGCGCAAGCTGTTGTCGGGCGAAGCCGTCGATCATGAAGGCAAGCTCTACAAGGTCGACGCTCCGTCGGCGATTGCCGAGAAGCTGCCGAGCGTGCCGATCGCGATCGGCGCGACCGGCCCGAAAATGCTCGAGCTCGGCGGCGAGATCGCCGACGTCGTGCTGCTGCCCACCTTCACGACCGCGGCCTTCGTCAAGATTGCACGCGAGCGCATCGCGGCCGGCGCCGCCAAGGCCGGCCGCTCGGCCGACGCCATTCCGATCGGTGCCACGCTGCCGTTCTCGGTGGCGGAAGACGAAGCGGCCGCGCGTGACGCCATCCGGCCGACCACCGCCGCCTACATCGCCAACAAGCTGCACAATATCCGCGACGACACGCTGATGAACGCCGCCGGCCTCACCGAGCAGGAAGCGCGGCCGATCGCCGACAAGCTGCAGAGCGACGGCATTGCGGCCGCCGCGCGCATGGTCACCAACGCCATCATGGACAAGGTGGTGATCGCGGGCACGCCGACGCAGGTCACCGACCGGTTGCTGGAGCTCAGCGCAGCCGGGCTGCGCTGGCCGCTGCTCTATCAGGTGCTCGGCCCCGACCGGGCCACCGCCGTCCGCCTGATCGCCGAGAAGGTGCGCCCCGCCTTCATGCGCGGCTGATCCGCACGTCAACGCTCCTGCAGCGCCCGCTGACGGATGGCGTCGGGCGTAAAGGGCAGCCGGCGCATGCGCAGTCCCGTGGCGTCATGGATGGCGTTGGCGATGGCCGCGGCGGTCGGACCGACCGCGCATTCCGACGGTCCTAGGTAAGGCAGTCCCGGACGGTCGAGCAGCACCGTCGTCACCTCGGGCACATTGTCGAAGCGCAGCATCGGATAGGTTTCCCAATCCCGGCTGGTAATGCCGCGCTCGTCGAAGGTGACCTGCTCGTAGAGCGTCCAGCTCGCCGCCTGCAGCGCAGCGCCCTCGAGTTGCAGGGCGAGCCCGTCGTGGTCGACGATCTGGCCGGCATCGGCCGCAATCGCGATCCGCCGCAGCTGAACCTTGGCTGCGTCATCGACCTCGAGATCCACGACGACCGCCGCATAGGCCTTGAGATTGTTGTAGCGGGCGAAGGCAAGGCCGCGTCCGCGTCCTGCTTCACTGCGCGCGCGGCCCCATTGCGCCTGCTTGGCCACTGCCCGCAGCACGGCGTGGGCGCGTTCGTCGCCGAGATGCCGCAGCCGGAAATCGAGCGCATCGATGCCGGCCGCCTGGGCCAGCTCATCCATGGTCGATTCGATGGCGAGCACATTGGCGTAGGTTCCGAGGCTGCGCAGCGTCGAGGTGCGAAGCGGCATGTTGCGCACCAGGTGCTTGACGACGCGCGCGCGCGCAAATTCGTAGTAGGGAAAAGCGTTGCGATGGATGCCGGCCAACGGCGCCGACAGAAACGGCTCGGCGACGAACGGCGCCACCGGATTGCTCGTCAGGTGCGTTGCCAGCATGCGCGCGGGGCCGATCTTGTTCGGTCCCGGCCGCGGGCGCGTGCGATGGGTGTCGCTCCAGGTCTCGTGCGACCAATCGATCACCCGGCCGGCGCGGTCGAGGCTGGCGCGGACCTCGACCACCATCGCGGGGCCATAGGGCTCCCACGCGTGCTCGTCGGCGCGAGACCATTTGAGCAGCACCGGCCGGCCGGGCAGCGCGCGTGCGATCAGCGCCGCATCGAGCGCCGCATCGTCGGCGCCGTTGTGGCCGTAGGCGCCGGGGCCGCGCCGTTGCACCAGGCGGACATGTGCCGCATCCATGCCGAGGCATTCGGCAATGGTCAGCCGCAGCGGAAACACGCCTTGGGTGTGCGTCCAGATCGTAAGGTCGCCGTGCTCGAACAGCGCCATGGCGGCCGAGGGACCGATCGACGCATGCATGGTGTACGGGCGTTCGATGCGGGTGTGGACGGTGGTCGTCGCCTCCGCGGGAGGCGGCTCGAGCGCCGGCACCGGCTCTTCGCAGGCATTGCCGTCACGGACCGGCAGGCTGATCCGCGGCGCCGTGACCAGGCGTTCGTAAACGTCGCGCGCGTCGAGGCCGCGTTCCGGCGACCAGCGCACCGCCGCGGCGACGCGCTCGGCCGTCCGGATCGCCTGGTACTCGTCCGGCGCGGCGACGGCGAGGAAGCTGCCGTCGCGTATCAGATGGGCGCCGTCGAGGCGGCCGTGGATGGCCTCGTCGAGGTCGGCGATGCGGGCATGATAATGCGGCGGCCGCACCAGGCGGGCGTGCAGCATTCCCGGCATGCTCATGTCCTGCACGAACGGCGCGGTGCCCTGCACCAGGTCGCCAAGGTCCTTGGCGACAACGTGCCGCCCGATGTGGCGGTAATCCTGGGGCGCTTTGGGCTCGACTTTCAGGTCGACCGCAACGGCGAAGCGTTGTCCCTCCATCAGCTCCCAATAGGTCACGGAGCGATTGGTCCGGCTCGAGCGCACCAGCCCGTCGCTGAGCTGCAGCGCGCCCGGCTCGACCTCGAGCGCCCTGGCGGCGAGCGCCAGCAGATGCCGCCGGGCCGTCGCCGAAGCAAGCCGGATGGTCTCGCCGGAGCGCTCCACCGAGTTGCTGGCGGACGTGTATTCCTCGTCGGGCGAAGACGCGGTGTCGACGCCCTCGACGTCGATGCGCTCGAACGCGACATCGAGTTCCTCGGCGGCGATCAGCGCCAGCGCCGTGGAAATCCGCTGCCCGATATCCACCTTGCCGGTGCGCACCGTGATGCGCCCGTTCGGGGCGATCACGATCCAATCGTCCACGCCCGGATGCTTTTGCAGGTTCTCGGCCAAGCTCATGCCGGGCTGCCCTGGGCGGCGAGCGCGCGCAGCGCGCGCAGGACGCGCACCTGCGTGCCGCAGCGGCACAGATGCGGCTGCAGCGCCGCCCGTATCGCGCGCTCATCCGGGCTTGGCGTCGCGCGCAGCAGCGCCGTCGCCGCGATCACCATGCCGGGGATGCAATAGCCGCACTGTGCGGCGCCCGCTTCGACGAATTCTTCGCGCACGCGTTTTAGCGTGGGGTTGCCGGCCGCCTCCGCAGTCTCGATCGCGCGCCCCGCGAATTGGCCGACCGGCGCATTGCAGCTCAGCGTCGAAACCCCGTCGACCAGCACCGCACATGCGCCGCACTGCTCGAGACCGCAGCCGAGCTTGGTGCCGATCAGTCCCAGCTCGTTTCGCAGCACATAAACGAGCGGCGTGGACGCATCCGAGCGGATGTCACGCGCGACGCCGTTCACGCGAAGCGAAATCATGCGCTGACCTGCGGGAGTTGCATACTGCTGGGCAAGATCACGTGCGGGCAAAAAACCATAAAAACCGCGGCCCGCAATGTCAAAGTCATTGGACTTTGCGGCGCGACCTTGGCTATCTTTGCCGCGCTCCCATTGCTGCCGATCCGGCAGCGCACCGCACCAAGACGGCAGGAGTGATGAGCGGCCGAGGCCTCGGCGTCCGCCGTTCGAAGGCGTCGGCCAAGAAAAACATCAGGAGGAATCGACCGTGCAGCTCGTTACCTGTGAAGTCCGCGGCTCTTCGTCGCCGGCGCGTTTCCTGGCGGGTGTCGTTTCCGAGCGCGTGCTTGCCGACCTCGGCGCCGCGCACGCCGCGCTCGCGTCGAGCGGCGGCAACGCGCCGGCCTTGCCGCAGGACATGATCCAATTCCTCGCCGCCGGCGCTGGCGCGATGGCGGCGGCACGCGCTGCGCTCGATCACGCCCGCGCCGCGATCGACCTCAATGCTCCCGATCAGGCGCGGGCGCCGGATGGCCGGCGTCTCGGCTGGCGGCGCGATGAGCTCACGCTGCTGCCGGCGGTGCCCCGCCCCGGCAAGATCCTGCACACGTCGATCAACTTCCGTTCGCACAAGGAGGAGGTCAGCGTCGGCTTCAAGGCGCCGGAGTGGCAGGCGCACGGCTGGAGCTCGTTCCATTACGAGCACCCGACCGGCTTCCTGCAGGCGCCGTCCTCGGTGATCGGGACCGGGCAGGAGGTGGTCATCCCGCGCTTCACCAAGCAGCTCGACTATGAGCTCGAGCTCGGCATCATCATCGGGCGGCGCGCCAAGTACGTCAGCCAGAGCGAGGCGCTGGATTACGTCGCCGGCTACTGCATCTTCAACGATATGTCGGCCCGCGACATCCAGGCGCGCGAGCATGCCAACAAGGTCATTCTGCTCGGCAAGAGTTTCGATACGTCCTGTCCGCTGGGACCGTGGATGACGACCGCGGACGAGGTCGGCGACCCGGGGAATCTGAAAATGCAGCTCCGCCTCAACGGCGAGCTTCGCCAGGACGCGAACACCAAGGACATGATCTATAGCCCGCGCGACCTGGTTTCGTGGTGGTCCAACATCACGCTCGAGCCGGGCGACGTCATCACCTCCGGCAGCCCCAAGGGCGTCATCGCCGGCATGGACAAGCCGGTGTGGCTCGCTCCGGGCGACCGCATCGAGGCGTCGATCGAGAAGCTCGGCACGCTGGTGAGCACCATCGCGGCCGAGGCGGCCGCATAGTGGCGCGCCATAAGATTCGCCGGAAATAAAGGCCCGATGTCGATGCGTGTGGTTCTGGCTCAGCTCAAGCATGAGACGAACACGTTCTCGCCGGTGCGCACCGATCTCGCCCGCTTCGCGCGCGGCGAGGCGGCTCTGCCGGAAGGCGATGACGCCTACCGCGCTTTCAAATCGACCGGAACCGCGCTGGCGGGCTTCATCGATACTGCCGAGAAAGAGCGCGCCGAGATCGTGCTGCCGATCGCCGCCAATGCCTGGCCGAGCGGTCCGGTCGAGCAATCGGCGTTCGAGTACATGTGCGACCGCATCTGTAACGATGTGCGCAAAGGCTGCGACGCCATCATGCTCGACCTGCATGGCGCGATGGTCACGGCCGAGCTCGACGAAGGCGACGGCGTCGTGCTGCGGCGCATCCGCGACATCGCTCCCGACGTACCGATCGGCGTCGCGCTCGACATGCACGCCAATGTCTCGGCTTCGATCGTCGATAACGCGACCGTCATAGCCGGCTATCAGACCTATCCGCACACGGACTTCTACGACACCGGCGTGCGCGCCGCCCGCCCGATCTTTGCGGCGTTGCGCGGCGAGGTGGCCCCCACCATGGCATGGCGGCAGGTGCCGATGCTGCCGCACGTCATGCGTCAGGGAACCGGGCACGAGCCCAATCGAGGGCTGCAGCAGCGCTGCCGCGAGATGGAGCGCGACGGTGCGCTCGCGGCGAGCCTGTTCACCGGCTTTCCCCACGCCGATGTCCGCGATGCCGGGCTGTCGTGCCTTGTCGTCACCGATGGGGATCTGCCGCGCGCCGAGGCCTGCTGCGACGAACTGGCCGCGATGGCCTGGGCGCAACGGGACGACTTCATCTACCACATCGAACCGCTCGCGGATTCGCTGGCGCGGGCGAGGACGATGTCGGACGGACCGGTCGTGCTGCTCGATCATTACGACAATGCGGCCTCCGGCGGCACCATGGATTGCACGACGGTGCTGCGGGCGATCCTCGAGGCTGGTCTCGACAATGTCGCGGCTTTCGCCATTCACGACCCGGCGGCGGTTGCGGCCATGGTGGCCGCCGGCGTCGGCAACGAGGTCACGCTCGCGCTCGGCGGCAAGATCGACATGCCCGCCATCGGCCGGCGCGGCGAGCCGTTGCCGGTGACCGGGCGCGTCAAGCTCGTCTTCGACGGCACGTTCCGCAACCGCGGTCCCGCCTATCAGGGCGTCATGATGCACATGGGCACGACCGCGGTGCTCGATACCGGGCGCGTCGAGATCGTCGTCATATCGCGCCACCAGGAGCCGAACGACGTCGCCTGCCTGAGCAGCGTCGGCATCGATCCGGCCGCGAAGCACTATCTGATGCTCAAGAGCCGCGTCCATTGGGGAGCGGGCTTCGGCCCGATCGCGAAAGGCGTGGTCGAATGCGCCGGCACCGGCGTGTGCACCTCGGACTATTCGACACTGACCTTCCGCAAGGTCCGCCGTCCGGTATTCCCGCTGGATCGGATCAACTCGCCGCAGGGCTCCGGACGCTGATGGACCTGAAACTCCGCGGAAAAAGCGCCCTGGTCACTGGGGCCTCGAAGGGCATCGGCCGCGCCGCGGCCGAAAGCCTGGCCGGCGAAGGCTGCGATGTCGTTCTGGTGTCGCGCACCGCCGCCGATCTGGCAGCCGCCAAGGAGCACATCGCCCGCAACAGCAATGTGCGCGTCGACACCGTCTCCGCCGACCTGTCCGACAGCCGATCCGTCGATCGGCTGGCCAAGGACTTTCCGCACATCGACATCCTCGTGAACAATGCCGGCGCCATCCCGGGCGGCACGCTCTCCGACGTCGATGAGGCGACTTGGCGCAAGGCCTGGGACCTCAAGGTGTTCGGCTACATCAACATGTGCCGCGCCTTCTATGCGCTGATGAAGGCGCGCGGCGCGGGCGTCATCATCAACGTCACCGGCAATGCCGCGCAGACCCACGACCCCGAATATATCTGCGGCGTCGCCGGCAATGCGGCGCTCACCGCGTTCAGCCAGTCGCTCGGCAGCGTCAGCCCGCGCGACGGCATCCGCGTCATCTCGGTCAATCCCGGGCCGGTGGAAACCGAGCGGCTGATCGGTCTCATGAAAAAGAAGGCGCAGGACCGCACCGGCAATGCCGAGACCTGGCGCGACCTGTTCAAGCCGCTGCCGTTCGGCCGCGCTTGCGCCCCGCAGGAGGTAGGCGCCATGATCGCGTTCCTGGCGTCCGATCATTGCGGCTACAACAGCGGCTCGGTCGTGACGGTCGACGCCGGGCTGTCGGCGCGCACGATCAATTTCTGACACCGCACCTTGAGGACGATCAGATGCCACACCTGACAACCGACGACGGCATAAAGCTCTATTATGAAGAGACCGGCAGCGGCATTCCCATCGTCTTCGTGCACGAATTCGCCGGCGACTATCGCTCCCATGAAATGCAGATGCGCCATTTCGGGCAGCGCTACCGCTGCATCGCCTATAATGCGCGCGGCTATCCGCCGTCGGATGTGCCCAAGGAGGACGAGCGCTACTCGCAGGAACGCGCGCGCGACGATATCCGCGCCGTGCTCGATGCGCTCAAGATCGACAAGGCGCATATCGTCGGCCTGTCGATGGGCGGATTCGCGAGCCTGCATTTCGGCTTCGGCTATCCGGAGCGCGCCCGCTCGCTGGTGGTGGCGGGCTGCGGCTACGGCGCGGCGCCCGACAAGCGGGCGCAGTTCGCCGAGGAGGCCGAGGCGTCCGCTAGGCAGTTCGAGCAGCTGGGCATGGCCAAGGCTGCGGAAGCCTATGCGCTCGGCCCGACGCGCGTGCAGTTCCAGAACAAGGATCCGCGCGGCTGGAAGGAGTTCGCCGATCAGCTCCGGGAGCACTCGACCGAAGGCTCGGCGCATACGCTGCGCGGCGTGCAGAAGCGGCGCCCATCGCTGTACGACCTGGTCGACAAGATGAAGGCCATCACGGTGCCGACGCTGGTGATGACCGGCGACGAGGACTGGTCGTGCCTGGAGCCCGGCCTGCTGATGAAGCGCATGATTCCGACCGCCGCGCTGGTCGTCATGCCGAATGCTGGCCACGCCATCAATCTCGAGGAGCCTGCCGCCTTCAACCAGCACCTCGCCGATTTCTTCCACGCGGTCGATGTCGGCGCCTGGCGCACGCGCGATCCGCGCGCCATGGCGCCGACGATTCTCGGCAGATGATTTTGTCCACCGCTCAGATGGCGGTGTAGCCGCCATCGACCAGCATGTCGGCGCCGGTCATGAAGCTCGATGCGTCGCTGGCGAGGAACAGCGCGGCCTGGGCGATCTCCGCGGGCAGACCGAGCCGGTTCAGCAGGTGTTTGGGGCCGGCCTCGCGGCGCGCGGTTTCCATATTGCCGTAGCGACGCAGCAGGCGCCCGGTTTCGACCGCGCCCGGCGAGAGCGCATTGACGCGGATATTCTGCGCCGCATGATCGATCGCCATGGCCTTGGCGAGCTGAATGATTGCGCCTTTCGATGCGCAATAGGCCGGTCGCCCCGGCGCGCCGACCCGGCCGAGCTGCGAGCCGATATGGATGATGCTGCCGCCGCCGGCTTCGATCATGGCGGGCAGCACGGCGCGGCTCATCAGATAGGCGCCCATCACGTTGACGGCGAAGGCGCGGCTCCAGTCGGCCGGCGCGATTTCGAGCACGCTGCCGTTCGGATCGACGGTCGCCGCGGCGTTGACCAGGATTTGGATCGCGCCGAATGCCGATTGCGCCGCGGCGGCGGCCGCCTTGGTATCGGTCTCGATGCTCACGTCGCACTGTCGCGCCAGCGCCCGACCGCCGGCGGCTGCGATCATCCGCGCGGTTTCCTCCGCAGCGCCCGGGTCGATATCGAGACACGCGACCGCGGCCCCGGCCGCAGCAAACGCGGTCGAAATGGCGCGGCCGATGCCGTTGCCGGCGCCGGTGACCATGGCCGCCTTGCCGGCGAGTGCCGGGCCGGTCATGGCGCAACCGCCGTCGGCGCATTGGCGCCGGCTTTGCGGCCCAGATAGGCCTGCTGCACGCGCTCATCCTGTCTCAACATGCTGCATGCTCCTGATGCGATGATCGAGCCGGTCTGCAACACATAGCCGCGGCTCGCGGTTTCGAGCGCATAGCGGGCGTTCTGCTCGACCAGAAGCACGCTGGTACCCTCGGCATTGATGGCGCGGACGGTACGGAAGATGTCGGCCACGACGAGCGGCGCGAGGCCGAGCGAGGGTTCGTCGAGGCAGAGAAGGCGCGGCTCCGACATCATGGCGCGGCCGAGCACCAGCATTTGCTGCTCGCCGCCGCTCAGCGTGCCGGCATTCTGCGCGGCGCGTGCGCGCAGCTGCGGAAACATCGCAAACATCCGCTCGACAAGGGAGCCGATCTTTGCGCCGTCGTGGCGAAATCGAAAGCCGCCGAGCTCGAGGTTCTCGCGCACGGTCAGAAACGGGAAGACGTGGCGGCCCTCGGGCACCAGCGCGATGCCGAGCCTGGTGCGTTCATGAGAGGGCAGGCGCGTCACATCGCGGCCGGCGAAGAAGATCGTGCCCGCGCGCGGCACGAGCGCGCCGGCGATCGCGCGCAGCGTGGTCGATTTGCCGGCGCCGTTGGCGCCGATGAGGGTGACGATTTCGCCGTCGTCGACATGGATGGTGATGTCGCGGCAGGCGGGGACCGCTCCATAGGCGAGTTCGAGCCCTTCGGCGGCAAGGAGCGCGGTCATTGGACGGCGGCCCCTAGATAGGCGGCGATCACGCCGGCATGGCCCTGGACCTCCGCGGGCGAGCCCTCGAACAGATACTGCCCGTAATCCATGACGAGGATGCGGTCGGCGATCTGCATCACCAGGTCCATATTGTGCTCGACTATCACGACGGTGATGCCGCGCCGGCGCAACTCGGCGATCCGCGCCAGCAGGGCCTCGACTTCGGCCGCATTGAGCCCGGCCGCCGGTTCATCGACCATCAGCAGGCGCGGCGCGGTTGCGAGCGCGCGGGCGATTTCGAGCATACGCTGCTCGCCATAGGACAGCGAGCCGGCGGCCAAGTGCGTGCGCTGCTTGAGACCGACGAAAGCGAGCAGGTCCGCCGCTTCGTCGCGGCAGCGCGCCCGGTCGCGGCGATAGGCGGCGCCGTGCAGGACGTATTGCCAGGGCGGAATGTCGTGACGGGTGTGGAAGCCCGCCACCACGTTTTCCAGCGCGGACAACTGCTTGAACAGCCGGATTTTCTGAAAGGTGCGGGCCAGGCCCTCCCGCACGCGCCGTTGCGCCGGCATGCCGACGAGATCGACGCCGCCGAACGCCATGTTGCCGGCGTCGGGCTGGTAGAGTCCGCTCATCAGGTTGAGCAGCGTCGACTTGCCGGCGCCGTTCGGTCCGATCACGGCGAATACGCCGCCGCTCGCAATGCGCAGCGAAATGTCGCGCACCGCCTGCACGCCGCCAAAGCTCTTTCGCAACCCTTCGGCGCGAAACAGGATGCCGTCGCCGGCGCGCGGCGTCTCCGATGGCGCGGTCGCGGTCATGGCTCGGTCCGCGCGGCGATGACAGGGAAGCGCAGCCGCGCTGCGGCGAGGCGCGCCGCCTGCACGATGCCGCCCGGCATGAACAGCACCACGAGCGTGACCGCGAGGCCGTACACGAGCAGGCGCAGGTCGCCGATGCCGCGCAGCAATTCGGGCAGCACCGTCAGCAGGATCGCGCCGAGCACCGGGCCGATCAGCGTTCCCATGCCGCCGACGATAACCATGGCCAGGATGCTGAAAGATTCGGTGATGAAGAAGGCGTCTGGAACGAGCGTGCCGACGAAGGCCGCGTAAAAGCAGCCGGCCGCGCCCGCAACCGCGGAACTGACCGCGAAGGCGAACACCTTCCATTTCCGGCAATCGATGCCGAGCGAGGCGGCCGAGACTTCATCCTCGCGGATCGCCGTCAGGGTTTCGCCGACCGGCGAGCGCATCAGCTGGTCGAGCACGATGTAGGTGATCAGTGCAAAGCCCGCGGTCAGATAGAACATATTGGCGAGATTGCCGAACTCGATCGCGGGCAGGCCGGGAATCCGAAGCGGCGGCGGCGGCGCGATGCCGTAGATACCGAGCGGACCCTGGGTGAGACTGATCCAGTTGAGCAGGACCTGGTAGGTGATGACGGCAAAGCCCAGCGAAGCGATCGCAAGATAATGGCCGCGCAGGCGGACCGCGAACGGCGAAAGCACCATGCCGGCGAGCCCGGCGAGCAAGACCCCGCCCAGGAACGCCAACCAGAATGGCAGGCCGAGCCGCGTAATCAGCAGCGTCGAGGCATAGGCGCCGATGCCATAAAAAGCCGACTGGCCGAGATTGAGCTGGCCCGCATAGCCGAGCACGAAATCGAGCCCGACCGCCAGCAGCACATTGATGGCGCAGACGATCAGGTTGGTGCGCCAGTAGGAGTCGGTGAAGACCATCGGCAACAGGCCGATCGCTATCGCCGCCAGCACCAGCCAGAGCCGCCGCGAAGTCAGAAGCGTGCCCACCCTGGTCGATGCCGGCGCCGGAGCGGCTGCGGAACTGGGCTGTGTCCAATGAGACATCCGGCGGAGCGAAGCAGAGTTCGGCCTGCTCGGGAAGGTGTTCCCGCATGGCGCCGCGCTCCAGGCGGGCCGCGTCGTCAATTGGGAATGGATAGCTCCATCGCGGTCGGCTCGGCGCGCCGCTCGCTTATCGCCGCGCGCTGCGGTTCCGGCTCGACCGCCGCCCCATGCTGCGCATCGGCTGTAACCGTCGCGGATTGTTGCGAGTCGGGTTCGACTGTCGCAGCGTGCAGCGCGTCGGCTTCGACCATCACGGCCTGTGGCGGATCGGGTTCGACCGCCGCCGCGTGCTGCGCATCGGCTTCAACCGTCGCGGTCTGCTGCGGATCGGTTGCGACCGTCGCCGCGCGGTGCAGGTTGGGCTCGGTCGTCACGGTGTCGGAGCCCAAGCGCGCGCGGTAGACCTGCAGGTTCTCCATGACGCGCTGCACGTAGTTGCGCGTCTCGGAGAACGGGATGCGCTCGACCCAGTCGACCGCATCGACCTTGGGGTCGCGCGGATCGCCGTGCTGCGCCATCCATTGCTGGACCCGGCCGCGGCCGGCATTGTAGCCGGCAAACGTCAAGATGTAGGAGCCGCGATAGTCCTTGAGCAGCGCGGCAATCTCGGCGGCGCCCATCTGGGTATTGTAGACCGGGTCGGATACCAGACGCTTCCAGTCATAGGTGAAGCCGAACCGCTTGGCGGTATCGCGCCCGGCCCCCGGCGTGACCTGCATGAGCCCGACCGCCTTGGCCGAGGACTGGTCGCGCTGATCGAAGGCACTTTCCGTGCGCACGATCGAATAGATGAGGCAGCGCTGGATTTCAAAACCGACCGGGCTGTAGGCCGGCACGCCGATGTCGGGAAAGGCGTACTGGTCCATCGCCAGGCCCTTCGCCAGCGCCGCCTTGCCGAGAGCCAGCATCGCCGCAGCGTCGTCGTAGCGCGCGGTGACCTCGCCGAGAGCGCCGATCGTGGCGGCGTCGCCGCTTTCCTCCGCGAAGTCGGTCATGAACGAGCGGACCAGGTCGCGCTCGCCGATCGTGTACAGAATGTCCGCGGCGTGCACCTGTTCGGGCGCATCGCCCGCTGCGGGCTGCGGCGGCCGCCGGAAGGTGAGGTCGGCAAGGCCAAGCCGGGCGCGCGCCAGCTGGCCGTAATAGGCGGTGGGATGGCGCGCGGCGGCCTCGTACTGCGCGCGCATCTCCTCGGCCTGGCCGGCGGCCTCGGCGGCGCGGCCGCGCCAATAGGCGGCTCGCGCCAGGATGAGCGGATCTGCGGCGCCTTCGTCGATCTGGGCGAAGTGCTCGAACGCCTTGGCGGGATCGTCAAGGAAACGCAGCGCGATCCAGCCGGCCATGAAGTGGGTATCGGCGCGGTAATAGGGATTGGCCGGGGGCGCGGCGTGAACCACGACCTGATAGGCGGTGTCCGCCTCGCCGAGGTCGAGAAGCTTGCGAGCGAGCGAGCGGCGCTCGCGCCACCATTCGTCGGTGTCCTGACGCGCCAGGTCCTCCGGCGATCCCGCGAGCGCCAGCTTGACCGCCGCCGCGATGTCATCCTTGGGCGTCACCACGCGGCCGTGGAAATTCGAGCCGGGCGAGTCGTTGCGCAGCAGCCAGTGGATGCGGCACAGCGCGTAGCCCAGATCGTCTCGCGCGTCCGCGTGGATCGCGTTGAGCATCGCACCGCCCTTGGCGGATTTCGCCTCGGCGGCGGTGCAGGCCTGGACGATCGCGACTTGATCGTCGCCGACGCGCTTGGCGGCGCGCATTGCCGCGCCGAACTCCTTGGCGCCGATGCGCCGGTCCATGCGCGCCACGTGGTCGGCGCGGGTGAGGAGGTCGGGGAACGTGTCGAGCACCGCGGCTTCGAGTTCGGACGAGAGTGCCGAGCCTTGCCACACCGCGCGGACTTCGCGCTCGGCGCCGGCGCGGTCGCCCTCGCTCATCATTATCCGTGCGAGCGTCAGCCGGCCGGCCGCCGCGGTCGGCTCCTGGCCGATGAAGCGGCGCACCGTGGCGGCGTCGCGCCGCTCCTGCCAAAGCCTCAACTCGGCCCGCCGGCGCAGCCCCGGCATGCTGGGCCAATCCGGATTGGCGGCGATGAAGGCGGCGTAGCGGTCGAAGCCGGCCTCGCTGTCGTGATGGCGCAGCCGCATCCATTCGACAAGTTTTTGCGCCACCGGATCGCCGATTGACGCCGCGAGCGTGGCCGCTTCCTTGCCAGCGCCCTGGCGAACGAGTGCGATCGCCTGCTTGGTCGCGGCAAGATCAGGCGGCAGCGGCGCCGCGTCCGCGGCCGCCGGGCGGGTCGCCGGCAACGGTGTGTTTGAATGAGCCGAAAGCGGCGCGGCTTGGCCGCGCTTTGCTGCCGGTGCCCGGCCGTGCTCGTGTTGCGGAGCGCTAAGCGCGTCGGCAGCGCCGAGCGTGGCCATGACCGAAGCGAGCAGCCAAGCGGTGGTTCGTGCCCGACGTCGCGCCATGGCGGCGTGCGCATGCGCGCCGCGCGCGAAACCGGCCGTACCGATCGGATTGATAACGGGCCCCGAGGCGCGAATGGTCTCGGCCCTCCCCCTATTCGACGGCGTGGCACTAACACGCCGCATGCGTCGAAAAAGAGGCAGCAATCTCGAAAAGGTCACAAATCACCGGGGTTTTGTTTGGCCCGCAAAGCCAACGAGAAAACTCGATTGCTGCTGCGCCTCGCGCCTCGCCATGATGAACCGCATCGTCATTGCAGGCCGAAGGCGGACCCATCCAGGGGCCGCGAGCAGCGAATCAGTTCACGGAATCCTTGCCCTAGACATTCTCTTCGCGCCGCTCGGCGATCAGGCCGGTCGGCCGCACCGCGAGCGTGAGCAGCAGCAGCGCGAACACGACGATGTCGATCAGCCCGGGATCGAGGAATTGCGTCGTGAAGCTTTCGATCAGCCCGACGATCAGACCGGCGATGATGGTGCCTTCGACATTGCCGAAGCCGCCGATGATCACGATGGCGAAGGCCTTGACGATCACGGAGGTGCCGGCGAACGGGGTGAGCACCAGCACCGGCCCGAGCATCGCGCCGGCGAGGCCGGCGAGTGCCGACGCGATGACGAAGGTCAGCATGACGACCTGGCCGGGATTGATGCCCATGAGTCCCGCGGTGTCGCGGTCCTGCGACACCGCGCGCAGCGCCTTGCCGAGCAGCGTGAATTTCATGAAGAGGTAGAGCAGGCCGACCGCGATCGTCGACACCACGACGATCAGCACGCTCTGCACCGTGAAAAAGATGCCGCCGAAGCGGATCACGTGATTGCTGTAAGGCGTCTCGAACGCGTAAGGGATGGGTCCGAGCAGCACCAGCATGGCGTTCTGCAGCATGATCGAGACGCCGATGGTCGCGATCAGCGGCAACAGCTCGTTGCCGCGATCGCGCAGCGGCGCAAACACCGCGGCGTTCAACAGCCAGCCCAGCGCCGCCCCGACGAGGAGCGCGACGGCAATGCCGGCGAAATAATTGCCGCTCAGCCAGTGCGTGATGAAATAGGCGACGAACGCGCCCAGCGTCACGATGTCGGCGTGGGCGAAATTGATCTGCACCAGCACGCCGTAGATCAGGGTCAGCCCCAGCGCGACCAACACGTAGAGGCTGCCGACAATGATGCCGTTGATCCCCTGCTGAAGGACGACGGTCAGCATGTCCGCCGGGCTAGTTCCACTTCAAGGACGTCCAGGACAGGTCCGGCATCGTCTGCATGTAATGGACCGTGTCCATCTTGACGTTCTGATTGGTCTTGTCGAACTCGACGCTGCCGGTCACGCCGACGAAATTCTTGGTAGCCGCAAGCCCGTCGCGAATCGACTGCGCATCCGTGCCGCCGCGGCGCACCACGTCGGCGATCAGCATGATCTGGTCATAGGCGTGGGCGTTGAGATGCGTCGGGTCCGCCTGGTACTTGGCCTTGAAGGCCTGGATGAAATTGCGCACCACATCGCGGGTGTCGGTCGGATCGAACTGGACGATGCGGATATAGCCTTCCGCCGCCTTGCCGGCCTTCTGCTCGAAGCCGAACGGCAGCCAGATGGTGCCGAGCTGGATCGACTGGCCGCCGCCGCCCTTGACGATGCCGGCCTGGGCGAGCGCCTGCGTGATCTTCAGGCCCTGACCTTCGAGCGTGTAGGTCGGAATGACGTCGGCCTTGCCGAGGCCGGCGATGCGGGTCGCGATCGCGGTGAAATCGTTGACGTCGCGGCCGAAGCCGATATCGGCCAGGACGTTGCCGCCGAGCTTGGTGAAGGTGTCGGCGAACACCTGGGCGTTGCCGATGCCCGCGTTGGTGTTCTCGTGCAGCAGCACCGCGGTGCGCGCATTGAGCCGCTTGTAGGCGTCGGTCGCGATGTCGACGCCCTGCATCACCTCGTTCGGCATGATGCGGAAGGTCCAGGGATTGCCGGGCTCGGTGATCTTGATCGAGGAGGAGCCGGCGTTGAGCAGCGGGATCTTGGCCTGCGCCAGGACCGGCATGACGGCGAGCGTTGCGTCCGAGCATTCCTCGCCGATCACCACGTCGGGCTTGTACTGGTCGATCAGGCGCTTCGCTGCCTGCGTGGCGGGCAGCGGGCTGCACGCGGAGTCTTCGTACTGGACCTCGAACTTGAAGCCGTTCACGCCGGATTTGTTGAGCTCGTCGAGGGCGAGCTCGACGCCCTGCTTGTCCTGCACGCCGAAATACGAGCCGGGGCCCGAGATCGGCAGCAACCCGCCGATCTTGATGACCTTGTCGGCGGCGAACGCCGACATCGTCGAGGCCGCGAACAGTCCGCTCACCAGGGCGGCTGCTATCGGGAAGGCGCGGAACGGTCGTTTGCGCATGGCACCTCTCCACTGTGTTGCAGCATTAGAGCTAAGTTTCCGCGGCGTTGGCAATGGGCATGCTTGCGTTCGCCGCGGCGGTGGATGACAAAATAACGTCGCGCGTCGCGCCACATGTCACGGGCTGCCGTGGAGCGGAGATGCCTGCATGCCAAGTCCAGCAGCAAGCGCCACAGGCATCGTCAAGGCGTTCGGCGCCACGCATGCACTCGACGGCGTCAGCTTCGACGTGATGCCGGGAGAGATCCACGCCCTGGTCGGCGAGAACGGCGCCGGCAAATCGACGCTCATCCGCATCCTCGGCGGCGTGCACAGGCCGGATCAGGGCGAGGTCGCGGTCGACGGCGAGGTGTGCCGTTTTGCCACCCCGCACGATGCCATCGCCGCCGGCATCGTGACGATCCCGCAGGAATTGCGCCTGGTGCCGGCGCTTTCGGTCGCCGAGAACATCGCGCTCGGCGACCTTCCGGCGCGCCGGCTGGGCGGCGTGCTGCCAGTCATCGATCGAGCGCGCATGCGGGCGCAGGCGCTCGCGCTGCTGGCGCAGCTCGATTTCGCGCCCGATCCGGACCGGCGCGTCGGCCGGCTGAGCTTTGCCGAGCGCCAGCTTGTCGCCATCGCCAAGGCGCTGCACCGCCGCTGCCGCGTCTTCATTCTCGACGAGCCGACCGCGGCGCTGGAGAGCCGGGAAATTGCGCGGCTGTTCGCCGTGCTCGAGCGGATGAAGCAGCAAGGCACGGCGATCGTCTATGTCTCGCACCGCCTCGACGAAGTGGTCGCGCTCGCCGACCGCTGCACAGTGCTGCGTGACGGGCGGGTCGCCGCCGTGAGCCGGCGCGGCGCGTTCAGCGTGGCCGATCTCGTGCATGCCATGACGGGCCGCACCGCGGAAGACGGCGAGGCGGAACTCCGCGAAGCGGGCGAGGCGTTGATCGAGGACGCCGGCGCGCGTCCCGACGGCATTCGCGTGCGCGCCGGCGAGGTGATCGGGCTTGCCGGGCTCCTCGGCAGCGGCGCCGAGCGCGTGCTGCGGCGGCTGTTTGGTATCGCGGGCCAAGCCGATGTGGTGCGCGTCAAGGGCGAGCCGCGCCGGATCGCCGGCCCGGCGGACGCCATTCGCGCCGGCATCGGGCTGGTGCCGGGCGAGCGCCGGCTCGGCCTCGTCATGAACCAGTCGGTGCGCGACAATATTCTGCTGCCCAGCCTCGAGCGGCTGCGCCGCGGCGGCAGGGTCGACGCTGCGGCCGGCGATCGCCTGGTCGCCGAGCTGATGGAGCTCCTCGACATCCGCCCGCGCCGGCCGGAGCTGAAAGCGGCCGCGCTGTCCGGCGGCAACCAGCAGAAGGTGATCCTGGCGAAATGGCTGGCGCGCCGGGTCGGCGTGCTCCTGCTCGATGAGCCGACCCAGGGCGTCGACATCGGCGCCAAGGCGCAGATCCATGCGCTGGTGCGCGATTTCGCCGGGCGCGGCGGCGGCGTGCTGGTCAACTCGAGCGACCTCGCCGAGCTCGTCAGGTTGTGCGATGCCGTGCTGGCGCTGCATCACGGTCGCATCGTAGCGCGCATGGAGCGCGGCGGTCTCGACGAGAGCGCCCTGCGCGCGGCGATTGGCGGGTAACGATGCTGCGGGGGAAACGCCAGTGGCATCTTGCCGGCCAGGCGCCGCTCCTGGCGCTCGCGGCGCTATGTATCTTCACGGCGCTCATGACCGACCGATTTCTGTCGCCGATCAACCTCACCAACATCCTGGTGCAGTCGTCGATCCTGGCGGTGATCGCGCTCGGCATGACGTTCGTGATCGTGGGCGGCGGCTTCGATCTTTCGGTCGGCTCGACGGCGGCGCTCGCGGCCTGCGTCACCGCCATGGTGATGGTCGAGGCCGGCACCATCGCCGGGGTGGCGGCCGGGATCGCGGCTGGCGCGGCGGTCGGTCTCGCCAATGGGCTCATCGTCGCCAAGCTCGGCGTCAATCCGTTCATCGTCACGCTCGGTACCATGGTGCTGGTGCGGGGGCTCGTCTTCATCGTAACCGGCGGCACGCCGGTGGGCGATAGCGGGCTCCCCGCCGCCTTCATCGCTTTCGGCTCCGGGCGGCTGTTCGGTATCCACTATCTGGTCTGGGTGCCGGCCGTGCTGCTCGCGGTGCTGTCCTTCGTCATGCAGCTCACGCCCTATGGCCGGCGCATCTATGCGACCGGGGGCGGACGCGAGGCCGCCTACCTCTCCGGCGTGCTGGTCGAGCGGGTGATCGCCTCGACCTATGTGTGGTGCGGCGCGCTCGCCGGCGTCGCCGGGGTCATGCTGGCGGCGCGCCTGCAGTCCGGGCAACCGACCGCCGGCGAATCCTACGAGCTCACCGCCATCGCGGCTGTCGTGCTCGGTGGCGCGTCGCTGCAGGGCGGCGAGGGCACGCTCTACAAGAGCATCATCGGGGTGCTGATCATGGTGGTGCTGGGCAACAGCCTTAACCTGCTCAACGTCGATTCATACTGGCAGCGGGTGGCGGTGGGGGCGGTGATCATTGCCGCCGCGGCGCTGGATCGGCTACGCTCCCGGCAGTGACGCAGGGGTACGCCATGCCGAGGTTCCGCTATCTTGCATTTGCCGCCGCGCTGCTGGTGCCGCTGGGATTTTGGGCCAGCGCCGCACCCGCGCAGCAGAAAGTCACGATCGGGGTATCGCTCGCCCAGGACGACAATCCGTTCTACATCGCCATGCTGCGCGGTATCCGCGCCCGCGCCCAGGAGCTTGGCTGGGATGTCGCGACCGTCTCGGCCAACGAGGACAAGCTCAAGCAGATCAACGGCGTGCAGGACCTGATCGCCAAGGGCGTCAAGGGCATCTTGATCTCGCCGATCGACGCGGTTGGCGTCAACGCCGCCTACGATGCGGCCGCACAGGCAAAAATTCCGATCGTCTCGGTGGCGCGCGGCTCGACCTCGCCGAACCAGACGCTGCACGTCGCGATGGACGAGAAGCAGATTGGCCGCGACATCGCCGAATGGACCGCCAAGGCGATCGGCGGCAACGGCAAGGTCGCGATGCTGCTCGGCCCGAGCGGCGCGCCGACCTTCCGCAATCTCAGCGACGGCTATACCGAGGCGATGGCCAAGTATCCCGGCATCCAGATCGTCCTCAAGAGCGACGGGGCGCTCACCCGCGAGCGCGGCGTCAAGCAGGCCGAGGACGCGCTGGTCGCCAATCCCGATCTCAAGGCGATCTACACCGCCAACGACGACGTGGCGCTCGGCGCGGTCCAAGCGGTGATCGCCGCCAACCGCGTCGGCCAGACGCTGGTGACCGGAATGAACGGCGTGCCGCCGGCGCTGCGCGCGGTCAAGGACGGCAACCTCGCCATGACCATCGAGCTCAATCCGGTCGAGTGGGGCCGGCTTGGCGTCGATGTGCTCGCGACCTACCTCAAAGGCGAAAAGGTCGAGCCGCGCGTCTTCATCAAGCATGTCATCATCGACAAGTCGAACATCGACGCCAAGCTGCCGAAGACATGACCCGGCGAGGGGGCCGACGATGCTGAAGGCCGGAACGGCGCATCAGGACCTGGGCGGGGGCGAACGCGATTTCGTCGCCGCGCTCGAGGCCGCCAACCTTCATCCGCTGTGGGACCGCTTCAAGAAGCTCACGCCGATCAAGCCGCAGGCCAAGGACCCGCCGATGCTGTGGCGCTGGCGGGATATCGAGCCGTTCGCCGACCGCGCGGTCGCGCAAGTGGCGATCGACGATGTCGAGCGGCGCGCCCTCATCCTGGTGAACCCGGCATTCGCCGGCGAGACAGTGACGACCAACAACCTGATCGCCGCCTTCACGGTGCTCGATCCGGGTGACCGGGCGCGGCCGCACCGCCACACTTTCGCGGCCATCCGTTTCGCGACCCGCGCCGAGGGCGCCGCCACCATCGTCGACGGCCGCCGCTGCGAGATGCGCGAAGGCGACCTGATCCTCACGCCGCCGATGTGCTGGCACGGCCACATCAACCAGAGCAATCACCGCATCATCTGGTTCGACGCCGCCAACATCCCGCTGATCCGCAGCCTCGACGCCAATTTTTTCGAACCGGGGCAAGCGGGGCAGGGTAGCGACGGGGATTTTTGGCAGGTCGACCAGGGCGACGAGCAATATTGGGCGGAGCCGGGACTGGTCGGAACCGACGTGCCGCACCAACCCACGCACTCGCCGAAGTACCGCTACAGCGGTGAGGCGACGCGACGGCTGCTGGCGCTGTTGCCGCAGGGTGCGGACGGCGCGCGCACGCTGCGCTACGTCAATCCGGCAACCGGCGGCGCCGTGATGCCGGCGCTCGACTGCCACGCGGTCCGCCTCACCGCGGGCCAAGCGACCCGGCCGAAGCGAACGACCTGCAACATGATCTGTCTCGTGGTCTCGGGCCAGGGCCGCTCCACGGTCGGCGAGCACAGCTTCGATTGGTCGCAGCACGATGTGTTTTCGATCCCGCATTGGACCTGGGTGAGCCACCAGGCGGCGAGCGGCGACGCCGACCTGTTCGTCGTGTCCGACAAGGTGGCGTTCGAGCGGCTCGGCCTGCTGCGCGAGGAACTGCAATAGGCGGGCCTCGCATGACCGCAGCGGAAGGCATCGGCGCATCGGTCCGCCGCGTCGAAGACCCGAGACTGCTGCGCGGCGCCGGCCGGTTCGTGGCCGATATTTGCCTTCCGGGCGAGCTTCATTGCGTGTTGGTGCGCTCGCCGCATGCGCACGCGCTTCTCCGCGGCATCGACGCGGAGCGCGCGCGCCGCCTGCCTGGCGTCATCGCGCTCTTCACCGGCGCCGACATGGCGGCCGACAAGGTCGGCTCGATGCGGCCATTGTGGGCCATCCGTTCCGCCGACGGGCGTCCCATGGCCGAGCCGCCGCGCTGGGCCTTGGCGCGCGGCACCGTCCGCCACGTCGGCGAGGCGGTCGTCGCGGTCGTCGGCGACACGCCCGAGCAGGCGCTCGATGCGGCCGAAGCGGTCGATATCGACTACGAACCGCTGCCCTGCGTCACCGACGCGCGCGCCGCGCTCGCCCCGAATGCGCCGCTGCTGCACGCGGATGCGCCCGGCAACGTCTGCTTCCGCTGGGTCCGCGGCGATGAAGCGGCGGTGCAGCAGGCTTTCCAGACCGCGAGCCACGTCACGCGCATCGATCTGGTCAACAACCGGCTGATCGGCGGCGCGATCGAGCCGCGCGCCGTGCTGGCCGTCGCCGATATGGCGGGCGGCAGGCTCACGCTCTACAGCTCGACGCAGGTGCCGCATCACATCCGCCGCTTCGTGGCCGAGCAGCTCGGCATCGCGGAAGGAGATGTGCGCCTCATCGCCCCCGACGTGGGCGGCGGCTTCGGCTACAAGGGCAAGTATTATCCGGAAGAGATCATCTTGGCCTGGATCGCGCGCAAGCTGCTGCGGCCGGTCAAATGGATCGCCGGCCGCAGCGAGAGCTTTGTCGCCGACAACCAGGGCCGCGATCACCTCACCCATGCGGAGCTTGCGCTCGACGGCGACGGCCGCTTCCTCGGCCTGCGCGTCGAGACGCTCGCCAATCTCGGCGCCTATGTGTCGATGTTCGGCGCCGCCATCCCGAGCGCGATCTACAGCGCGCTGCTCGCCGGCGTCTATCGCACGCCGGCGATCCTCGTGCGCAGCACCGGAGTGTTCACCAACACCGCGCCGACCGACGCCTATCGTGGCGCCGGGCGGCCCGAGGCCTGCTATGTGCTCGAACGGCTCGCCGATCAGGCGGCGAAAGAGCTTCGCATCGATCGGGTCCAGATCCGCCGGCGCAATCTCATTCCGGCGCAGGCGATGCCCTACAAGACGCCGATCGGCCCAACCTACGACTGCGGCGATTTCCCGAAAATCTTCGCCCGCGCCATCGAGCTGTCCGGCTATGGCGGCTTCGCCGCGCGCCAGGCCGCAGCGCGGCGCGCCGGGCAGCTGCGTGGCATCGGCATGGCCTGCTATGTCGAGTCCTCGGGCGTCGCGCCGTCGCGCTTTGCCACCGCGCTCGGCGCGCGGGCTGGCTTCTTCGAGGCCGCCTCGATCCGCGTCCAGCCGGACGGCGGCGTCCAGGCCATGCTCGGCACCCACAATCACGGCCAAGGCCACGCCACCACGTTCGCGCAGATACTGTCCTCCCGGCTTGGCGTGCCGATCGCCAGGATCGCGATCGTCGAGGGCGATACCGACCAGGTGCCGTACGGCACCGGCACATTCGGCTCGCGCTCGATCGCGGTCGGCGGCTCGGCGCTCGACCGCGCCGCGATGAAGATCATCGACAAGGGCAAGAAGATCGCCGCGCATCTCATGGAGGCCTCAGCCGACGACGTGACGTTCGCCGCCGGGCAGTTTTCGGTTGCGGGTACCGACCGGCGCGTGAGCTTCGCCGCCGTGGCGCACGCCGCCTATGTGCCGGCCAATTATCCGCTGGAGACGCTGGAGCCCGGCTTGCAGGAGACCGCGGTCTACGATCCGCCAGCCTTCGCGTTCAGCAACGGGGCGCACGTCGCCGAGGTGGAAGTCGATCCGCAGACCGGCGAGGTCAGCGTGGTCGGCTATTGGGCGGTCGACGATGTCGGCACCGTCATCAATCCGATGATCGTCGAAGCGCAGATCGAGGGCGGCATCGCGCAGGGGCTCGGTCAGGCGCTGTGCGAGCACTGCGTCTACGAGGCCTCGAGCGGCCAGCTCCTGTCCGGCTCGTTCATGGATTATGCGCTGCCGCGGGCCGACGCGATGCCGCCGGTTGTCGCCGAGCTCGACGAGAGCCAGCGCTGTCCACATAACCCGCTGGGCGCGAAGGGCTGCGGCGAAGCTGGCTCAATCGGCGCGCCCGCGGCGATCGTCGGCGCGGTGCTGCACGCGCTGGAGGCGCTCGGCGTCACCCATCTCGACATGCCGCTGACCGGCGAGCGTGTCTGGCAGGCGATCGAGGCGGCGCGCCGCCATGACTGATCGCTGGGCGCAACGGCCGCGAGGATTCCGGCCGGAGCCGCAGCGGCCCGGCGGCCGCCCGTTATCGGTGGTGATGCTTCAGATAGTCGTGCAGCGACGCGGAGCCGGCTTCCATCAGCAGGTTCTTAAGCAGCAGGTCCTTGCGTCGGCCCTTCGCAAAGCCCGGGCCATATTCCTTCCGCAACGCCGCGACCTTGGTATTTCCGTGCTTGCGGTCAATGCGCCCGCTCTTGTCGCGGTGGCGATGATCGAGACCTTGCTTCGCCTTTGCCATGGTGCCCTCCGACCCAGCTTAAGAAAACACACAGACGTTGTTTGGGAATGTTGCGCGCAGTGTTGCGGATTTAGCGCAGTATCGCAATAGTTCATATAGCGATGCTGTTTGGTTGGTCGCGCTACCGCACGGCGCGCATCGCTTCGCAGCGCATGCGGGCGCCTAAATTGCGCGTATTTCCACGGCGTTTCGAGCCGGCAAGGCAGCCGCCATCGTTGAATCTCGCGCTGCTCGCCGTCCCTTGGCGCGGCGCCCGATCAATTGACGGAGGCAGCCGACCATGCACAATCGTTGAAAAGGGGGCCGCAGCGTGAGTGGCGTTGCGTTGGGGTGTCATGTGGTTGCGTGTACTGCTTGTCGGCGCGTTGCTCGCCGGGTTGTTGGGCGCGTGCGCCGTCATCGACCCGGTCGATTCGCGCTATGACACCATCAGCCGGAGCCTGGCGAAGGCGCGCAACGACGCCATTTTCCTCAATCTGATCCGCGCCGCCCACGACTATCCGCTGAGCTTCACCATCATCGCCAACGTCACGCCGTCGCTCACCAACACCACGACGCTCGGGCTGCCGAATTTTCTGTTCGGCCCGCGTATCGGCGGCACGGCCACCGCCCCGTTGTTCACCCCGGGGCGCGACATCAT
>Ga0182024_10002820_pt1 | contig 42486 bp, 38 predicted proteins | sample P32metaG_FD_120480 | JGI IMG/M metagenome (GOLD analysis project Ga0182024, IMG submission 120480) | Permafrost microbial communities from Stordalen Mire, Sweden - P3-2 metaG (Illumina Assembly) | ecosystem: Environmental > Terrestrial > Soil > Wetlands > Permafrost | place: Sweden: Stordalen... | reverse complement strand
TGTGGGGGCGAAACAGGATCGACGGACGTGTAAAGACTGTTCTTTTGCCCGGTATGGTTCCGCCGTCATCGGACTATTGTTTAGGTGCCAACGATAATGAAATGGCCCTCGCTGCCTAACTTCGGTTAGCCAAGCGCGGCTCGGGGGGCGCCGGGCAACAGAAGCCCCCCACCTTTATTCAGCGCGCAAAGCGCGCCCCCCTAGTTTTGAATTGCGCTCCGGCTCACGCCTGCGCGCCGTGCAGGTGCACCGGGCACGCCTAGCTTTTCTTAGGAGCGAGGCGAGTTAGAAAAGCTGGCGCAAGCGCGCCGCAGTCGGTAGCGACAGCGTACCGACGCGAGACGATAGAAGCACCTGCCACTTCTCTATTGCGTGATGCGAATTGAAACATCTCCCTTGCGGGAGACAATCGCCACTTCCGTGTTCGCGCCGCGGCGGCGCAGACGCAGGCTCACACGCGCGTCGGCCAGTTCCAGATCGTTGATCTGCAGCTCCTCCAGGAATCTCGGCAGCTGCGGATTGTGGAAGCGGATCTCACGTTTGGCATGGCAGAGATCCAGCCCCAGGCAGGCCTGCAGCAACGCGAACGGCACCACACAGGCCCAGGCCTGGGGCGAACAGGCCACCGGATAGAGCGTCGGCGCAACACCGCGCCGGCGGGGAAAACCGCAGAACAGTTCCGGAAAGCGCATCATCTCCATATGGATTGCGGCCTCGAACAGGCCTTCGAAAATCGCCGAGGCGCCACGCTTGAGACCATAATGCGCCAGCCCCAGCGCGATCAGGGCATTGTCGTGCGGCCATACCGAACCATTGTGATAGGACATGGGGTTGAAGCGCGGCGCGTCGGCGGCCAGCGTGCGCACGCCCCAGCCTGAAAACATTTCCGGTGTCATCAGATTGTGCGCCACGGCCTGCGCCCGTTCGGGTGCTGCGATGCCGCTGATCAGCACCTGCCCGGCATTGGAGCTGCGCACCTTGCATGGCTTTTTGGCGCCGTCCAGCGCCAGGGCATAGATGCCCATCTCCTCGATCCAGAAATCGGCCTCGAATTTGACGCGCAGCTTTTCCGCCGCCGCGGCAAGATCGGACGCCGCCTGATGCTCGCCCAGCGCCGCCGCCATCTGGGCGGCGCCACGCTTGGCGGCATAGACATAGGCCTGCACTTCACAGAGCGCGATCGGCCCGGTCGCCAGGCTGCCATCTTCATGCATGATGGAATCGGAGGAATCCTTCCAGCCCTGGTTGGCCAGGCCGTTTTCGCTGACCCGGTAATATTCGACAAAGCCGTCGCCATCGCGGTCGCCATATTTGTCGATCCAGGCCAGCGCCGCCTGAACATTGGGCCACAGGGTGCGGATGGTTTCTTCATCACCGGTGCGCTCGAAGTAACGCGCCGCCAAAAGCACAAACAAGGGTGTGGCATCGACGCTGCCGTAATAATGGCCGAACGGCACCTCGCCCAGCCGCGCCATTTCGCAGGCCCGCGTCTCATGCAGGATCTTGCCGGGCTCGGCATCAGCGCGCTCGTCCACCATGGTCGCCTGATGCGCGGCCAGATATTGCAGCACGCCCCGCGCCAGCGACGGATCCAGCCACAGCATCTGGAGTGCGGTGATCAGCCCGTCGCGGCCGAAGGGTGTGGAGAACCAGGGCGTGCCGGCATAGGGGTAAGGCCCCTGCGGGGTTTCGGTCGTCAGCATGGAAAGGTCCGCACTGGCTCTGACCAGCATGCGATTGGCCAGTTCACTGCTGGAGGTGACGGTGCCGCCCAGGCCGACGACGCGCGCCGCACCACGACGGGCAGCGCGATAAGGCTCGGAAAAAACCTCCATTTCGGGCGGGCGCGGCAGGCTGGAATCGGTGCAGCGCACGGTCATGACAAGCGACATCTGCTCGCCGGGCTTCAGCTCCAGCGCATAAAGCGCGTGGCTCTTGGACAATTGCCGCGGCGGCGGATCAAAACAGATTTCGCTGCGCCGTTCGATCTTGTCCACGCCGACATAGCGGAAGATGGTCTTGGCGCCGCCGATCACCGCACAGGTGGTGTCGCCCCGCTTGGCCCGCTGAAGCCCTCGAATCTCGAACAGATCGGCGAAATCGGCGGCGAAATTGATGGTCAGCCAGCATGTCTGCGCCCGCGTATCGAAATTGTGGATGGCGATGCGCTCATGACAGGTACCCTGCCAGAGGAATTTGGAGCGGCGGATGTGCAGGATCTCACGCGGCAGTGCGATCACGCTGCCCTGATAGATGTCGGGATTGGAAAGATCCACGGTGAGAACGACATTGTCGTTCTCCACCGCGCTGGACAGGAACAGGGGCCGCTGCCCATCGATCAGCAGCTGTACGCCGGAGAGATAGCGCGTGTCGTTATAAAAAATGCCGCCCGGTGTCAGCCCCGGTTCCATGCAATCGCCCAACGCGTCGAACAGGCCGAACATGTCGCCCTGTTTGAGCGTGCGCGGCCAGCGCTGCTGGATGGATTCCGTCGCCTGAATATAAAAGCTCGAAATATCGTCAGGCGATTCCAGGAGGGTCTTGGCCTCCATAATATCCCTCGTCAAATCACTCCGCCGCCACAGCCACGGCTTCGTCCGTATTGGCCAGCTCCCGGTAAATCCGTACATATTCCAGCGCCATGGCACGGGCACTGAAGCGTTCCTCGAAGCGCGAGCGTATGGAGGGCCGAAACAGCCGGTCGAGTTTGCCGACCGCCGCCACCGCACCCGCGACATCGCGCACCACAAATCCGGTGAGGCCGTCTTCCATGATTTCCGGCACTGAGCCGCTATCGAAGGCGATGACCGGCGTGCCGCAGGCCATGCTTTCGATCATCACCAGGCCGAAGGGTTCCGGCCAGGAGATGGGAAACAGCAGCGCTTTGGCGTTGCCCAGAAATTCGGATTTCTGGCCATCCCCGATCTCGCCAATGAATTCCACATGCGGGCTTGACGCCAGGACCGGGCGCACCTGCTGCTGGAAATAGTTCTGGTCCGCCGGGTCAACCTTGGCCGCCACTTTCAGCGGCAGACCCGCGGCCCTGGCGATTTCGATTGCCGGCAGAATGCCCTTGTCGGCGCAAATGCGGCCCAGGAAAGCCAGATAGCCGCCCTGGCCGCTCCCCTCCGTGAGCATGCCTTGCGGCAGGCCGTGATAGACCGTGCCGCGCCAGTTCACCGGCGGCACCGGCTTGCGCTGATGGCCGGAGATGGAGACCAGCGGCATGTGCGGAAAGGCGCGGTAGATGTCAGGCATCTCCGGCAGGTCCTGGCGGCCATGCAAGGTGGTCAGAGTTTTGTGCGCCAGCCGGCGAAACAGGGGATAGTGGAAAAAATCGATGTGGAAGTGCAGCACATCGAATTCCGCCTGCCGGGACGCCACCTGGTCCAGCATGATGATGTTATAGGGGGTGGAATTGTGAATGCCCGCCAATCTGAGGGAACAGGGTACGACCGGCTGTAGAGCGGCCTCTGTGACAGAGTCGCCCGAGGCAAACAGCGCAACGTCATGGCCCAGGGCGACCAGTTCCTCGGTCAGCCAGGACACAACCCGTTCGGTGCCACCGTAAAGGATGGGTGGCACGCTTTCCACCAGGGGAGCGATCTGCGCGATTCTCATGACGGAAGCCGTGGGGGATGCATGGATGACATGGCTTATTCACAACGAGAATTGCGTGATTTGGGTTCCGTTTTTCTTCGCAATTGCGCCAAAATAGGCCGCGCGGGCGGGGGAAAGGAGCCGTGCGCAATTGACTCCCCAAGCGCCACGCTTAGTCTCGGACCCCTTATGGCAAAAGACTTTATCGGTTATCAGGCTTTGACGGATTCCGCCCTGCGCGGCGTCGTGCGCGACGCATTGCGGCGCATCGAAAAGTCCGGCCTGATTGGCGCCCATCATTTCTATCTGACCTTCAAGACCCATGCTGAAGGTGTGGACATTCCCGATTTTCTGAAGGAGCAGTATCCCGACGAAATGACCATCATCATCCAGCACCAATATTGGGCGCTGAAGGTGAAGGAGGACTATTTCGAGGTGACGCTGACCTTCAAGAAACTGCCCGCGCCGCTGCACATTCCCTTCAATGCCCTGACCGCCTTTTTCGACCCCGGCGTGCAGTTCGGGCTTCAGTTCCGCACCGAGGGCGAGGCGCAAAAGACCTCTCCTGCCCCGGTCGCGGTGCCCAACAACCCGCCGGAAGACCAGGACCAGGCCCCGGAACCGGTGGCGGCCAAACCCGCGCCCGCCGGCGAAAAGCCCGGCGAGGTGGTCAGCCTGGATTCATTTCGCAAGAAATAGCTCGCAAGAAATACTCCATTTCGAAAGACGAGACTTCCATGACCAAGACCCGCACCGAAACAGACACTTTCGGGCCCATCGAAGTTGATGACAGCCGTTATTGGGGTGCGCAGGCCCAGCGCAGCCTGGGCAATTTCAAGATCGGCTGGGAAAAGCAGCCTTTGCCGGTGGTGCGCGCACTGGGCATCGTCAAACGCGCGGCGGCTGAAACCAACATGGCGCTGGGCGGGCTGGACAAGAAGATCGGCGAAACCATCGTCGCCGCCGCCCAGGAAGTGATCGACGGCAAGCTGGACGATCATTTCCCGCTTGTTGTCTGGCAGACCGGATCGGGCACCCAGTCCAACATGAATGCCAATGAAGTGATCTCCAACCGCGCCATCGAGATGATGGGCGGGGTGAAAGGCTCCAAGAAGCCGGTTCATCCCAACGATCACGTCAATATGAGCCAGTCGTCCAACGACACATATCCGACGGCGATGCACATCGCCTGCGCCGAGGAGATCCAGCACCGGCTGTTGCCCGCGCTCAAGCACCTGCACACGGCCCTCGCCGCCAAGGTCGTTGCCTGGAAAGACATAATCAAGATCGGGCGCACCCATACCCAGGACGCGACACCCATCACGCTCGGCCAGGAATTCTCCGGCTATGCCACGCAGATTGCCAACGGCATCGAGCGCATTGGTCAGACCATGCCCAAGCTGATGGAACTGGCCCAGGGCGGCACTGCCGTGGGCACGGGCCTGAACGCGCCTATCGGCTTCGACAAGATGGTGGCCGAGAGGATCGCCAAGATCACCGGCATGGCGTTTACCACCGCCCCCAACAAGTTTGAGGCGCTGGCCGCCCATGACGCCATGGTGTTCAGCCACGGCGCCATCAATACCGTGGCTGCCAGCCTGTTCAAGATCGCCAATGACATTCGCCTGTTGGGTTCGGGCCCGCGTTCGGGCCTGGGCGAACTGGCGCTGCCGGAAAACGAGCCCGGCTCCTCGATCATGCCGGGCAAGGTCAATCCCACCCAGTGCGAGGCCATGACCCAGGTCTGTGTGCAGATCTTCGGCAACAATGCGGCGCTGACCTTTGCCGACAGCCAGGGCCATTTCGAGCTCAACGTCTACAATCCGGTGATGGCCTACAACTTCCTGCAGAGTGTCAGGCTGATGGCCGACGCGGCGGTCAGCTTCACGGATAATTGCATCGTCGGGATCGAGCCGCGCCGCGACAATATCAAGGCCGGGCTGGAACGCTCGCTGATGCTGGTGACGGCGCTGGCGCCCAAGATCGGCTATGACAATGCTGCCAAGATCGCCAAGACCGCGCACAAGAACGGCACCACCCTGAAGCAGGAAGCGGTGGGCGGCGGCTATGTCACCGCGGAAGAATTCGACGCCGTGGTCCGGCCCGAGGACATGATTTCTCCGAAATGAATGGCTCCCGGCCGTCCGTCTTGCGCTGAACCTTTTTGATGGCCACTAGCCGCATCATCCCCGCGCCGGGCCATTCTATCATCCGCGACGATGCGACCGGCAAGGTCAGCTATTGGCAGGGCGAATATCACCAGAGCGCCGCCGACCGGACCGGCGTGTCCACCGCCGACTATATCCACGCCATGTATTTCTTCCTGATGCAGGCCGGCGCGCGCGACGTGCTGATGATCGGCTGCGGTGGCGGCACCTTGGCCACCATGCTGGCGAAGAGCAATGTCGATGTGACCGTGGTGGACCTGCACAAGTTCAGCTTCGACATCGCGCGCAAATATTTCCAGCTGCCTGAAACTGTGACCTGCCATGTCGCCGATGGCATCCGGTATTTGAAAGACAACCGCCGCCACCATGACGCCATCGTGCTGGACGCCTTCGGTGAGGGCGGCATGGCGGCCCCCTTCATGGAACCGGCCTTTTTCAAGCTGGCGCACAGCCGGCTGAAACCGCGCGACTCGCTGTTCCTGATGAATGTGATTGTGGAAGATGACGGCGACCGCACCCCCGACATTCTGGTGCGGGCGATGCGGGCCCAGTGGGGCCGGGTGCGCCTGCTGGATACCGACGGCTGGACCGACCGCAATGCCGTGATCGCGGCCGGCGCCGTCACAAATCTGAAAAAGCCCAAAGTGCTGATGCCGCCCCGCCCCGGCGGTGCCAAACTGGAGCGGCAGCTGGACATATTGGACTGGAGGCAGACACGCTGATGCTGAAGAAGCGCTCTTTCTCCCTGTCCGGACATCGTACCAGTGTTGCGCTGGAAGCGGAGTTCTGGGCCGTGATCGACGGATGCGCCCAAAAGGAAGGCAAATCACTGGCCGCGCTGGTGGCCCAGATTGACGCATCACGCGCGGAGCGCCCGCTGGCCAGTGCGCTCAGGCTTTACGCGCTGGCGGCGAAACAATAGCCTTCACGTATGATCACGCTCTATCACCATCCCCGCACCCGGTCTTCGCGCTTCATCTTCCTCTTGGAAGAACTGGGCGTGCCCTATGACATTCACCGTATCGCCAATCTGCGCCGTCCCGACGGCACCGGCGGCGTCGATCCGGAAAATCCCCATCCCCATGGCAAGTCGCCGGCGCTGAAGGATGGCGACACCTTGGTGTGGGAATCGACGGCAATCGCGCTCTATCTCACCGACCGCTTTCCCCAGAACGGGCTTGGCCCGGCGGTGGGCGATGCCCTGCGCGGCGCCTATGTCAGCTGGCTGTCCTATTATGCCGGGGTGATGGAGCCGGCCTGGATGAGCGCCTATATGAAATGGGATGTGCCGCGCGGCACCGCGGGCTGGGTCAAAACCGATGAGGTGATGGCCTTCATCAATGCCCGGCTGGAAAAAAGCCCCTATATCCTTGGCGAGAAATTCAGCGCCGTGGACATTCTGATCGGCACCACCTTCAAATTGTTCATGGGTTCCCCGATCCTGGAAAAAACCGAGCTGCTGGAAGCCTATGTCAATCGCGTCCACAACCGGCCGGCTTATGCCCGCGCCCAGGCCAAAGAAAATGGTTGAGATCGTCAATCTGAACCGCGCCCGCAAAGCCAGAGCCAAGGCGGACAAGGAAAAGAGCGCGCAGACCAATCGCGTGCTGCACGGCACGCCCAAGGTGGTGCGCAACCTGGCCGACGCCCGCAAAAACAAGGCGGATGAGGCCCTTTCCGGCCACAGGCTGGAAAAAGACGAAGACCAGAAATAAGTGGGCTTTTCGCACCCCGCGTTCTAAAATCGTTCTCATGCCTTCAGATTCCGTGTGCGCGCCATGAGCAACTATGGCGACCGCTATTCCGACCCTTTGGACGCCGCCTTCAGCGAAGAGCCCCAAACTGCGCCGATGCCGCGCGAGCCCGCCTATCTGGGCGGGCTGAACAGCGAACAGCGCGAGGCGGTGGAAGCCGCCGACGGCCCGGTGCTGGTGCTGGCCGGCGCCGGCACCGGCAAGACCCGTGTGCTGACCACGCGGCTGGCGCACATTCTTGCCACCCGCCGCGCCTGGCCCGGCCAGATCCTTTGCGTCACCTTCACCAACAAGGCGGCGCGCGAGATGAAAGAGCGCATCGGTGCGCTGATCGGCGGCGTGGTCGAGGGCATGCAATGGCTGGGCACCTTCCACGCCATTGGCGCCAAGATGCTGCGCCGGCATGCCGAACTGGCGGGGCTGAAATCCAACTTCACCATTCTGGACACCGACGACCAGCTGCGCCTGATCAAGCAGCTGATCGACGCCGAAGGCATTGACGAGAAACGCTGGCCGGCACGCACCTTGGCGGCGATGATCGATGCCTGGAAGAACCGCGGCCTGCGCCCCGATGAGGTGTCGGACGGCGAATCCCAGGGCTATTCGTTCGGCAAGGGCAAGCCACTCTATCGCGCCTATCAGGAACGCCTGAAATCGCTGAATGCGGTAGACTTCGGCGACCTGTTGCTGGAAACCCTGCACATCCTCAAGACCCATCCTGACATCCTGGCCGATTACCGTGACCGCTTCCGCTACATGCTGGTGGACGAATATCAGGACACCAATGTTGTCCAGTATCTGTGGCTGAAGATTCTGGCCCGCCACGAAGATGGCCGGCCCGCCAACATCTGCGTGGTGGGCGACGACGATCAGAGCATCTACGGCTGGCGCGGCGCCGAGGTGGAAAACATTCTGCGCTTTGAGCGCGATTTCCCCGGCGCCAAGGTGATCCGGCTGGAGCGAAATTACCGCTCCACGCCCGCGATATTGGGCGCGGCAAGCGGGCTGATCGCCGCCAACAAGGGCCGGCTGGGCAAGACCTTGTGGACCGAAGGCGACGCGGGCGAAAAAATCCGGGTCATGGGCGTGTGGGACGCGGAAGAAGAAGCGCGCAATGTCGCCTCCGACGCCGAGGACCTGCATCGCCAGAACCATCCCTGGGCACAGATGGCGGTGCTGGTGCGCGCCTCGTTCCAGATGCGCGAATTTGAAGACCGTTTTATCTCGCTCGGCCTGCCCTATCGCGTCATCGGCGGCCCGCGTTTCTATGAGCGGCAGGAAGTCCGCGATGCCATGGCGTACTTGCGGCTGATCGCGCAGGGCGATGACGATCTGGCGTTTGAGCGCATCGTCAACAAGCCCAAGCGCGGGATCGGCGATGCCAGCGTGGCGACCTTGCACGCCTTTGCCCGTGCCCGCAGCCTGCCGCTTTTGACCGCGACACGCGAGATCATCGAGACCGACGAGCTGCCGCCCAAGGCGCGCAAGGCGCTGGCCGAACTGGCCGCCAATTTCGCGCGCTGGACCGAAACCTCGAAAGTGCTGCCGCACACCGAATTGGCCGAGATGGTGCTGGACGAAAGCGGCTATACCGACATGCTGAAGGCCGACAAGTCGGCGGAAGCGCCGGGCCGGCTGGACAACCTCAAGGAATTCGTCCGTTCGATGGAATCCTTCGAGACTCTGTATGCCTTCCTGGAGCATGTCAGCCTGGTGATGGAAATCGCCCAGGATGAATCCGGCGACCGCATCAATCTGATGACCCTGCATGCCGCCAAGGGGCTGGAGTTCGACACCGTCTTCCTGCCCGGCTGGGAAGAAGGCCTGTTCCCCAGCCAGCGCACCATGGATGAAAATGGTCTGGCCGGGTTGGAGGAAGAACGGCGTCTTGCCTATGTCGGCCTGACGCGGGCGCGCCAGCGCATCCGCATCTCTTTCGCCGCCAACCGCCGGGTGCATGGCACATGGCAGGCGGCACTGCCCTCACGCTTCGTCAAGGAAATCCCGGAAACGCATATCGATGCGGTGGTGGATGAAGGCTTTTATGGCGGCTATGCCGGTTTTCGCGACAATGGCCACGCGGCGGAATTCGGCTCGAGTTATGATTCCCCCGGCTGGAAACGGGCCCAGGCAAACCGCGCCGCAGCGGGCGCCGTGCGGTCACGTCCACCGCTGATCGAGGCGCAGGCCTGGAGCGCGCAAACGTCGGACCCGAGCGCCAGCGCCTTTGCGCGCGGCGACCGCGTCTTTCACCAGAAGTTCGGCTATGGGCGCGTCACCTTTGTCGAAGGCAACAAGCTGACGGTCGATTTCGACAAGGCCGGCGAGAAGCGGGTGATTGATCAGTTCGTCAGCCGGGCTTGAAATAGCGTGAATAAATTTTCTTCAAAAGAAGAGCTGCTCAAGTACGCAGATGCCTTCGTTGACCGTCACCTTGGGCGCTTTGACAAAGACATGAAAATTTGCTTCACGCCCAATTCGAAAAACCAGCACGCGTATTTTCCTGCATTGATGGCATCTTTTGGTGTTCTTGATCTATTTAGTGGTTTGCTACATGGCGATTTGAAGAAGAATGGTCTCAGCGAATTAAAGGGGTACGCAAAATTTCTACCAACTGATTATGGTGAGCAAGCCCTTACGGTTGCTTGGCACTCCCTTCGGCATAAAGTTGCCCATATGGCGCATCCATATGATGTTACTGACACAGACACCATTACTTCACGATCGGGCCAAAAATTAATCGCGGGGGCGCGAATGCGCATAACCTGGTCAATCGATGAAAAAAATATCAACCCTGCAATTGTAATTTCCGCCTTGCCCAAGCCAGAATTTCTTAGCACCGCTCCTGAAGGGTGGAACATAAGCTACGACAACACGATCTACGTTCATCTTCGATCTTTGCAAGCTGATATTGTTGATTCTGTATATGCCGCAAACGGATATCTTGAGGCGCTCAAAAGCAGCGAAACCATTCAAGACAAATTCGAGGTCTGTATGAGCCAATATTTTCCGAGCTAAATTGCGCGCTGATCGCATCGCAATCGCACTAGCTTAGAAAATTCGACGGAGGGCGATGTTGGCCTACTGCGCCGCCATCGGCATGTGCAGGGTGACCATGGCCAGTTCACCCTGAATGTCGCTGTACTGGTGCGGCGTGTTGGGCGGCACCATGATGTAATCGCCCTTGGCGACCTTGCGCGAGGTGCCGCCGGTGATGCCGGTGCCGCTCATGTTGGCGCCATTGTCCTTGGGGTCCACCAGCGTTCCGCCGGTGATCAAGGTGCAGCCGCCGGCTATGACATAGATGAACTCGGCCTGGGCCTTGTGCACACTGGCGCTGGGGGCGCCGGGGATGCGGTATTCCAGCTGCGCCGGATAGGGACCGACCGAAACCAGAACTGTGACATTGTTGCCGGGCTTGTGCTCGGCACGGGACTTGGCCAGCGCGGCATCGGCCTCGGCGGCAGGGACGAATAGCTTGGTGGGATGGGTGGCCTCCTGCGCATGGGCCAGGGCGGGAACGGCAAGCGTGAACGCGGCAGCAATCAGCAAAGACCTCATGATTTCCTCTCCCATAGTTGACCACCCCATCGCGGCGCGGCATTACCAGCCGGTTTCTTGCCAGCTTACTTCTTGAAAGCCAGCCTATGACGTCCCCACCGCTCTGGAAAGCCAGTGTCGCCCTGACCAAGGCCGAAGCCGCCGACACCGCAGCCGCGCTGGAGCTGGACGGCAGCGCCCAGGCGGTATTGATCGTGGAAGAACCCTTTGCCGATGGGGCGGTGGTGGAGGCGCTCTATACCGACGCGCCCGACGCCCAATATCTGTCGCGCATCGCCGGCCGCACCATCACGGTCGAGCCTCTGCCCGACCAGGACTGGATCAAGCTGAGCCAGGAGGGTCTGCCGCCGGTGCGCGCCGGGCGCTTTTTTGTCTATGGCGCCCATGACGCCGGTCAGGTGCCGCATGGCGTGATCCCGATCAAGATCGAGGCGGGGCTCGCCTTTGGCACCGGGCATCATGAAACAACGGCTTTGTGTCTTTCGGTGCTGAGCGATCTGGCGCGCAAGCGCCGCTTTCGCAATGTGCTGGATCTGGGCACCGGCACCGGCTTGCTGGCGATCGGCGCGGCCAAATTGTGGAAGCGCAGCGTTCTGGCATCCGACATCGATCCGGTCGCGGTGGAAGTCGCGCGCGACAATGCCGTCGCCAATGATGCGGGCCCGCTGGTGCGCGCGGTGGTGGCCGATGGCCTGGCCAATCCGGTATTGTCACGGGCCGCCCCTTACGACCTTCTGATCGCCAACATTCTGGCCAGTCCGCTGACCCAGTTGGCGCCGTCCATCCAGCGTGCGCTGGCGCCCGGCGCCATGCTGGTGCTGTCGGGGCTTTTGACCAACCAGGAAAAGCTGGTGACCAGCTTTTATCAAGATCTCAGGTTCCTTGGCGTGCGCCGCATGGGGCCGTGGAGCGCGCTGGTACTGGAAAAACCCAGATAATCTTCATCCTTCGACCGGCTCAGGATGAAGATTAAACCAACCCTCATGCTGAGCTTGTCGAAGCATGAGCCGCAGCTTAGCTTTACGTCATGGACAAGCCCTTTCAGACCTACGACGACACCTCCAACCCCGCCACCTGCGCGCCACGGCTGGCGGCGTTGCGCGCCGAACTGGACAAGCGCGGGCTGGACGGTTTTGTCGTGCCGCATAGTGATCAGCATATGGGCGAATATCTTCCCGCCTATGCCGAAAGGCTGGCCTGGCTGACCGCCTTCACCGGATCGGCCGGCGCCGCGGTGGTGCTGAAGGACAAGGCGGCTGTCTTTGTCGATGGCCGCTATACGCTTCAGGTGCGCAGCCAGACCGACACATCGTTGTTCGAGCCGCGCGATCTGGTGGCGGAAGGCCCGCAGGGGTGGATTCCCGGCAACCTGCCGCCCATGAAAGAAAAGGGGGGCGCCAAGCTGGGCTATGACCCTTGGCTGCACACCCAGCATGGCGTGGCGCATCTCAAAGCCGCCACCGAAAAAGCCGGCGGCACCTTGGTCGCGGTGGAGAGCAATCCGATCGACGCGGTGTGGACCGACCAGCCCGCCCCGCCCCGGACCCCGGCCAAGCGGCATGCCTTCAACCTGTCGGGCGAGCAGAGCCAGGCCAAGCGCCTGCGCCTGGGCGAAGGGCTGAAGAAAGCCGGCGCGGAAGCAGCCGTGATCACCTTGGCCGATTCCGTCTGCTGGCTTTTGAATATTCGTGGGGCTGACGTGCCGCACACGCCCTTTACGCTGGCCTTCGCCATTCTGCATGACGATGGCGGCGCCGACCTGTTTCTGGACCCGGCCAAGCGCACGCCCGAACTGATGGCGCATCTGGGCAATGCGGTGCAGGTGCATGACCCGGCCCAGTTCGCGAGCGCGCTGGATGCGATGAAGGATCAAAGCGTGCTGGTGGACCCGTCCACCGCCGCATCCGCCATCTTCGACCGGCTGGCCAAAGCGGGCGCGAAAATCCGCCAGGGGTCTGATCCCTGCCAGCTGCCCAAGGCCTGCAAGAACAGCCTGGAAATCGAGGGCATGCGCAAGGCCCACATCCGCGACGGCGCGGCGCTGGCGCGGTTTCTGTCGTGGTTCGAAAGCAATGCCGCAGGCGGCGAGCTGACCGAGATCCAGGTGGCCGAAACCCTGGAAGGTTATCGCCGCGCGACGGGTTGCCTGAGCGACGTGTCGTTCGACACCATTTCAGGCGCGGGCAGCAACGGCGCGATTGTGCATTACCGGGTGACGCGCTCGACCAACCGCACCGTCCATCCCGGCGACATGTTCCTGCTGGACTCGGGCGCGCAATATCCCGACGGTACCACCGACGTCACCCGCACCATCATGGTGGGCGAAGCGACACCGGAAATGCGCGACCGTTTCACGCGCGTCCTGAAAGGTCATATCGCGCTGGCGACTGCGCGCTTTCCCGAAGGCACCATCGGCATGCAGCTGGACAGTTTCGCCCGCCGCCCGCTGTGGGAGGCGGGACTGGACTATGACCATGGCACCGGCCATGGCGTGGGATCGTATCTGTCGGTGCATGAAGGGCCGCAGAACATTTCCAAGAAGCCGGTGCTGCAACCCTTGAAGCCCGGCATGGTCTGTTCCAATGAGCCCGGCTTTTACAAGGCCGGCGCGTTTGGCATTCGCATCGAGAATCTGGTGGTGGTGACGGCGCCGGAAGATCTGGGCGGCGAGCGGCCGATGATGGGGTTCGAGACCATTACTTTGGTGCCAATTGACCTCAACCTGGTCGAGCCATCACTGCTGACCGACAACGAAAAAGGCTGGCTCAACATCTATCACGCGCGGGTGCGCGATGTGATTGCACCGCTGGTGGATGACGAAACCCGGACCTGGCTGGACCGGACGACGCGGGCGATTTAGGTCCTACTTGTCATTCCCGGCCGAGCGCAGCAGCGCTGCGCGAGGGGAAGGGAACCCAGGTGGAACGACCAAGCTCAATCTTTCCGCCTGGGTCCCCTTCCCTCGCACTCGCTATCGCTCGTGCTCGCCGGGGATGACATCAGGAGATCAATTTCAACCAAGCATCTTCGTCCAGTACCTGGACATTGTGCTTCTGCGCCTCTTTCAGCTTTGAGCCTGCGCCCGGGCCCGCCACCACAATATCGGTCTTGGCCGAGACCGAGCCCGAGACCTTCGCGCCCAGCGCCTCGGCCCGCGCCTTGGCTTCCTGACGGGTCATCTTTTCCAATGTGCCGGTGAACACCACCGTCTTGCCAGACACAGGTGAAGACTTGGCCGGCGCGGCCATGTCGGTGACGTCCAGCCATTCCAGCAGGCGCTTGACCGCTTTCACATTGTGCGGCTCGTCGAAGAAGTCATGAATGGCTTCGGCCACCACCCCGCCGATGCCTTCCAGGCTTTCCAGTTCTTCTTTGGCGTTATCGGACTTCATGCCCTCCAGGAAGGCATCGATGGAGCGGTAATGCCGCGCCAAGAGCCGCGCCGTGGTCTCGCCGACATGGCGAATGCCCAGCGCATTGATGAACCGGTCCAGGCCAATGGTGCGCCGGCGCTCGATCGCCGCCATCAGATTTTCGACCACCTTGTCTTCGCGGTCTTCTTTTTTGCTTTTAGTTTTGACCGGGTCCTTGCCCTCTGCGGCACGACGCTCTTCCGAGAGCGCAGCGCGGTGCTCGGCCAGAACCTTGCTCACCTTTTCCGGCTTCTCGGTCAGGGCGAAAATGTCGGCGGGCTCTTTCAGCAGGCCCTTGTCATGGAACAGTTCGATCATGGTGCCGCCCAGGCCCTCGATGTCGAACTGGTCGCGGCCGACAAAATACTTCAGCCGCTCCACCGTCTGGGCGTCGCAGATCAGCCCGCCGGTGCAGCGCCGGTCGACATCGACCTTGCCGGTCTTCTCGTCCACTTCCCGCACGGCATGGCTATGGCAGATCGGACATTTATCGGGGAACTTGTAGGGCTTGGCGTTCTTGGGCCGCTTTTCGGGAATGACGCGCAGAATCTGCGGGATCACATCACCGGCACGCTGGATCACCACCGTGTCGCCGATGCGCGCGTCCAACCGCGCAATCTCGTCTTCATTGTGCAGGGTGGCGTTCTGCACCACCACGCCGCCCACGGTCACCGGCTTCAGCCGCGCCACCGGCGCCAGCTTGCCGGTGCGGCCGACCTGGATCTCGATATCTTCCAGCACGGTCTCGGCCTGTTCGGCAGGGAATTTGTGGGCGGTCGCCCAGCGCGGCGAACGCGAGACAAAGCCCAGCCGCTCCTGCAGGTCCAGCCGGTCAACCTTGTAGACCACGCCGTCAATGTCATAGCCCAGCCGGGCGCGTTTGGTTTCGATGTCGCGGTAGAATTCGAGAATCTCTTCCAGTGTCTCGCAGCGCTTGACCAGGGGATTGACGACGAAGCCATATTCTTCAAATTTTTCCAGCATGCCGCTCTGGGTTTTCGCGGGCATGTCGGAAATCTCGCCCCAGGTGTAAGCAAAGAAATTCAGCGCCCGGCTGGCGGTGATGGCGGGATCGAGCTGGCGCACCGAACCGGCGGCGGAATTGCGCGGATTGGCATAGGTCGGCTTGCCGTCTTTCTCCTGGCGCTTGTTCAATGCCTCGAACGCCTTATGGGTCATATAGACCTCGCCGCGCACTTCCAGCACCGCGGGCGGCTTTCCCTTCAGCCGCAGCGGAATGTCGGAAATGGTGCGCAGATTGGCGGTGATGTCCTCGCCTTCCTGGCCGTCGCCGCGGGTGGCGCCCTGCACCAGCATGCCCTTTTCATAGCGCAAGGACGCCGAAAGCCCGTCGATCTTGGGCTCAGCCATCACCACAATCTCTTCGCCCTCTTTCAGGCCCAGAAAACGGCGTACCCGGCCCAGAAACTCCGCCACGTCTTCATCGCTGAAGGCATTGTCCAGCGACAGCATGGGCACGCGGTGGGTGAGTTTGGCGAATTTCGCCGATGCTTTTGCGCCTACCCGGTGACTGGGGCTGTCGGCGCGTACCAGCAGGGGAAAGCGCGCCTCGATCTCGGCATTGCGGCGGCGCAGCGCATCATAGTCGGCGTCGGAGATGTCGGGCGCATCCTCGCCATGATATTTGCGGTCGGCCTCGGCAATCTGTTTCGCCAGCCGGTCAAGCTCCTTCTCGGCTTCCGCCGAGGTCAGTTTGTCGACAGGTTTCATGCCCGCTTCCGGCTCTTCTTCGCAGGCGTTGACGCTTCCGCCATCAGCCGCTTGGCGGCGGCGCGGGCTTCGTCGGTGACAGCGGCGCCCGACAGCATGCGGGCGATTTCTTCCAGCCGCTCGCTGTCATCCAGCAATTCGATCTTGGTCTTGTCCTTGGCCCGTGAAATCCGGAAATGCCGCGCCGCGCGCGCCGCGACCTGGGGCGAATGGGTGACCAGCAGCACTTGCGTGGTTTCGGCCAGGCGCTGCAGCCGTTCGCCCACCGCATCGGCCACCGCACCGCCCACGCCGCGGTCCACTTCATCGAACACCATGGCGGCGGGGGATGACACCTGCGCCAGCGCCACCTTCAGCGCCAGGGAAAAACGCGCCAGCTCGCCGCCCGAGGCGATCTTGGCCAGACTGCCAAAAGCTGCGCCTTCAACCGTCGCCACTTCAAAGGCAATACGCTCAAGTCCTGTGGCCGCGCCCTTGTCGTCCTCAAGCGTCTCCAGCGCGACGCGGAATTTGGCGTGGCCCAGCTTCAATGGCGCCAGTTCGTCCGCCACGGCGCTTTCCAGCTTTCTGGCAGCGCCGGCGCGCGCCTTTGAGAGCTTGCGCGCCGCGGCCAGATAGGCGTCATGGGCGGCGGCGACGCGGCCTTGCGCCTTCTTGATCTGGTCGCCGCCCGACGTCAGCGCTTCCTGTTTGGCAACGTATTCGTCCCGGATTGCCGGCAACTGCTCCGGCGTCACGCCATATTTGCGCGCCAGCGCCCGAAGCGCGAACAGCCGTTCTTCCTTGCGCTCCAGGCTGCCGGTGTCGGTGTCCAGCCGCGACAACAGGCTGTCCAGCTCGCGCCGCGCCTCTTCCGCCAGGGCATAGGCCTGTTCCAGCGCACTTTCGGCCGCACGCGCTGCCTTGCGTGCCTGTTCATTCATTCGCGACAGCTTTTTCAGCGCCTGAGCCAGCCCGGTTTCGGCGCCGCGTTCGCCCGACAGCGATTCCAGCGCCGAGGACACATCCTCGCCGATGCGGGCCGCATTCATCAGCAGCGCACGCTCGCCCGCCAGCCTTTCCTCTTCGCCCTCTTCCGGCGCAAAATCCGACAGTTCATTGGCCGCCGCGCGGACAAATTCGGCTTCGGCCTGGGCGCGGTCCGCCAGCGCCTTCAATTCCTCAAGGGCCATGCGTGCCGCCGACCATTCGCCATGCAGCCCCGCCACGGTCTGGGCATCGCCATTCAGCCCGCCAAAACCGTCCAGCAGGGCACGATGGGTATTGGTGTCGAACAACCCGCGGTCATCCTGCTGGCCATGCACTTCCAGGAGCAGGCTGCCCAGATCCTTCAGCAGGCCCACGCCCACCGCCTCGTCATTGATGAAGGCGCGGCTCTTGCCATCGGACGACAAGGTCCGGCGCAAGACAATCCCGTCGCCTGTTTCCATCGCCTGTTCGCGCAACATCGCCCAGGCGGCATGGGCCTTTTGCGGTTCGAACACCGCGGTGGCCGATCCTTGGGCCGCACCGGCCCGCACACTGGCACGGCCGCGGCCACCCGCCGCCAGCCCCAGCAAATCCAGCAGAATGGATTTGCCCGCCCCGGTCTCGCCAGTCAGCACGTTCAGGCCCGGCGCGAATTCCAGCGCCGCCTGCTCGATCAGAACGATGTCACGGATGGTCAGCGCCGCAAGCACGGCTTGGCCCCGAATCTCTAGAAGACAGTCTGGACAGCTTTACTGATCCAGGAGCGCTTGTCTTCCATCGGCTGAAGGTTGCGCCCTTTCAGGATGTTATAGGCGTCCTTGTACCAGGTGGAACCCGGATAGTTGCGCCCCAGCACCGCGGCCGCGGTCTGGGCCTCGCTGTCCAGGCCCAGGCTGTAATAGGCTTCGGTCAGCCGCTCCAGCGCTTCGGCGATCTGGGGCGTGGTCTGGTACTGGTCCACCACGGTGCGGAACCGGTTGATCGCGCCGATATAATCGCCGCGGGTCATGTAATAGCGGCCGACCGCCATTTCCTTGCCCGCCAGATGGTCGTTGGTCAGGTCGATCTTCAAGGTGGCGTCGCGGGCATATTCGGTGTCGGGGAAGCGCTGCACCACGTCCTGCAGCGCCACCAGCGCGCCTTCGGTGTTGGACTGGTCGCGGCTGATGTCCACGATCTGCTCATACAGCGAAATCGCCTTCAGATAGAAGGCATAGGCCACTTCCTGGCTGCCGGGATGCAGCGAGATATACTGGTCGGCGGTGGCGATGGCGGCGGTATAGTCGTTGGCCTGGTAGGAACAGAAGGCGCTGATCAGCATCGCCCGCCGGGCCCAGACCGAATAGGGATGCTGGCGGTCCACTTCGTTGAACTGGGCGGCGCAGATGTCCCAGGCGCCGGCGTTGATCGCCCGCCAGCCGTCGGCATAGATCTGTTCGACACTGCGCTCGCGGTAATTGGCGGCGTCCTTGTTGGCGTCGTTGGTGGCGTCGTCCTTGCCCCCGAAAATGTCGCAACCGGCCAGCAGGGTCAGGCTTGAACCCAGCAGGACAATGCGCAGAACAGGCTTCAGGCGTACGGTGACGGCCATTTGCTTCCTTGTCGCGCGTAAAAAGCAAGCATATTCAAAGGCTTGCTCAAGAGGCCCCAGGCCCGCTCGCGCATCTCGTGCTTTATATACAGTGCCGTTGCCGCTTCAGGAAAGTGTCACTTTCTCAAAGTTCCGGGGGTCGGAGAATAAGGCCCGCAGCAGGGCATTGTTGGTGGTGTGGCCGGATTTCTTGCCCTCGAACCGGGCGATCAGGGGGTAGCCCGCCAGCGCCATGTCGCCAATGGCGTCCAGGATCTTGTGGCGGACGAATTCATCGGCAAAGCGCTGATGCTCGCGGTTCACCACACCGGAATCGTCCAGCGCCAGCGTATTGGCCAGGGACGCACCCTTAGCCAGGTTCATCTTGTTCAGGGCATCCAGCTCGCTGAGAAAGCCAAAGGTGCGCGCCGGCGCGATCTCGGCCTTGAAGCCGGCCCGGCTGAAGGCAAAGGCGTAATACTGCTCCCCGATCACGGGAAAGCTGAGCTCATAGGAAAAAGACAGGCTGTCGTCGGGCAGGAGCGAGGCTCTGGCATCGCCGCTTTCCACCGTCACTGGCCTGAGCACCTTGACCGCCGTGCGCGGCTCTGATTGCTCCACAGCACCACCGCTTTCCAGCAGCGAGAGATAGGACAAAGCATCGCCGTCCAGGATCGGCGGCTCGGGCCCATCCAAGGTCACCAGCAGGTCGTCGATCTCCGCCCCGGCGGCAGCGGCCATCAGATGTTCCACCACACCCACCTTGGCTTCGCCCGAACCGATCACCGTGCCCAGCCGCGTCTCGCTCACCTGGTCGAAGCGGGCGGGAATGTCGGCGCCGATGTCGGCGCGGCGAAAAACGATGCCATGGCCCGATGACGCGGGCGAAAGCCGCATGGTCACCGGCACGCCGGAATGCAGCGCGATCCCGGTTGCGCTGACGTCATGGGCAATGGTGCGGCGCATGGTCATGGCGCCACCTTAGCCCGGGCGCGCTGGCTGCCGAAAGCCGTTGCAGACACAGGGCCGCAGGCATTTACTCGCAGGTGTCCGGCTGGGAGGTGGCGCATGCGCGGCATTTGCGCGCTTCTGGGATTGCTGATCCTGATGGTTCCCGCGTCGGCGACCCCGCCGGCCGAGCAACCTTACCGCATCGCCGACTATGGACGGCTGGTCACCAACGTCACCATCAATGGCCAGGGGCCCTTCTCCTTCCTGATCGACACCGCCTCCAGCACCTCGCTGATGTTCGAGCATGTGCGCAAGCAATTGAATCTGGGCCAGTCGCAGCCGGGCAATCTGCTGGTCTATGGCATCAATGACGTGAGCGAAGCCATGCCGGTCAGGCCCCATTCGCTCAACATCGCAGGCGAGGAGATCAAGGATCTGACCATCGGCGTCCTGCCGGGAAGCGGCGCCGACGAGCCCGACGGCGTGCTGGGCCTAGATGTGCTGGCGCGCTATTTCGTGGTGCTGGACCGCGACACCATGCAGCTGAAACTTCTGGCGCCGGGCGCGGCCAGCAGCAGACCCTATGAAGATTGGGCGCAGGCAAAGCTGACCCCGCGCGGCTTGCGGAAATTTCCCATCCGTTTCTGGTATCTCAGCGCCCGCTTCAACGACGAGCGCCGCTTCACGACACTGTTCGACCTGGGCGCGGGCACAACCATGATCAACTGGGATGCGGCGGAAGAATTGGGCCTGCACAAAAAGGACTTCAACCGCTACGGGCCGCCGCCCGAGGATTTGCAGGACGTGCTGGGCAAATCCTCGCCTGCGGTGCGCGTGATGAATATGGATGTGGAATTGACAGGCAAAACCTGGGAACGGCGGCTTGTTATGGTCTCGGATGCGCCGGCGTTTGACTATTTCGATCTGGAGGAACGGCCCGCCGCCATCATGGGGTCGGGATTGCTGGACAACACTTCGCTCGCCATCGACTTTGCGGCCGGCAGGCTTTACCTGGGCCCGTCACACGACGTGCGCTGACCAAAAAGAGTGAGGCCGGAATTGCGAAAGGTCCAGTGGACCTTTCGCCCGGCCGAACGCCCGCGCAGCGGGCCTGCGGACCCTAGTTGGACTGCCTGCGCAAAAACGCTGGAATCTCGAACTGCTCATCTCGCTTGTGATCGGGGAACAGGTCGTCGGCATTGTTGCGCTGCGGCTCCAGTTGGGGCATCGGCGGCATCGGCTGGGCCGTGGCGCGAGGCGCAGGCGCGGCAGCCCGCGGTTCCGGCGCCGGTTCGGCACGCATATCGGCGGGCGCCTTCTTGCGGCCGAAGATGCTCCAGCCCGCCTTTTTTTCCGGCTCCGCGCGCGGGGCCAGCGGCTGCTGGTTCAGCGGACGATAGGTTTCGGTCGCCGCATATTTGGCGGTGCTCGCAACCGTTTCGGCCGTCACTTCCGGCGCATCTTCACCGCCCAGGATATAGTCCTCGGCCGGGCTCTTTTCCGCGCCGATCTGGTCAGCCAGCGCGTCCATGGTGGCATGCACCGGATTGGCCATTGGCTGCGGCATGGGCGCGGCCCTCACCGGCTCGGGCATGCGCGCCGGCTGGCGCACATTGAGGTGGGGGTGCAGGGTGCGGACCTTTTCCGGCAGCGGCATCTTGACGAGCTCGGCATCAATGCCGGTCGCCACCACGCTGACCCGGATGCGGCCTTCCATGTCTTCCAGAATGGTATTGCCGAAGATGATGTTGGCGTCGGGATCGACTTCCGCGCGGATGCGATTGGCGGCCTGTTCCACCTCGAACAGCATCAGGTCGGGACCGCCGGTGATGTTGATCAGAACGCCCTTGGCGCCCTTCATGGTGACATCGTCCAGCAGCGGATTGGAGATCGCCATGTCGGCGGCGCGCATGGCGCGGTCTTCGCCTTCCGCCTCGCCGGTGCCCATCATCGCCTTGCCCATCTCGCTGATCACCGACTTGATGTCGGCAAAGTCGAGGTTGATCAGGCCCGGCATCACGATCAGATCGGTGACGCCGCGCACGCCCGCATGCAGCACCTCATCGGCCATGGCGAAAGCCTGGGCCATGGTGGTGCGGTCATTGGCGACGCGGAACAGGTTCTGGTTGGGAATGACGATCAGGGTATGAACGAACTGCTGCAGCTCGGTAATGCCACGCTCGGCCACCCGCATGCGGCGGTCGCCTTCCAGCGCGAAGGGCTTGGTCACGACGCCGACGGTCAGGATGCCCGCCTCGCGCACCGCGCGTGCGATGACCGGCGCCGCACCCGTGCCGGTGCCGCCGCCCATGCCGGCGGCGATGAACACCATGTGTGCGCCCGAAAGCTGTTCCATTATCTCGGCCATCGACTCTTCCGCGCCGGCGCGGCCGACATCGGGCTGGGCGCCCGCGCCAAGACCTTCGGTGGTAGTGACGCCAAGCTGAATGCGCCGGCTCGCCTTGGACTGGGCGAGCGCCTGGGCATCTGTGTTGGCGACAACAAAGTCGACGCCTTCCAGGCCCGCCTCGATCATGTTGTTGACGGCATTGCCGCCGGCGCCACCCACGCCCAGCACGGTGATCCGGGGGCGCAGTTCCTTTGACTCGGGGGCTTTTAGGTTGATCGCCATTTAGATTCTCCTCATGTTGGCCGCTCCGGCTCCCGCCGACGCTCCTGACTGGTTTCGATCACCTTGCGGCACGCCAGAATTCCCAACTGATTCGCTGTTGTATTGTTGAATCATTAGAGCCATCTGCGCGTCAACCGGCTGAGCCAGCTTTCCGTCTTGGAAGAGGCTGTGCCCATGGTGATATCGGGGTTCAAAAGCTCGGGCGGCATGGTCGCGCCGGCCATCAGAAGACCGATGGCGGTGGCATAGTCGGGACCGGCCGAAGCCGCCGCCAGGCCGGGAAAGACCCCGGGGCGGCCGATGCGGACCTGCTTGTTCAGGATACGCGCCGCCAGCTCGCGGGTGCCGGCCAGCTGGCAGGCCCCGCCGGTGAGCACCGCGCGGCGGCCGGCCGCCACATCGAAGCCCGAAGCCCGAAGCCGGGTCTGGACCTCGCCAAAGATCTCCTCCAGCCGGGCCTGGATGATGCGGGTCAGCATGGAGCGCGGCAGGCGCAGGGCGGAATCGTCGCCCTCCTCGCCCATCTGCGCCACCGAGACCACATCGGCGCCGCCGTCCATCTCGCCCATCGCCGCGCCATACAGCGTCTTGGTGCGTTCGGCCGCGGCCAGGGGCGCGGCCAGCATGCGGGCGATGTCGCTGGTGACCGCAAAACCGCCCACCGGGACAACATCGGCATGGACCAGATGGCCTTCCAGGAAGACGGCGATGGAGGTGGTGCCACCGCCCATGTCGATCACGGTGGCCCCGATCTGCTTTTCATCTTCGGTCAGGGTGGCCAGACCGGAGGCATAGGCGCCGAACAGGTTGCCCACCACATTGAGATGGCAGCGCTCCACCGCCAGCTTGAGATTCTGCAAGGGGCTTGGCTTCACGGCCACGGCATGCATGGCCACACCGATGCGCTGGCAGAACATGCCCAGCGGATTTTTCACCCCGCGCGCTTCGTCCACCACATAGGTCGTGGGGGCGGACTGAATGACCTCATGGCCTTCCAGCTTGGCGCGGGCGCGCCCGTCATTCAGCAACGCGCGCAGATGTTCGTCGGAAATCAGCGCGCCTTCCAGCGCCATCACCGCCCGGCTGGTCACCGACACCGGCTGGCCGCAATTGACGTTGATCAGCACATTCTGGATGCGCGAATCCGCCATGTTCTCGGCCGCGGCCACGCAATCGCGAATGGATTCTTCCGCCAGTTCCAGGCTGGTCACAGTGCCGGCCCTGAGGCCTGCGGATTCGCGCAGCGCGCTACCCAGGATCTTGAGCGAGCCCGCTTCGGCGTGGCCAATGACGCAGACGATCTTGGAGGTGCCGACATCCAGCGCCGACACAAGGCCGGTGCGGTAGGCGGGAATTTCATTGTTCACGCGCAAGCGGACCGCCTGGTTCATGTCTCTTTCCCTCGTTCCACGTCCTTCTTCTCGCCGCTCTTGAGCAGGAAGAAGTAATGCGTCGGCGAGCGCAAATCGATTTCGGTCACATCGCGCTCCAGGATACCATTGTCGATGATCAGATGGTCGAGCGAATCCAGTTCCTTCTGCCAGCCGCTTTCCGGCAGTTCCACCGTCACGCCGTCATCCAGGATCAGGTTCCAGCGACGCTCCGACACCCGCGAATAGGCAGCAAGACGCGCGGCGATGGCGCGATGGGCCTGGACCGCGTCGACCAGATCGGCCGCGGCCACAGGCGCGCCGGCGCCGACCAGCTTGGGCAGATGGCGGAAATTCTCCACGTCCCGGCTGGTGATCACCTTGCCGTTACGCTCCACCACGACAATGGGTGCATCGCCTTGCGCATTGGCCGGCGGCTGCCACAGGGCAAAGGGGCGCTTTTCCACCAAAGTCACGAAAATCGCGTCAGGATAGCGGCGATGGATTTCGGCGCTCGCGATCCAGTCCAGCGACGCCAGGCGCCTCTGCGCACTCCACAGATCGGCGGCAAAGATGCTCTGGCCGGGCTGCATCCCCAGAACTTCCAGAATCTGGCCATAGGGCGTGCGGCGGTTGCCGGTGATATGGATTTCCGAAATGCCGAAGCCGGCGTCGGCGGTGACGGCATCGACGCCCCGGCCAATGGCGTGGAAGCCGCGGCCGACGATGCCGCTGGCCAACAGCGCGCCGATCAGCACCAGAACCAGTACGGCGCCGCAGAGCGCGAACATGGGACGCCTGAAGAACGGCGCCAAGCTGGCCGCCGCATTGGCGAATGCGCCCGGCTCCTTGCCCTGGCGCGCGGAGCCCGGCTGGACGTCCGGCAATTCGCGCTTGCTGCGGGCCGAAGGGCGCACAGCCTGGCCACGGGCGGGTTTGCGGGGCTTACGTTCCACATTCACCGATCGCATGATGCATCCTCCACGATCCAGCGGCACAATTTGGCGTAAGACATGCCGACAAGGGCTGCCTGCTCCGGCACCAGCGAGGTCGGCGTCATGCCCGGCTGGGTGTTGGTCTCCAGCAGGATCATGCGGTGCTTGCTGCCGGTGTCGTCATAACGGAAATCGGTGCGGGTGACGCCGCGGCAGCCCAGCGCCTTGTGGGCGCCAACCGCCAGCTCCATCGCTTCTTCCGCCGCCCCGAACGGAATCTGCGCCGGCAGGATGTGCTTGGAGCCGCCCGGCGCGTATTTCGCTTCATAATCATAGAAGGCAAGTTCGGTCGTGATTTCGGTCACACCCAGAGCGCGATCACCCATCACCGCGACGGTGAGTTCGCGGCCCGGCACGAATTCCTCCACCATCATCTCGTTGGAGAGATTCCAGGTGTCGCTGCCCAGTTCGGCCGGAGGCCGATTGTTACCCTTGCGGATGATGAAGATGCCGACCGAAGAACCCTCATTCACCGGCTTGACCACATAAGGCGGTTCCATCAGATGGCTGGCTGCGGCTTGCTGCCGGTCCACCACAATGGATTTGACCACCGGCAGGCCAGCCGCGCGATAGATATCCTTGGTGCGCTCCTTGTGCATCGCAATCGCCGAGGACAGCACACCGGAATGGGTATAGGGGATGCGCATCAGCTCCAGCAGGCCCTGCACGGTGCCGTCTTCGCCAAAGCGGCCGTGCAGCGCGTTGAATACCGCGTCGGGTTTGGCTTCGAACAGCTGCTGGCCAGGATTGTCGCCGGGATCGAGCGGATGGGCGTCGAAGCCTTCCTCGCGCAGCGCCGCGACCACGCCACGGCCCGAGGACAGCGAGACTTCGCGTTCGGCGGAACGTCCGCCCATCAGCACGGCAATCTTGTGGAAGTTCCTGTTTGTCATGGGGCCGCTCCGCGGCCGGGGGCGACGCCCACCCGCTTGATTTCCCATTCCAGGGTGATGCCGGATTTTTCCTTGACCCGGCGGCGCACGTCTTCGCCCAGCGCTTCCAGCTCGGCGGCGCTGGCGTCGCCCGTATTGATCAGGAAGTTGGTGTGCTTTTCGCTGACCTGGGCCGAACCCATCATCAAGCCGCGGCAGCCGGCCTCGTCGATCAGCTGCCAGGCCTTGTGGCCGGGCGGATTCTTGAAGGTCGAGCCGCCGGTTTTGGACTTGATCGGTTGGCTGGCTTCGCGATTGGCCGACAGTTCGTCCATGCGGGCGCGGATCGCGGCAGGCTCGTCGCGCGTGCCTTCGAACACCGCTTCGACAAAGATCAGGTCTTCGCCGGCGGCCGCGCGCGCCTTGCGATATTCGAAGCCCATGTCGGCGCTGGAAAGCCTGATTTTATTGCCTTTTGCGTCGATCGCGGCAGCCTCGACAAAGACGTCTTTCACCTCGCGGCCATAACAGCCGGCATTCATGCGCAGCGCCCCGCCGATGGTGCCGGGCACGCCACGCAGAAACTCAAGACCGGCGATTCCGGCATCGGCCGCCGCACGCGCCACCGCGCCATCCAGGGCGGCTGCGCCGGCGCGCACACGCAGGCCATCGGTCTCGATTTTGCCGAAGGCCGAAGATAGCCGCACCACCACACCGGGAATGCCGCCATCGCGCACCAGAAGATTGGAGCCAACGCCAATGACCGAAACGCGCAGATCGGCCGGACGCGCGGCGATGAAAGATGCAAGATCATCGACGTCAGCGGGGCGAAACAGAACCTCGGCCGGACCACCCGCACGAAACCACACCAGGTCCTTGAGCGGCGCATCATGGGCAAGCGAGCCGCGCACCGGGGGAAGCATGTCGCAGGGACGCGTCATCATCACAGAAGCGCCTCCAGCTTTTTGGGCAGATTGTTCATCCAGCCGGTGATGGAGCCCGCACCGGTGCCGATTATGGCCGCGCCCGGCTTCACATATGGCGCGACGGCAGCAGCCAGATCGTCCTCGCCATCGATGGTGATGACATTGCGATGGCCATGGGCGCGCAGCGCCTCGGCATAGGTATCGCGGTTGATGCCTTCGATGGGCGCTTCGCCCGCGGCATAGACGGGTGCGATCACCGCCACGTCCGCGTCATTGAGACAGGTGGCGAACTGCTCGAAGGTATCGCGCAACCTTGTATAACGATGCGGCTGCACCACTGCCACAATCGGGCCCTTATAGGCCTGGCGCGCGGCGCGCACCGCGGCAGCGATCTTGAAGGGATTGTGGGCGTAATCGTCGATGATGGCGGCGCCGCCCACCTCACCCACCTTGGTGAACCGGCGGCCCACGCCACGGAACTCGCCAAGGCCCTTTTTGATCACGTCGTCTTTCACGCCCAGCTCGCGCGCCACCACGATTGCCGCCATGGCGTTCTGGACATTGTGCTCGCCCGGCATGGGCAGTTTCATACTCTCCAGGCGAAGCTCCGTGCCTTTGCGGCGGTCGGTGAAGACGCAGTCGAAATGCGAGGCGCCTTCAGAGAAACTGACATTCACGGCGCGGGCGTCGGCCTGGGGCGACATGCCATAGGTGATGATGCGCCGGTCGGTGATGCGGCCCACCATCGCCTGCACTTCCGGATGGTCGATGCACAACACCGCAAAGCCGTAAAACGGCACATTCTCGACAAAGCGCTGGAAGGCGTCGCGCATGTTCTCGAAGGTGCCGTAGAAATCCAGATGATCGGGGTCGGCGTTGGTCACCACCGCCACAGTGGCGGGCAGACGCAGGAAGGTGCCGTCGCTTTCATCGGCTTCCACCACGACCCATTCGCCGGCGCCCAGCCGGGCATTGGTGCCATAGGCATTGATGATGCCGCCATTGACCACGGTCGGGTCCAGATTGCCTGCATCCAGCAGCGAGGCGACCAGGGTTGTGGTCGTGGTCTTGCCATTGGTGCCGGCGATGGCAATGCAGGAGCGCAGCCGCATGATCTCGGCCAGCATTTCGGCGCGGCGCACCAGCGGCAGCGACAGGGCGCGCGCGGCATCGAATTCGACATTGCCCGGCTTGACCGCCGAGGAATAGACCACGGCATGGGCATCTTTCAGATTGTCGGCATTGTGGCCGACATGGACCGTGATACCCATGGCGCGCAGGCGCTTGACGTTAGCGTTCTCGACCGCATCGCTGCCCTGAACCTTGTAGCCCAGATTGTGCATGATCTCGGCAATGCCGCTCATGCCGATGCCGCCGATGCCGATGAAATGGATGGCGCCGATGTCGAGCGGGACGCGGGTGGTGACGGGCGTGGCCATCAGGCAGCCCTTCTTTGATCGGAAGAAAGGGCAAGATCGTCTACCATGTCGGCCAATTTGCCCGCAGCATTCGGCACCGCCAGGGCATGGGCGCGTGACGCGCGCTGCGCCAGGGCCAGCGGATCGGCAAAAATTGCGCCCAGCATCTGGGCCAGACTGTCAGGCGTCAGCGTGCGTTGCGGCACGCACCAGCCGGCATCGGCCTTGGACAAAATCTCGGCATTGGGGGTTTGGTTGTCGTCCAGCGCGCCAGGCAGCGGCACCAGAATCGCGGGCCGGCCGATGGCCATCAGTTCCGCAATCGTGCCGGCGCCGGAACGGGCGATCACCAGCTGGGCTTCGGCCATGCGCTGGGGAAGATCAGAGAAGAACGTCTCAAGCTGGCAGCGGATCTCGGCATTGCGATAGATCTCACGCACCTGTTCGATGTCTTCGGCACGGCATTGCTGCACCACCGACAGGCGCATCTTCATGTCATGCGGCAGGCGGGTCAGCGCGCCCGGCACGATTTCGCTCAAGGCGTGTGCGCCCTGGCTGCCGCCGAACACCAGCAGCCGGATGGGGCCGCCCGTCTGGGGCACATTATAATGTGCACCCCACAGCGCCTCGACCTCGGGCCGCAGGGGATTGCCGGTCAGGACGACCTTGGAGATGTCGGCGGGCGCAAAGCGGGCGATGGGAAACGCCGCAGCCACTTTGCGTACCTTGTTCATCACCAGCCGGTTGGCGCGGCCGACCACCGCATTCTGCTCGATGATACCGGTGGGCAGGCCGGCGAAATTGGCCGCCAGCATCACTGGCACCGAGGGATAGCCGCCAAAGCCGATCACCGCGGCGGGCTTGAGCTTCAAAAGCTTGGCCAGCGCCACGACGAAACCCGCCGTGATCTTGAACGGCGCCGTCACGGCATTGAAGGGCGAGGACGGCACCGTCTCGATCTTCGCATTGGGGAAAGCAGTGGCGTAATTGGCGAAGCGCGCATCGGTCATCACCACGATATCGCGGCCGCGCCTGGCCAGCTCGCCGGCCAGCGCCTGGGCCGGGAACAGATGCCCGCCCGTGCCGCCCGCGGAAAGCACGATGACACTCATGCCCGCACCATGAAGAAATTGGGATCGTCACGGGTGGTCAGGCGAACCTGTGGCCGCTGGCGCGTCACCGCCAGGGCAAAGCCCATGGTCAGGGCCACCGCGAACAGCGAGGACCCGCCATAGGAGATGAACGGCAGGGTCATGCCCTTGGCCGGCAGCAGCGACACCGCCACGCCCATATTGATGAAGGCCTGCACCGCCGTGACCACAGCCAACCCCGCACCCGCCAGCTGGGAGAAAGGCTCGCGGCTGGCGGCGGAACGCAGCAACAGCCGCACGGTCAGAACGCAGAACAGAAGCGCAATCAGGCCGCACAGCAGGAAACCGAACTCCTCACCCGCCACCGCGAAGATGAAGTCGGAATGGGCGTCGGGAATGCGGTATTTGACGGTGCCCGCGCCCGGACCGACGCCGGCCAGCCCGCCATGCGCGAAAGCCTTGAGCGCTAGGCCGGCCTGATAGCCGGTCTCGGAATTGCTGAGAAATTGCTCCACGCGGTGATGCACATGCGGGAAGATTTCATAGGCCGCAAAGCCCAGCACCGCCAGCAGGCCTACGCCGATGCCGACCCAGAGAAAGTTCACCCCCCAGAAGAACAGCATCGCACCCCACAGGCACAGCAGCAGCCCGGTCTGGCCCACATCCGGCTGCCTGATCAGGATTGCCAGCGCCGGAACGATCAGAAGAAACGTCACGACCGGCTTGGGGATCGCCAGCGGCTGGCGGTCGGCCAGCACCGCGGCGGCGAGGATGGCGAAGCTGGGTTTCAGGAATTCCGACGGCTGCAGGGCAAATGGCCCCAGATCCAGCTCGCGGCGCGCGCCCAATACGTCGGCGCCGACAAACAGCACCAGGAACGACCCGATCAGGGCGCAGGCAAAGGTCACGGCCGCCAGAATGCGGATCTGGCGCGGCGGCAACAGTGACACGCCGCACAGAATGCCCACGGCGATGGCGGCAAACACCACTTGACGGATGGTGTAGCGAAAATCGCCCGCCGTCAGAGGTCCGCCGGTGATGGCGGGACTGGCGGCGAAGGCCAGCATCAACCCGATGCCGGTCAAGGCCAGCATGCAGAACAGGGCGACCCGGTCCACCGTGAACCACCAGTTGGCGAAGCCGCTGTTGTCGGACCGGTTCAAGATGCGGCCCTCACATGCTTGGGCAGCTTGGCGACCAGATTGCGGAAGGCATCGCCACGCTGTTCGAAATCCTTGAACTGGTCGTAGGAGGCGCAGGCCGGCGACAGCAGCACCACAGGCGCTTCCGCGGCGGATGCGGCCGCATCGGCGGCGGCGCTGGCCACCGCCGCGTCGATGGTACCCGACATTTCATACTGCGCCTTGCCGTCCAAGGTGCGGGCGAACTGGTTGGCGGCCTCGCCGATCAAATAGGCCTTGCGGACGCGCGGAAAGAACGCGGCCAGCGGCGCGATGCCACCGTCCTTGGGCTTGCCGCCCGCGATCCAGAAGATGTCGGGATAGACCGCCAGGGCGCGCGCCGTCGCGTCGGCATTGGTGGCCTTGGAATCGTTGATGAAGACGGTCTTGCCGATATGGCCGACATCTTCCATGCGATGGGCCAGACCCGGGAAGCTCGCAATCGCGCCCGTGATCTTTTTGCTGTCGGAGACAAAGGCGCGCACCGCGCCATACGCCAGCGCCGCATTCTGCCAGTTGTGCGCACCCGGCAGATGGGTGGCCGCAGCCATGTCCATCACCTTGAACGGCCGCCCGCCCAACGCATCATACAGCGCACCATCGACGACAAAGATGCCGCGGCCCAGCACCTTGCCCACCGAAAGGGGATGGGCCTGGGCGCGGCCGCCCGCCGAAGCTTGTGTGAAGATGGCGGAGGAATACGCATCATCCACGCCAATTACGACCTGGCCGTCTTTGGCGGTCTGACGCATCAGCCGCGCCTTGATGGCGGCATAATTCTCCATGCTGCCGTGGCGGTCGATATGATCGGGCGACAGGTTGGACAACAGCGCCACATCCGGCACCAGGCCCGGCGCCAGATCGATCTGGAAGCTGGACATTTCCAGCACATAGATGGTCTTGGCCGAGGGCGAAGAAAGCTCCAGCACCGACTTGCCGATATTGCCGCCGATCTGGGCGTCGAAGCCGCATTGAGTCAGAATATGTCCCACCAGCGCGGTGGTGGTGGATTTGCCATTGGTTCCGGTGATGGCGATCACCGGCGACTTGCCCGGCAGATCGGAATTGGGACGGATCTCGCGCGCGAACAGTTCCACATCGCCGATCACCGGCACGTGCGCGCTGTTGGCATGTTCGACCACGCCATGGGGCCTGGGATGGGTCAGCGGCACGCCCGGCGACAGCACCAGGGCCGTGATTTTCTCCCACGGCCATTCGCGCCAGGGCATGATCTCGGCACCTTCCTGGCCGCCCAGATCGCGCGCGGTGCTGGAATCGTCCCAGGCAATAACGGTCGTGCCGCCGGCCACAAGCGAACGCACCGCGCCCAGGCCCGTACGGGCCAGACCGAATACGGCGACAGTCTTGTTGGCAAAGGCTTTGGCGGCGATCATCCGTTCAACGCAGTTTCAAGGTGGCAAGACCAAGCAAGGCCAGCACCACCGCCACGATCCAGAAACGGATCACGATGGTGGGTTCGGTCCAGCCCAGTTGTTCGTAATGGTGATGGATGGGCGCCATCTTGAAGACGCGCTTGCCCGTGAGCTTGAAGGATACCACCTGCACCACGACAGACACGGTTTCCAGAACGAACAGGCCGCCCACCAGGCCCAGCACAATCTCATGCTTGACCGCGACGGCGACCACGCCCAGCGCGCCGCCCAAGGGCAGTGAACCGGTATCGCCCATGAAGATGGCGGCCGGCGGGGCGTTGTACCAGAGAAAACCCAGGCCAGCGCCCACAAGGGCTGCCAGGAAGATCGCCAGCTCGCCGGAATATTCGATGTAAGGCAACTGCAGATAGGCCGAGAATTTCTCGTTGCCGACCAGATAGACGATCAGGGTGAAGGTGGCGGCCGCGATCATCACCGGCACAATGGCCAGCCCGTCCAGCCCGTCGGTGAAATTCACCGCATTGGCCGCGCCGGCGATGACGAAGACGCCGACAACCAGGAAGAACAGTCCCAGCGGAATCATCGCCGTCTTGAGAAAGGGCACCGCCAGCACGCCGGACAGAGACGGAATTTCCGACTGCATGATCAGCCAGGTGGCAAACGCAGCGACGCCAAATTCGATCAAAAGGCGCGCCCGTCCCGACAGCCCGTCGGAAGTGCGCTTGGTCACCTTATAATAGTCGTCCAGGAAGCCCAGCAGGCCGTAAGCCGCGGTCACGAACAGCGCGATCCAGACATAGCGGTTGGAAAGACTGGCCCATAAAAGCGTCGAACCCACCCAGGGGATCAGGATCAAGAGGCCACCCATGGTCGGCGTGCCGGCTTTTTCCAGAATGTGCCGCTGGGGTCCGTCGGCGCGGATGGGCTGGCCCTTGCCCTGCTTCAGCTTCAGCCAGCGGATCAGCATCGGATTGATCAGGAAGGCGATCAAAAGTGCGGTCACAATCGCCGCGACCGAACGGAACGTCAGGTATTTGAACAGGCGGAAGAAGGCGAGCTGGTCGGTATGGGTGAGAAGCGACAGATAATAGAGCATCAGGCCCCCTTCTCTTTGAGAGCTTCTATGATGACGGACATTTTGGCGCCATTTGAGCCCTTCACCAGCACGGTGTCGCCCGGCTTGAGTGCGGCCAGCACCTGCGGCAGCAAGACAGAAGAGGTTTCGGCATAAGCGCCGCGGGATTTGGCCGGCAGCGCGTCCCACAGCGCTTTCATCTGCGCGCCGCTGGCGAATATCAGATCGACATTGTTGGCGGCGATGGGCTGCGCCAGACCGGCATGGTGGGCGATACCGCCCTCGCCCATTTCCAGCATGTCGCCCAGAACCGCGATCTTGCGCCCCGATGCATTGCCCAACAGCGCCAGCGCTGCCGTCATCGAGGCCGGATTGGCGTTATAGCTTTCATCGATCACGGCGATGCCGCCCGCGCTAAAGCGGGCGCCCCGGCCCTTGAGCGCGGTGAAATTCTTTAACGCCGCGGCGGCATTCAGCACATCGCCTTCCAGCAGCGCCACCGCCGTCAGCGCGCCCACCACATTCTGGGCGATATGGGCGCCCGGCGCGCCGACGAAGCAATCCACCGCACGGCCCAATATGTCGCACTTGATCCGCATGCCCTCGCCATCCGGCGTGAAGGACAGGAGTTTGGACTCGCCGGTGATGCCGAAGCCGATGATGGTGGAGACCTGCGCCTGGCGGGCACGCGCTTTCAGGCGCTCGGCATAAGGACTATCGGCCGGGATCAAGGCCGCGCCGCCGGGCAACAGGCCTTCGAAGATTTCCGACTTGGCGTCGGCGATGGACTCGCAGTTGCCGAAGAATTCCAGATGCGCCGGCGCGATGGTGGTGACCAGCGCCACATGCGGCCGCACGAAGGAGACCAGATTGCGCAGTTCGCCGAAATGATTCATCCCGACTTCGAAAATTCCGAATTCGGCATCACGCGGCAGCGACGCCAGCGACAGCGGCACGCCCCAGTGATTGTTATAGCTGGCGGCGCTGGCATGGGTGCGGCCCAGCGCATGAAAGGCCAGCCGCAGGATTTCCTTGGTCGTGGTCTTTCCCGCGCTGCCGGTGACGGCCAAAATCTTCGCGTTGCTGCGGGCCCGCGCCGCCCGCGCCAGATCCTCCAGCCCGCGCTGGGTGTGACCGACGGTCAAGAGCGGCCCGGTGACCCCGTCGGGGGTATAGGTGACCAGTGCAGCGCCTGCCTTGGCGTCAAAGGCGGCGCGCACAAAATCATGCCCGTCGCGATTGTCGCCCTTCAGCGCCACGAACAGGTCGCCTTCCTTTATCGTGCGGGTGTCAATGGAAAGCCCGTTCACGCTGAACGCCTGGCTGGCTTTGCCCAGGGTCGCAGTCTCGGCTTCGCTGTGGGTCCACAGACTCATGCCGCGCGCCCTCCCGTTGCCACCGCGGCGGCAATCGCCTGTTCGCGATCGGAGAAGGGATGCACTTCGCCATTGATATATTGACCGGTCTCATGGCCCTTGCCGGCCAGGACCAGAACATCGCCCGTGTTCAATCCGGCGACAGCGGTGCGGATGGCTTCAGCCCGGTCGCCGATCTCTCGCGCGCCCGGCGCCGCCGCCAGAATCTCGCGGCGGATGATGGCGGCATCCTCGGTGCGGGGATTGTCGTCGGTGACGATCACATCATCGGCCAGTCTGACCGCGATGGCGCCCATCAAGGGGCGCTTGCCCTTGTCGCGGTCGCCGCCGCAGCCGAATACCACATGCAACTTGCCAGCGGTGTGCGGACGCAGCGCCTCCAGCACCTTTTCCAGCGAATCCGGGGTGTGTGCGTAATCGACATAGACCGGCGCGCCATTGGCGGCGAAGGCCACTTTCTCCATCCGGCCCGGCGCACCTTTCAGATGTTCCAGCGCCTTAAAGACGTTGCCGGCATCCTCGCCCAGCCCGATCGCAAGGCCCGCGGCGACCAGCGCGTTGGAAGCCTGGAACTCGCCGGCCTGCGGCAGTTCGACATAAAAAATCCGATCCTGATAGTGGAGCGTCAGCGCCTGGGCGCCGCCTCGATCCTCGCGGCGATCGAGCCGGATGGTGTCGCCCCTGCGGCCTACGGTGATCAGCTTCAGGCCCCGCGCCTTCGCGGCGTCGATGAAACGATCCGCATGTTCGGCATCGGCATTGACCACCGCGACACCGCCATCCTGCACCACTTGGGTGAACAACCTGAGCTTGGCGCTGAGGTAATCCTCGAAGGTGGGGTGATAGTCCATATGATCGCGGGTGATGTTGGTGAAACCGCAACCGGAAATCTTCACCCCGTCCAATCGGTGCTGATCCAGCCCATGGCTGGAAGCCTCGATTGCCAGATGATCGACATCGTCCTGTTTCAGCCGCGCCAGCAGTTCGTGAATCTCGATCGGGTCCGGCGTGGTGTGGGCCAAGGGAATCTCACCCTTGGGTCCGATCACGCCCACCGTGCCCAGGCTTGCCGCCGGCTTGCCCAGCGCCGTCCAGATTTCGCGCAGGAAGGCGACGATGGAGGACTTGCCTTTGGTGCCGGTGACGGCGGCGACGATTTCCGGCTGGCCGGTGAAAAAAAGGCTGGCCAGATGGGCGAGCCCCGCACGGGGATTTTCATCGGCGATGAAGCGCACGCCCAAGGCCGCCACGTCGTCGGCCAGCGCAGGCGCGCCCAGCACGGCAACGGCGCCGCGCGCCACCGCATCCTTCACAAAGCGTGCGCCATCGGTCTTGGTGCCCGAAAGCGCGGCGAACAGATAGCCCGGCTTGACCTTGCGGCTGTCGCTGGCGAGGCCTGACAGTCCCGAAATATCCTTGATACCCAACATACCGGCAGTTCTTGTTTTATGGCCCATTGTCGGCCCGGAATGTGGCGTCATTACGGGGCACCCGAAGCCAGCTTGGTTGGCGGGGCGGTATTGGGCACGCCCAGAAGCGGCGCGATGCGCTGGATCACCCGGCCCACCGCCGGCGCGGCGGTCCAGCCGGCCAGGGCAAACCCAGCGGTTTGCTTGGTGCCATGCGGCTGGTCGAGCAGGATGAAAACCAGATAGCGCGGATTGTGCACCGGGAAGACGCCGCAGAAGCTGGTGCGCAGGGCATGGGGAATGTAGCGGCCATGCGGACCAGGCACCTGGGCGGAGCCGGTCTTGCCGCCAACGTCATAGCCCGCGACGTCGGCGCGCTTGCCCGAGCCGTCGGTCACCACATAGCGCAGCAGGTCGCGCATCTGCAGCGAGGTTTCCGGCTTGATGATCTGTTCGCCGCGCAGATCGCTGGAGGATTGTTTCAGGAAGGTGGGCGTGATGCGGCGGCCGCCGTTGACCACCTCGGCGGCGGCGGTGGCGAAAGACATCGGCGCCACCGAGATGCCCTGGCCGAAACCGATGGTGGCGGTGGCGATCTCGCCCCAGTCATTGGCGGGATAGAGCGGACGCGCGCTTTCGGGCAGTTCGGTTTTTCTGGTCTTCAGCAATCCCAGACTGTCCAGGAATTGGCGCTGGCGCGTGGGGCCGGAGCGCAGCGCGATCTGCAGGGTGCCGATGTTGGAGGACTGGGCCAGAATATCGCGCGCCGCCAAGGTCGCGGGCATGTGTTCGGCTTCATGAATGGGGAATTTGCCCAGATGATAGACCTGACCGATCTGGAACACTTCATCCAGGCTCTTGAGCGTGTGATCTTCCAGCGCCAGCGCAAAGCTGAAGATCTTGAACACCGAACCCAGCTCGTAAACATCCTGGGCCATGATGTTGCGGGTGGAGTCGCCTTGCGACTCGTGACGCTCGTTTGGATCGAAATCGGGCGTCGACACCATCGCCAGCACTTCGCCGGTATTGACGTCCATCACGATGCCGCCGGCAGCGTGCGCCGTGAAGGTCTGGCGCGCCGTCTCGACCTCATGCGCCAGGATGTACTGCACCCGCATGTCGATGGAGGTTTGGACCTTGCCGCCGGCCGCGGTACGGATCTGGTTTTCCAGACCCAGTTCCAGGCCCGAGACGCCGTTGTTGTCGGGATCGGTGACGCCGACGACCTGCGCCGCCATGCGGCCATCGGGATAGTAGCGCTTGCCGCCGGGCTCGAATTCCAGCCCCGGCAGGCCCAGATGCATCACCTTGGCCTCTGTGTCGGGCGTGATCTGGCGCGCCACCAGCACATAGGGATGCTTGCTATTGTCGAAGCCAGCCAGCAGCCGGCGTTCATCGGCGCCGGTGGCCTGGGCCAGATCGCGCGCGGCTTCCTGCTTGTCCCAGAACATCTGCGGGCGTGCGTAAAGATCCTGAACCGGCAGATCGCGCGCCAGAAGTTCGCCATTCCTGTCGGTGAGATCGGCGCGGGTGGCGGTTTGCACCGGCGCATGGCCCGCATCCCAGGACTTCATCAGGGTGACGTGGACGAGGCGGATTCCCACCAGCGCGAAAGCGGCCGCACACAGAACCGCTCCGATAATTATGCGCCGCTGAAAGACCGTGGGTGCCTCGCTCATATCCTCACATGCCGGAAACGGGGGCTGGCGGTGCGGCTGGCGCGGCGGGCACTTCGGCGCTGGCGTTATGCACCGGTGTGTTGTTCAGCGGTGCCGGGTCGGCGCCGCGGCGCGGCAGCTGGTCGAAAGAGGAAAGCTGCACCGACGCGCTGTCGGCCATGTTCAGCCGCGACTCCGCCAGCTGCTGGATGCGCTCGGGCGAGGCGACGTGCTGCCACTCGGTTTCCAGCACGCCGATGGCGCCATGTTCCTGGGCGATCTGGGCATTGACCTGGTTCAGCTGCATGTGCGCCACGCGGGTCTTTTCCGAGACGTGATAGAGCGCCAGGATCGAAAGCCCCATCAGCGCCACGCAGAAGAAATTCAGGATCCGGACCATGGTCGTTACTCCTATGCCGCCAGTTTCAGGCCGGCGCGCAGCTTGGCGGACCGGGCCCTGGGGTTGGACGCAAGCTCCGCCTCTGACGGGGTCAGGGGACGGGTGGTGAGAAGCTGGAACGCCGCTTTGTGCGCGGGCGCGGAGACCGGCGCGTGACGTGACGCGCGCGGCGCCGAGGTCGAACGCTGGGAGAGGAAATGCTTGACCATGCGGTCTTCCAGGCTGTGGAACGACACCACAACCAGCCGGCCTTGGGGCTCGAGGATATTCAGCGCCGCATCCAGACCGCGTTCCAGCTCGCCCAGCTCGTCATTCACGTGAATGCGCAGCGCCTGGAAGGTGCGGGTGGCGGGATGAATGGCCAGACGCAGCGCCGCAGGGCCCTGCGCCTCGGAAACGATGGCCGCGAGCTGCGCGGTACCGGTGACGGGCCGCACTTCGCGGGCGGCGATGATGGCGCGGGCGATGCGGCGTGCGTTCTTTTCCTCGCCATAGCGGGCGATGATCTGGGTCAGCGTGCGGTCGTCGGCGGTGTTCACCACATCGGCGGCGCTTTCGCCCGAAAGGCTCATGCGCATGTCCAGCGGTCCGTCTTCGCGGAACGAGAAACCGCGCGCCGGCTGGTCGAACTGGAAGGACGAGACGCCCAGGTCCAGCACAACTCCATCGATTCCTTTGGCATCGCTCGATTGCGTGAATTCGTCCATGCGGGAGAATTCGCCCTGCACCAGGGTCAGCCGGCCGCCGAAACGTTCGACCAATGCCTGGCCGCGCGCGATGGCGTCGGGGTCGCGGTCAATGCCCAGAACCTGGCAATCGGCCGCTTCCAGAATGGCGCTGGCATAACTGCCGCCGCCGAAGGTGCCATCGACATAGCGCGCGCCGTCGCGGGGGCTCAACATTTCCAGCACTTCGTTCAGCATCACAGGGATATGGCCGCTCATCACGCCTCCCCGCTGCGCGCGCGTTCCATGCGCGCCTTCAGCCGCGCGATGGCTTCCGCTTCGATGGGCGCATAACGATCGGCATCCCAGATCTGGAATTTCTGCGCCTTGCCGACAAAGACGATTTTGTCCTTCAGCCCGGCATGTTCGATCATCGCGTCGGGCAGGCGCACGCGGCCATTCTCGTCGATCGGCAGCGATTGGGTGCGCGCGATCAGAGCGGTGGCTTCGTCATCGAAGCTGGCGGAGAAGAACGGATCCTGCGCCGCCAACCGGGCATTGACCGCATCCAGCAGCGACTGGCCAAAGGCGTCCAGCGCCGGATCGATGAAACTGGGGCAGACAAAAACGCCGGTGGTGTTCTGGGCCACCAGCAGATGGCGGTGGGTCGCGGGAATGCACACCCGCCCCTTGCTGTCGAGCGAACCAGGCACCGTCGAAATGAACGGCTGGACCAACCCGGTCATCTGCTCTGCTACCCCCTGGCCCCGGTGGCCTGGGCCGGCCGGAAAGTCGGCCGTCGGTCAGGCGGGCCCATGAGGCCCCTTTGGGACGATATGGGATAGCATGGGACAAGATGGGCAGTCAAACCAAAAGCCCAAAGATTTGAGGGGCTTGGCTGGTATTCCGGGTTCCGAACACCCCTAGGGCTGGAATCCAGCGGAACAATTAACGAACACGGTAAGGATGTGGTCAGACCCGTAAACAAGGCGTTAACGAGTTGCGGACAGGAACAACCCATGGTTGTTCCTGTGCCCGCCTGTTCAGGGACTATCCCGGCCACAACCGCAAGGTGATTCGACGGGCTGGACATCGAGAGGCCGCGCCGCTTCTCTCGCGCCAGCAATTGGAGGACCGGCATGAAAATCGGATTTATCGGCCTGGGCCGCATGGGCGGCCACGTCGCAGCGAACCTGCTGAAGGCGGGGCACCAGGTGACGGTGTGGAACAGATCGCAAGCGCCGGTGCAGGAACTGGTCGCCAAGGGCGCGGTCGCAGCCACGACGCCGCAAGACGCGCTGCAGGGTGACGCGGTTTTCTCGATGCTGTCGAACGATCAGGTGATGCGCGAGCTGGGACTTGCCGGTCCGCTGTTGGAAAAAGCCGCCAAGGGCCTGATCCATGTGAATCTGGCGACCATCTCGGTCGCGTTCGCGAAAGAATTGGCGGAAGCGCACAAGAAGGCCGGTCTTGCCTACATCTCATCGCCTGTGTTCGGACGTCCCGAAATGGCGGAACAGGCCGCGCTGGTGCTGGTGGCGGGCGGCGACGCGGCCGCGCTTGCAACCATGCAACCTGTTTTCGACAAGATTGGCGCGCGCACCGTGCCGATGGACGCAGCCGAAAAAGCCAATCTGTTCAAGATCGCCGGCAATTTCATGATCGCCAGCGAGCTGGAATCCATCGGCGAGGCCTTTGCCCTGCTGCGCAAGGGTGGCGTCGATCCCAGCCTGTTCCATGATGTGCTGAGCGGGCGGCTGTTCACCGGCGCGGTGTTCAAGGCTTATGGCACGATGATCCTGAACCGCGTCTATGAGCCGGCGGGTTTTGCCCTGAGTTTGGGCCTGAAGGACGTGAACCTCGCGCGTTCGGCCGCGGAGGGTCTTGGTGTCACCATGCCGACCGCAGACCTGCTGAAAAAGCATTATGACGAGGCCATCGCCTGGGGCTGGCAGGACAAGGACTGGGCGGCGATCGGCGAAGTGCCGGCCAAGAAGGCGGGCGTGTGAGGCTCGACCGCTTCATCGAGGCGCAGGCGCCGGTTTATGCCCAGGCGCTGGGAGAATTGCGCGCCGGCCAGAAACAGAGCCACTGGATGTGGTTCATTTTTCCGCAGATCGCGGGACTGGGGCAAAGTGCTGTGGCGCGCGCCTATGCCATCCAGTCCCTGGCGGAAGCGCGCGCCTATCTCGCCCATCCGGTGCTGGGGGCGCGGTTGCGCGAATGCTGCCAGGCGGTGATGAATCTGCGCGGCAAAAGCGCTGAAGATATTTTCGGCGCCATCGACGCGATGAAATTCCGCTCCTGCCTGACGCTGTTCACCGAAGTCGATCACGATGAGGTGCTGTTCTTCAATCTGCTGGAGACACATTTCGACGGCGACGCGGACGAGGCGACGCTCGAGATCCTGTCCGACCAAGAATAACCGCTTCAACGATCATTGAACTCGAGCGCCGCATTCCGCGGCGCGACGTGCAGCTTCCGAAAGCTTCCTTCCCCCTTCGGCGCGAAGCGCCAGGAAGGGGGAAGATGTCGCAACAAGGTGTTTGCCGAAGGCAAACCCGCGTTGCGACAGATGGGGGTAATCAAAAAAAGCGTCAGATGGCCTGTAAGCCGGGTTCTGTACCGCTTGCGCGGTGGTGACCATTCCTCTGGGATGGGTGTCGCCACCCACCTCACGCGACCGACCCGGACGGCGATGCGAAAAACATCACGTGCCGTCCCTATTTGGTCTTGCTCCCGGTGGGGCTTGCCTTGCCACTCCTGTTGCCAGGAACGCGGTGCGCTCTTACCGCACCATTTCAACCTTGCCGCGGCTTTAGGCCGGTAGGCGGTGTCATTTCTGTGGCGCTATCCCTGGGGTCGCCCCCGCCGGACGTTATCCGGCACCGTCTTTCCGTGGAGCCCGGACTTTCCTCGACACATTGCTGTGCCGCGGTCACCCGGCCATCTGACACCCGGCTTATACGCCGGGCGCGGTTAACAGGGAAGCCAGCAGACGGGCACATTCATGGTCCCACATCCCGTCGAGCTTCTCGGGGCGGAAATGGCGCTGAAAGGCGGTCACGACTTTTTCCGTGCCGGCGCCGAGGTCATAGCCGAAACGGCCCAAAGCTTCGGCGTCCAGGCTGGCGTCGCGCGACACCGGCCAAAGCCCGATGCCGGCGCGCGCCAGCCGTTCCCAGGGGAAACGCTCGCCGGGATCTTCCTTGCGCGCCGGGGCGACATCGCTGTGGCCCAGCACGCGCGCGGACGGGATGGGGCGGCGCAACAGGATGCCATTGCACAGCGTGATCAGCGCCTCGATCTGCGCATCGGGAAAATCGCGATAGCCATATTCATGGCCCGGATTGACCAGCTCGATGCCGATGGAGCGGGAATTGACGTCGGTCTCGCCCGCCCAGAAGGAAATGCCCGCATGCCAGGCGCGGCGCGCCTCCGGCACATGGGCATAGACCGTGCCGTCTTCATCGACGGTATAGTGGGCCGAGACCTTCGAGGCCGGATCGCACAGCCGTCCCAGCGCGGCCTGGGCCGTCTTCATGCCAGTATAATGCAGCACCAGCATGTCGATAGCAGCATCGCCGCGATCATCATGATTGGGGGATGGCATGTCGATCCGGCGCATCAGACGAAGATCTTGTATTGTACGGTTTCGCCGTCGGCGCGCTTCAGCGAGAATTCCGAGCCTTTTTCATGCTCTTCCACCAGCGCCTCATAGAGGCGCAAGGCGTTGCGGATCACTTCGGCATAGGAGGCGGCCTCGCTGCGGTCTTTCAGTTTCTGCAGCCGTTCCATGGCCTGGGGCGGCATTTCCAGCTGCACACGGGTGGTGGCGCGCTCACCGGGCTCGGCCTCGCCTGCGGGACGCGGCCCGCGAAAATGGCCGCGATGATGATGTCCCCTCATTGCGACGCCTGCTGCCCGTGACGGCGGTGATGGCGCCAATGCACTGCGAACATCACCGCGATGGCCGCCAGCCCCAGCGCGATCATGCCATAAGCGGCTTCGGCCGGCAGCTTGTGCTCCACAATCAGGGCGGCGACGCCGGCGATCACCAGCAGGGCGGCGAAGCGGCCAAGGCCGTGCGGATGATGGTTATGATGGCCGCCGTGCACGGGATGGTGATGGACGTGCCGGTGGCCGTGACGGCCATGGCGCCCCCGGCGCTCGGGGCTGCTTTCGTCGAGCGGAAATTCGTCGCCCACGCCAATATCAAGTTTGCTCATAAGTCTCCTTTGGTTTTGCACGGCCTCAATGGGCCGCAAGGAGAATATCATCACGTAATCATCAAAAGTCAATCATAC
>Ga0182024_10002819_pt1 | contig 42496 bp, 26 predicted proteins | sample P32metaG_FD_120480 | JGI IMG/M metagenome (GOLD analysis project Ga0182024, IMG submission 120480) | Permafrost microbial communities from Stordalen Mire, Sweden - P3-2 metaG (Illumina Assembly) | ecosystem: Environmental > Terrestrial > Soil > Wetlands > Permafrost | place: Sweden: Stordalen... | reverse complement strand
TGGCGATTCAGTTTCCACGAGAAATTGTCGAAAAGCTGATAGTTGGAATCCACGCGGTTACGCGGGTTGGAAAACGCCGAGGAGCCGAGATGTGCGAACCCGCTTACCTCGATTGTGGGCAGTCCGTAATCGCGTGGGTTTGCCGGCCCGGTAAGATCAAGGGTGTTGAGTCCTAGGGACGTGTTGGGATCGCCGAAAACGGAGGCATCCTGAGGGAAAAAGCCATTGCGATAGCGGTTCCATCCGAATCGCGCTTCGTTCACTTTCTCCGGCGAAACCGTTTTCACCCAGCTTAGCGACACCAGTTGGGCCCGGATCGGCGCGTCGGTGTTCGTGTTGGGCAGGTTGTTGCCGCCGCCAACTCCGAGCGGAAAGCTCTGATAGCTGTTCCCTAAGAAGTAGCGCCCGGAAATCTGATTGTTGGCGTTCATGTCGTAGTCGATCTTTATGATTCCGCTGTCCAGATCGTTCTTCGCGGGTCCACCGATTGCCGATGTCGTGGGCCAGACACCATGCCCGCCAGAACAGTGGCCGGAATTGTTGCACACGGTGTAGAGGTTTGAGATTACCGGGTTTACCACGGTCGGCGATTGTTTCGTCACGCAATCGAGAATCGTGTCGCACAAGGCGGTATTGCCGCCCAACGCGCCCACCGCGGCGGTGTAATCAACGAGCTCCGGAACGGTGTTGATTGAAGTGATGGCCATACCTTCACGCTGGCCCTCATAAGAGCCGTAAAAGAAAAGCTTGTCCTTAACGACGGGACCGCCAATCGTCCCGCCAAATTGATTGTTCTGGAAGGCGTCCTTGGGCTGACCGACGTCGTTGAAGAAGTTCCGCGCGTTGAGTACCGAGTTCCGGAAATCTTCGAATCCACTCCCGTGGAGCGCATTCGTTCCGCTCTTGGTAATGATGTTCACAACCGAGCCGGAGTTCCGTCCGTACTCGGCCTCGGTATTGGAAAGTATGCTCAGTTCCTGAATGGATTCTTCCGGAAGAATCGTCCCCGGCGTGCCGAACACACCGCCCTGGTTGATTGCGGGGAGGTTGCGGTATCCGTCGTTCATATCCGTGCCGTCGAGGAGGTAATTATTTGCGCGGCCGCGGCTGCCATTCACGCTGAATTGGCCGTACGAACCCGGAGAATCACCACCGCCGTTCGGCTCACCGGTCGCGCCGGGAACCAAAACGAGCATCTTTGTATAGTCGCGGCCATTGATTGGGAGATCCTCGACCGCGCGGCTCTCAAACGTGCCGCCGAGTGTATCGCTCGAAGTTTCCACCACCGGTACGGATTCCGCGGAGACCTCTACTTGCTGAGTAATGTCGCCGGGCTTCAGCACGATGTCCACGCGGCGCTCGGCGGCAACGGAAACGGTTACCGCTGTGACCCTGGCTTTTTGAAAGCCTTTCATTTCGACCGAGATGTCATAGGTGCCGACTGCCAGCTCTGGCATCAGGTAGCCGCCATCCCCGGTTGTGTCGGTGATGCGGTCCACTCCGGTGTCCACGTTACGCACCGTTACCGTCGCACCCGCAACGATGGCGCCACTGGAATCAGTCACGGACCCAACGACGGTGCCCCGAAAAGTTTGAGCGTGGCTCGATCCAGCGCCCGCCAATGTCAGGAACAGCGCGGTGGCCACCAGCGCAGTTCGTGGACTCCACGTACGAGAAACCCGCATGGTTCTCTCCTCTAGGACTACGAATGCAAATTTGGCTATTGGGAAAGCCGATGACACGGATAAATACGGCAAATGCTGGTCCCCGTTGCCACTCCCCTGATGCTGTAATTTAGGCAGAAGCCGGAAGACTGTCAAGGAAGTCCGGAAGTTAAGTAGAACGGGGAGGAAAGACAAGGAACTCGAGAGCTCGTCCACCGCGCGCGTAGATCCGATGGAAGCTGATGGAATGCTAGCTTAATTGGGATTGCGCATCGATTTTAGGGCGATGGCGCCGAGGATCAGGACGGCGGTAACGATCGCGGCCCACAACACGGCCGGATGGCGCTCCGACCAGGGCCTGTCGTCGGGACGCCCGGTGTATGCGGCATTCATTTCTTCGTCGCCCAACGCAGCCTGGCTCGCGCCGGCATCCTTCTGGAAGAGTTTGGCGTAATCGTGAACGGGCCCGCCGAGTTTCTTGTCGCTGTAGTAGAGCGTGTACTCCTCGCCCGGAAGGGAATCGAAGTAAATTCGGCGTTCGTACTGTTGCAGGTTTGCGCCGGTGATTTTCAGCGGCTGGTCATCTCCGTTATGGATGATTGCTTTCAGCGTTCGCTGACCGGCCGCGCCGACTTCGAGCGCAGTCTTTTCAACGTCAATCTTCTGCCCGCTGCGCTGTATGTGAACGCGGGAGATCTCGCCTGACCCAAGATATTGATCCTGGTCTCCTTGAAATCCTATTTCGCGCTGGAAATTTCCCTGTGCCGGATCGATCTCGAAGATGATGCGCTCGATGGGAACATTTTCAGGAACGGAGAAAGTGACTACCGTGTCTTTAGCTAGCTGCGCTTGATGGGGACTGCCGCTGATGGTTCGCCACACGGCCTTGCTCGCGCGAGTGATCCCCGCGGTCCCGCTGTGCACGTCGTAGGGTTTCACGGAGCCGTCGATGGTCACGCGCAAGTATTTGTAAGTGCTCAGCGGAATCTGAAGCGTGCTGTTGTGCCCCAGTTTTTCGTCCGACAGATCATAAAGAGTGGTGGTGCCGAGGGCAGCCCAACTGCCGCCGTGTGGGTCGTCCTGACCTTGCACGCGCGCATGCGCGACATAGTTCTTCGTAGCCAGCTCTAATTCTACGCGGTCATATTCAGCGACGCCGGACACATCCAGTAGAAATTGTGTTTTTCCTGCGACCGTGGCGGGTTGCAGCACGCGGAATTCTTTCTGTTCGGTTTCGGAGCTGCCCGACTCGATCTGCAAAGAGTAGGGAACTTCTTTCTCCGCCGAATACAATCGCAGATCGCTTAAATCCGGGCGGGCATGCTGCCACATCGTTTCGTCAACAACGAAATAGTGCTGTCCGCCGGAACCCGGGGGCTGGACCTGCCGCTGGTATTTGAAATAAGGGATGGAAGCGCCGGCTACCAGAAGCGCCGCCAACATTCCCAAAACCTTCTTCATGAATTGCTCCCCGCTCGTTCTTTCGCGGAAGGCGAGGAAAGCTTCAGCCAGTCGCGCTGATATATAAAGGATATTGTCAGCAGGACCGCGCCGAGAGCGACAAAACTCAGAATCCGATAACCCTGCTCGAGCTGCGATGTATCGTAGACGAACACCTTCGCGATCGTTACGGCTATCAGAAACAGCGCCTGCCAGCGAGTAAATTCGGATCTCTTCCAGAATCCTACGGCCATCAACCCCGCGCCATAAACCGACCAAATCGCCGAGTAGCTGAAGTCGCGGGCGAGCCGCAGTTGCGCACCAGCGTATCCGAATCTTACACGCGTGGATGCCAGCAACTGGCGGTCGTAATAATCCGCGACTTCGCGCGTCAATGCGATCAAGGCCAGCAAATTTAGCGCGACTAAGGCCAGGTTGAGCAGCGGCATCTCGTCTTTCGAAGCGTACCGCTTGCCGAAAATCACGATTCCGCCGAGAACCGCAATCGCCACCAGATAAGTTGCAAACCGCGCATTGAAGACGAGCGTTGCGGTGTGGAAGTTGTCGATGACCAGCAACCGGAAGATTCCCAAGGTCAGTGCGGCGACCGCCAGATAGCGCAGGAGTTTGGTCTGCGTGCTCACGCCGACCCACAGCATCACCGCAGACTCTATCAGCCAGCCGATGGTGATCCAATGAGCGTCCAGCTTCAACGGAATGGCAATGGTGATGAACGCCACGGCGATGGCCACGTGGAGCAAAGTGATAAATTTTGTGTCCTGATCGGGAAAGCGCCGTCCGAACAAGCCGGCAATTCCCAGATACACCGCGGCAAGCGCCAGCGCGTACCAAGTGAGCGTGGCCGTCTGCGGCTCGTACATGATCCATAGGGCCAGAAAGAAAGCGCAGGCATTCAACGGCGGAAGCAGAGTGAGCGTGATCGAACGCCCGGCAATGCGCTTGGAGCGGCTAGGCGTCGTCAGCAGTGGGATCGCGGCGAAGATGACGGCAAACAACGCACTGAAAAACACAGTGAGCGGACGCTGGGTTATCCCGTAGTATTCGGCAAACCAGCCGATATAGAGAATGATGGTTCCAGCAGCGCTCCCCCACAACAGGCGTCGCCAGGGCTTGGCGACGGCCATCGCCAGGATGGCCAAGTCCAGCAGAACGACGTAGGAAAACAAAACTACCTCATTGTTCTCTCCGGTGGACAGCAGCGCGGGGGTGGCGAAGCCGCCGGCCAGCGCGAAGGTGGCCAACAATTCCGCGTTCTGAGTCAACGCCAGCGTGATGGTGGCGCCCGTCACGATTACCATGGCCGCAAACGCGGCCGCCGATGGGATCAGGTGATAAACCTGAAACGCGGCCCATAGCGACAGATAGAGCGTGCCGATGCCGACCGCCTTCAACGAATAGGAGAACAGTTCATGGCCGCGGCTGCGGAACCGCTCGCTCCAGATGAGCAGTCCGATCCCCGCCAGCAAACCGATCGCAACTCGTCCGGCGGGACCGATCCAATTATTCTCGAACGCGTATTTCAGGAAATAGGAGACTCCGATCAGGATGGCGACAATGCCGATGCGGTTGAGCCAATACTGTCCAATCTGTTTTTCAAGCCCGTCACCGTCCCTTGCGGAGGTTAAAAGCAGCGCTGGCGGCCCTTGCGGCGGTGGCATTTGAATGGACGGACGCGGACCGGAAACAGCTTCTACGTGCGGAGGTGTGAGCATCGTTCCGGCAGGAGGCGGAGCAGTTGCTCGCGTTGGCGCCGGGGGAGCCGGCGGCGGGTGAATTTCTGGCTGGCTCACTCGCGGCTGACTTGCTGCCGGCTCAAGGCCGGCCTTTTGCTCTAGTTGATAGACGCGTGCGGTGAGTGTCGCAAACTGCGCTCTTAGCGCGTCAATCTCATCTTGCGGGTTGGACATGCACGCACCTCGAGAGGGAACCGCTGCGCGGGAATCTTACTTGATTTGGTTCGCAACGGCTCTTAATTTCCGGCAGGAGCTCCGATTCCTCGCCCACCCCGCCAAAAGGATTCTCCATGAGACGGAAGCCCTGCTAAAGAGATGCTCCGATTCGAGGAAGAGTCTTTCAAAGGATGCGCCTTCCGGAAAAGCTAAGAGGCTTTCGGGCTATTTCGCTCTTTAGGGGATTTCGGTTGGGACTACTCTACTGCCTGGCCAACGAGAATGCGGGTTATCATGAGTCCCATCATTCCGTCAGATTATAGATGAGCCCATTTGGATCTTTCACGTAACATCTGGGGAACTCAGGTTCGTCTTTAAATTATCTGGCAGCCCTTTTTCAGCAGATTTGCTTTGGCGCCTTTAACGCTCTGGACGGTCACTTCCAGAACGGGTCCGAGGGCGGGCCTCGCTCAATAAACAAATTAATGTTCTTTCCGTGGAGGCTTACTAGAGCGGATGTCTCGCCCGTAATCTCAAAGCCGAGTTCCTTTACGTAGAAGCTGGCAGCCTTCATCGGGTTTTCCGCTTGAATCAGAATGTCTGCGCCAAATGTATTCGACATTAACCCTCCAAGTCCTACCCACCACCGGTTTAGCCTCGACGAGGTCGACGCCATTTCGCCGGGTATATCTGCGTCGAGAAGATCAAATCCAACCCGCGGCGATACCGCCAGTTAATCCTATGCGGTTGGATTCTTGCTTAGGACCCTCCAGGAACGAAATGATGATCACGGTGCCTGCGCCGTGCACCAGAAGTGTAAGTGCTTGTTTCCCCAGGAAAATCATTCCAGGGGTGAAGCCGGATGGAGCATCCAAAGAGCAACCCGAATGCTGCAGTGTCGACCGCGTAGATAACAAAACCAGTCATCGCGGCGCGGCGGCTTCGTCGTGAAATCCTCCTGGCGAGCGCCGCCACGGTCAGCACGACTCGACCATCCACAATACACGCAAACAGAATCTCAAACCCGGGAGGTGAGCCTTTTGGCTTCTATATATCTCATGCCCACGAAAACTGCGTCGGTGGAGTTGAGTGAGCGCGAGTCCCGCTAGAACATCAACCAAGTGCGAGAATGGCTGTAAAAGCCAGGAGTTCAGCAAAGTCGCCGCAGCCACAATATAAAGCCACAGTGCTGCAATTCTGATGTGGGTCGGATCGCTCACTCCGGGAGTCCGCGGTGAGGGTAATGCAGGTGTCGCGGACTTGCAAACAAAAGTTGACGGACAGAAAGTCTTGACCTGTGATTCGATCACGTAGGAGGCGGCAAGTTTCTCGCAAACAAAAAGGCCGCAACTCACACCATTTAAATGACAGTGAGTGCGGCCCCCTTGGTCCCGCTATAAGACGAGACGCACAGATGATCGCTATAGAAGTCCGAGGAGTTGCCGTTGCTTGCTGGGTATAAGCTTTAGCCACTCGCAACTTTGTTCGAGCCCAGGGGTATCTTTCGAATAGCGGTCTTACTCAGTAGCGGATGCCCTAGGCCGCTTTTGCTTTCGCGGCCCGAATCTTGGCCCAACGTGCTTTGGCTGCCTTGGAGATGCGTGCTCGCCCCGCGGCAGACAATTTGCGCTTCTTCCCGGCAACTGGTTTCGCGCTTCCTGTCCAACCGCCGCCGAAGACTTTCAGCGTCGCACGTACCGCCGCCAGATGTTTCATTGTGTTCCTGGCGTGCTTCTCCAGCTTTGCTTCTTCCTTCTTTAGTGCTTTGAGAATATCCATGAGCCCTCCACGTATTAGAAATCCCCCACGCATTCATTAAACACCAAGCGGGATGCGTTCTCAAGGCTGGTCAGGGCCGCTCAGTGCATTGTAAGTACGTGATTTAACGGATAAGGTCCCGCGTGAGATTCACGACGCGCAAGTACGTGTGCTCGCTGTTTGCCGCCTCGCGGACATCGCCATTCGTTCACACTCGGATGTGCACAGGACCCCGGTAGATCGAGTGTCTTGAAGTGCCAGCTTGGCTGACTCATCCTATATACTGGTCACACTTGGGGAGAGGACGGGACCGGTGACTGATAAAATACGATCGAGCCATGTGAATGTAACGCGGTCATGGGGGTTCACCTTGTTTACCGCTGTTGCTGTCGCGATGTGTTGCGGCGTTCTGGTTGCTAGGAAGCCCGATACGGCGGACTTCGGTCCGAGCAATCCTTTCTATAAGGCGAGCACTCTGCCGTTTCACGCGCCGCCCTTCGACAAGATCAAGGACAGCGACTATCAGCCGGCGATCGAGGCGGGCATGGCGCAGCAGATCGAAGAAATGAAGAAGATCGCTGACAATCCGGCTGCGCCGACCTTCGAGAATACCATCGTGCCGATGGAAGAGACTGGTGAGCTATTCAATCGAGCGAACGCTGCGTTGAACTGCGTCACCGGCGCTAACACCAATCCGGAGCTGGAGAAGGTGCAGGAGATCGAAGCGCCTAAACTGGCGGCTCATTCCGACGCTATTTTTCTGAATGCCAGGTTGTACCAACGCGTAGCGGCGGTCTACCAGAAGCGCGATTCACTGCGGCTTGACCCGGAATCGCAGCGGCTGCTGGATTTTTATTACAAGAGATTCGTGCACGCCGGCGCCAATCTTTCCGACGCCGACAAAGTGACGCTGAAAAAACTGAACGAACAAGAATCCACTCTGGAGAACGCCTTCCGATCCAAACTTTTGACCGCAGCCAAGGACGCAGCTTATATCACCGCGGACAAGCAGGCGCTGGCGGGCCTGACCGATGCGCAGATGGCCGCTGCTGCGCAAGGCGCGAAGGACCGCAAGGTTGAAGGCTACGTAATTCCGCTGCAGAACACCACCCAGCAACCGTCGTTGCGGGTGCTGAAAGATCGCACCACGCGCCAAACGCTATTTGGCGATTCGTGGAATCGCGCCGAACACGGCGACGCCAACGATACGCGGGACACCATTGCCCGTCTGGCCCAGCTTCGTGTGGAGAAAGCCAAGCGGCTCGGCTTTCCGAACTTTGCCGCCTGGACGCTGGAAGACCAGATGGCGAAGACGCCGGAAGCCGCGCTGAAGTTCATGGACGCGCTGGTGCCAGCATCCACCGCCAAGGCCGCTGGGGAAGCCAAGGACATTCAGGACGTGATCGATGCGCAGCAAGGCGGATTTTCCGTCCAGCCGTGGGATTGGGATTATTATTCGGAGCAGGTGCGCAAGGCCAAGTACGATCTGGACGAATCCGAGGTGCGGCAGTATTTCGAGTTGAACAACGTGCTGCAGAATGGCGTGTTCTATGCGGCCAACCAGCTCTACGGTCTGACCTACAAAGAGCGCAAGGACATTCCGGTCTACCATCCCGACGTGCGCGTGTTTGAGGTAATCGATGCCGATGGCAAACCCATGGCGCTGTGGTACTGCGATTACTTCAAGCGCGACAACAAGAGTGGCGGCGCCTGGATGGACAATCTGGTGGTTCAGTCGACGCTGCTCGGCACCCTGCCGGTGGTCTTCAACGTTGCCAACTTCGCCAAGCCCGCGGCAGGTGAGCCGGCGCTGATCAGTTTTACCGACGTGACCGCGATGTTTCATGAATTCGGTCATGCGCTGCACGGTATGTTTGCCGATACCAGATACCCCAGTCTCTCCGGCACGAGCGTGGCGCGTGACTTTGTCGAGTTTCCCTCACAGTTCAACGAGCATTGGGCAAGCTATCCGTCGGTGTTCGATCACTTTGCGAAAAACTACAAGACCGGTGCGCCGATGCCCGCAGAGCTTGCCGCCAAGATTCGCAAGGCGGCAACGTTCAACCAGGGTTACGCTCTCACTGAAACGCTCGCTGCCGCGGAACTGGACATGCAATGGCACACACTGACGGAGGCTACGCCGCTGCAGAATCCCGACGCATTCGAACAACAAGCCTTGCAAAAAAAGCATCTGTCGCTCGCTTACCTGCCGCCGCGATATCGTTCGAGCTATTTCCTGCACATCTGGTCCAACGGATATTCGGCGGGGTACTACGCCTATCTATGGAGTGAGATGCTGGATGACGATGCGTTCCAGTGGTTTCAGAGTAACGGCGGAATGAGCCGGGCGAACGGCGACCGCTTTCGGCGGATGGTGCTGTCACGCGGCAACACCGAGGATCTTGCCACGATGTACGCAAAATGGCTCGGACATGAGCCGGACATTCAACCCATGCTGAAAGTGCGTGGTCTGGTGCCGTCGAGCGATTCGAAGTAAGTGTTGGACGCGTAGTTAGTAGGTCATCACTGGCCGCAGCGCCTGAGGGTTCGTTGCGGCGTTGACGTATACTCGAAGCATGGTTGTCGTTTGTGTTTGATAAATGGCCTACTGCGCTGGCCTCACGTTTTGCCAAGATCAAGGGATCTTTCGTTCGGCTGAAAGCTCGCACCCGCCGGGCGTGGTGGCGCTCGCAGGACGGCTGGCGCCGGCTGACCGCGGGGTTGGAAATCGACGAGCTCTGGACCCAGTTCAAGAGCGAAGCGGTCGAAAGCTCTCGTCCGTATAAGCAGGACTTCGCCGGGATTGCTGGAAGGAAGGATCGATCCTGGAAGCAGCCCTTCAGAATCTTGGGCGCGCTGTTTGTTAGTGTCCTGAAGAAGCTCTCTCCTGCCCGCCGTATGTTTTTGCTCCTCACGATGTCGATCGCGCTGCTCGCGATTGTCGATTTTCATATCCTATTCCTGACCCGATCGGTGGAGTTTATTTTGGCGTTTGTCGGCCTGCTGATTCTGCTGATTTTGGTGCTGGCCGACCATATCTCGATGCAGCGGGATATCGAGATCGCCCACGAAATCCAGCGCTGGCTCGTGCCGCGCAGAGCGCCCGACGTGCCCGGAGTAGATCTGGCGTTCGTCACACGCCCGGCGAAAACCATCGGCGGAGATTATTTCGACGTGTTTCGTCGTGCCGCGGATGGTCCGCTGCTGATGGCGGTCGCTGACGTTTCCGGCAAGAGCGTGCCGGCGGCGATGCTGATGGCCACCTTCCAGGGAAGTCTGCGGGCGCTTGCGGGTGCCAGCGGCACACTCTCCGAGTTGGTAGGGGGCCTCAATCGGCAGGTCTGCGCGAATAGTCAAAATGGCCGTTTCACCACCGCGTTCCTGGCCGAATTGGATCCGGCCACCGGGGCGCTTCGGTATCTCTGCGCGGGTCACAATCCGCCGATTCTGAAACGCCAGGACGGAAGCTACGAGCGATTGAAATCGGACAATATTCCGCTGGGCATCGAGCTGAACGAAGATTACAAGACGGGAACGACGCGTCTGGACCCTCAGGATTTGCTGGTGATCTACACCGACGGGGTGACCGAAGCGAGGAACGAAGATCAAGAGCAGTTCGGCGAAGCGAGGCTGATGTTGCTGCTGGGGAAGGCCGGCGGGGAGCGATCGGCGCTTACGCTTTCCAACTTGATGCAGGACCTGGACGAATTTGTGGGTACCGCCGTGCAGCACGACGACATTACTTGTTTGGTCGTGCGCCGAAACTGAGTGTGCTAGCTAGCCCGCCACTCAATTTCAGCCCGCGAATCACGCCCCAGCAAGCCTTACCTGCGCCGCTAGGCACCGCCGCGATGAGCTCGAGCCTTGGCCTGATGTGCCTCGGGATGCAGCAGGCGCAGGATGTGCTCTCCGGTTTTGGAATCGAAGCGGTAGGAGAGAACGGCACCGAGGGCATGGGGCTCGTTGGCCAGTACCAGCTCGGGGTTGCCGATAGCTACCTCGCCGAAGTTGTTGATGCGAATTTCGCTGCCCACTTGCATTGGAATCATCATGCTGTCGGGATCGGTCTTCATTTCTTCTCTTCTCCAGGCCCATTCAGATGGCCAGCCTGTTTACTTGTTCAACGCACCTCTACCGGGCACTCACAGATATGATGCATTCCGGCCGCTCCTGGTGCCATTTTCATCATGAACATCCGGCGCACGGATTGCAGTTGGTGACGCCAAGGCGCCCACCTTCGATGAGACAAGACGTGTGAGGTCAGGGTTGCACGGTGCGCCCTAGTGGGAAGCCGGCTTCGTGGCGTAAATAAAATGTCTAATTTTGGCGGGTTGCACTGAGAATTTTGTTACGCGCTCTTCGAATTCGCGGTCGGCTCGCGTGAAGCGATCGTGTTGGCGTTGATGCTCGGCCCAGGAATCCACCAGGAAGCTTTCGAGATAACGGTGGGGGTGTTCGGAATCGTAGAAGACGCCCCAGCGGGTGGCGCCGTCGCGTCTGCGGATGCGTTGATATTTGTAGATGGCCTCGAGAAATTGCGGGGCGGTCTTGGGATCGATGGTGTATTCGACAGTCACCATGATCGGGCCCTGATCCGGAGGGGGCTCGGCGAATATGGCGGGTTTTCCCCAGTGATTCCAGTTGGTCAAATCGAGCGCGGTACGCGGAAGCGGAAAAGGGAAGCGCAACAGCCAGCAGGCGGCGATTCCGACGCTGGAAATTAGCATGGTGCGTTGCGCGCTGCTGTGCTCCGCGGCATAACCCCAGATGGCGCTGCCGACGGCTATGCTGCCCTGATAGGTGAAGAGATAGACAGCCATCACTCGCGCCCGAACCCAGTCCGGCGCCAGATCCTGAATCGCCGAATTGAATAGCGCCATGAAGGCGATCCACGCTGCGCCTCCGAACAGCATCAGCACACACAGGACAGCCAGACTCTTCAGCAGGCCCGTGGACAGCACCGCCGCGGCGAAAATGGCTGTGGCCACCGAGAGCAGATTTTCCAGGGAGAGGAACGAACGCGCTCGCTGCAGTGCGACCGCTCCCAACACCGCGCCGAGCCCGAAGAAGGCGAGCAGCAAACCGAAGCCTATGGAATTCTTGCTTAGATCGCGGGCAATCGTCGGCAGCAACGCCCAGAATGCGCTGGCAAAGAAAATTAAGCAGCTCGATCGAACAAGCAGGGTGCGGATACTCGGTGAATAGCGGACGTAGCGAAGGGCGGCCATCGTGGCGCCGCGAATATTCTCCGCCGGCAGCGCGCCCCTTCGCGCGGGGCGCTTCCATCGAGCAATCACGAAGATGACTCCGATGAAGGACACGGCGTTCACGACGAACGCAGTCCCCACGCCGGAGACCGCGATGATCAGGCCGGCCAGACCCGGTCCGATAGCGCGAGCGAGGTTGAATTCAATGCCGTTGAGGGCCAGTGCCGGGGGCAAGACTTCTTTCGGGACGAGGTCCGGGAATATGGCTCGCCAAGCGGGAGCTTCGACCGCGTCACCGAGCGCCAGACCCAGCGTGAGCAGCAGCAAAAGCCACGGCGTCATCACGTGGGCGATGGCCGCGACAGCCAGCAAGATGCCCACTGCGGCCATCCAGATTTCCGTACCAAGGATGAGTTTGCGGCGATCGAAAATGTCGCCGATGGAGCCGGCCGGCAGAGCGAGCAGAAAAAAGGGCAGCGCGGACGCGGTCTGAATCAGAGCGACGTAGGTGGTGCTGGTGGTGAGCGAGGTCATCAGCCACGCTGCGCCCACCGTTTGCATGAACGATCCGATGTCCGAAACCAAATCCGCGATCAGAAGATTCCGAAAAATCGGAATTCGCAGAGGGCTCCAGGGACCCACCGAGCGCTCGGATTTTTCGTTGTTGCTTCGCGGCATGACCACGCGACTTTATTATTAAAGAATGCGATCTGCCATGAGAATGTAGCAGGGGCATAAAAGGGCGGAAGAATAATGAGCGCCGAAAAAAGTAAGAAAAAGTCCGAGGCTCCTTCCGTGGCGGATTCGCGGGTGCGCATCGGGCACGTGCACCTTAAAGTGGCGGATCTCGAGCGGGCGCTGAAATTCTATTCCGGGGTGCTCGGGTTTGAGGTGACCCAGAGGCTGGGCGAAGGGGCGGTGTTTCTGTCCGCCGGCGGCTATCACCATCACATTGGGATGAACACTTGGGAGAGTCTGGGTGGATCCCCGCCACTGATGGGCACGACCGGGCTCTATCACACGGCCATCGCCTATCCCACACGCGCTGCCCTGGCCGAGGCTTTTCGCCGGGTGTTGGCGGCGGGGATTCCGCTGGAGGGCGCGGCGGACCACGGGGTGAGCGAATCGGTTTATTTGCGGGACCCGGAAGGCAATGGCGTGGAGTTGTATTGGGATCGGCCGAAGGAGTTGTGGCCGCGGACGGCATCGGGTGAGTTGGCGATGTTCACCCGGCGATTGGACCTCGACGATTTATTCAGCGAGGCGCCACCGGATGTGAAGCTCAGCGCTGGGCCGCGCGATTTGTGATCGTAACTCAGTCTAGGCGCTGGCTATCCGGCGAGAAGCTTGGCGTAAGTGGATGGGTCTACGTTTCCGCCGCTCACGATGCAGCAGACGGTTTGATCTTTGAATTTTTCTGGCGCGGTAAGCACGGCGCCAAGGCTCAGCGCGCCGGTGGGTTCCACTTTCAGGTTGGCGCGCACGAACAGCATGCGGACCGCCTCCCCGATTTTTTCTTCCGGCACTTCGATAATTTCCTTCAAGCCATGCTGCATAATTTTCCAGTTATGAACGCCGATGCTCAAAGTGCGCGCACCGTCGGCGAGGGTGTCCGGTTCGAACTCATTGGCAACGATTCGGCCTTCGCGCATCGACCGTGCGCCGTCGTTGCCGAGGAGCGGTTCGGCGCCGATCACCGGTGTCGTCGATCCGGCGCGGCGTAGGCCCGTTATGACGCCGGAGATTAGCCCGCCGCCACCGACAGGTGAAATCACGGTATTGAAGGGCAGGTTCAGGGCGGCGATTTCGGTGCCGAGGCTGCTGTTGCCCTCGATCACCAGCGGATCGTCCGCGGAAGCCGCGATAAACGCGCCGGGATTCTCGTCGGCGAGCTCCTGCACTCTTTTTTTCCGGGCTATCACGCGAGTGTCAATCAGTTCGACGCGGCCGCCATTCTCGCGCACCGCCGCGATCTTGATTTGCGACGAGGTGGACGGCATCACCACGATGCACGATTTCCCAGTGAGCGCACAGGCTAAGGCCAGGGCCTGTCCGAAGTTACCGGAGGAAGCAGTAATCAGCAGTTTCTGCGGGACGTTGGTGGCCACGTTGTACGCCGCGCGAAATTTGAAGCTGCCGGTCTGCTGAAACGTCTCGCTGGCCAGAACGATGTTTACGCCCAGGTGTTTGCTGAGCCGTGGCGACTCGATAACTGTGGTGCGCCGAACGATAGTATCCGCGGCAGGATAGGGACTGGCAGACGAGCTCATCGAGTGTGCCTCACAAGATTTCCGAATCTATCTGCAGCAGCAGTCCATTATTTTGAATTCTGCTCCTGGCTGCCGGGAATCGTTCCATATTTCTTCAGAATTTCTACGGTCTTTGCGATCGGCAAGGCATCGACCACGTGGCCACGGCCGCTCACCGTAGTTGCCCGGAACATCGAATTGTAAATGGCTTCTTCGGTAGCCTCAATCGCCGCGACGAACAGCGGAGACATTTCTTCATTCGAAAGCAGCGTCGGCGGCGCGGCGGCAGTCGCGGCTCGAGGTGCGTTGGTGATCCGCAATCCCGGCGCGGTGGAGAAGGAAATAACGAAGTCGCCGCTGCCGTTCGATCCTGCCGAACCGGCACGCGCCATTCCCAGCATCGCTCGGGCGCCCAGCCGTTTCAGATTGCGGGCATCGACGGGGGCATCGGTAGCGACCACCATCATGCATGAGCCCGCCGCTTTGTCGGACCGCGGACGGGCACTGGAAGTGTTGATGCTCTGTAATTCCTCGCGCAAATAATAGCGGCCGAGTTCGTGCCCCACCGGCGCACCGTTGATGGTCAGCACGCCGCCGAAATTGGTCTGCACCAGCACGCCCACGGTGTAGCCGCCCATACTGGCGGGCAGCCGTCGCGACGAAGTGCCGATGCCGCCCTTGAAGCCGAACGCCACGGTCCCCGTACCAGCGCCAACCGCGCCCTCTTCCACCGCGCCGCCCCTGGCGTTTTTGATTGCGGCGAATACATCGTCGCGGCTCACGTGGCGCCCGCGCAGATCGTTCAGATAGCTGTCGTTCGTCTCTCCCACCAGCGGGTTCACCGACTGCACGTCTTCGTTGCCGGGGAGCCCGAGCATGTAGTCCATCAGCGCGTCGGCCACCTTCGGGACGTTCAACGTGGCGGTGAGTAGGATCGGCGTTTCGATCTCGCCGAGTTCTTCCACCTGCGCTGAGCCCGCCAGCTTTCCGAATGCATTACCAATGAAAACCGCGCCAGGAACTTTTTCGCGGAACATATTGCCGGAGTGCGGGAGGATTGCGGTGACGCCGGTGTGAATGTCGTCGCCCTGATTGAGGGTGACCTGGCCAACCTCTACGCCGGCCACATCGGTGATGGCGTTGAGAGGCCCGATCGGGAGGATACCGATCTTCAGCCCGAGATCGCGGGCGCGGGGACGTGGGCCGTCTTTCTGCGCGAGCGCGACGGCGACGAACAGAAGACAAAGCGCGCACCCCAGTCCGGCGGCGTGCGGTGATCTCATCGCAGTCACCTCTCATTTGATAAAAGGATGTTACTCCACGCCCGGTGATGCGATCGAGCGCGGGAGCCTACGCCGATCGCAGGTGATCGCTAAACACTTCGGTGTACTTGATTCCCGAACCGGTGTTGAACAGCACAACGGAATCCGACGGCTTCAGGAATTTCGACGTGATCAATTTCTGATACGCCACCAGGGCTGCCGCGCCTTCGGGCGCTGCGAAAATTCCTTCCTTGGACGCCCACTGGAAGACGGCCTTCACGATTTCTTGGTCGGTGGCTGAAACGGCCGTTCCGGCGCTCTCCTTCAAAATGTCCAGGATGATGTAGTCGGCGTAGGCCTTGGGCACACGCAGACCTGCGGCCACGGTCTTGGCATTGGGCCACGCTTCCGATACGGTTTGATGGGCTTCCCAGGCTTTGGGAATCGGCGCGCATCCCGCGGCTTGCACCGCAATCATCTTCGGACGCTCCGCGCCGATCCATCCAAGATATTCCATCTCTTCAAACGCTTTCCACATTCCGATCATGCCCACTCCGCCGCCGGTGGGATAGATGATGGCGTCCGGCAATTTCCAATTGAGCTGCTCGGCCACTTCGTAGCCCATGGTCTTTTTCCCTTCCACGCGGAAAGGTTCTTTCAGCGTGGAAACGTCGAACCAGCCCTCGGCCTGCTTGCGCTCGTTCACCAGTTTGGCGCAATCGTTGATCAGGCCATCCACCAAGGTCACCTGCGCGCCGTATTGCTTGCACTCCACCAGGTTGGCCAGCGGCACGTCTTTGGGCATGAAGATGTGCGCTTCCAGGCCAGCTGCGGCGGCGTACGCCGCCAGGGCGCTGGCCGCATTTCCCGCGGAGGGCACGGCGATTTTTTTAATTCCATACGACTTGCACATGGTAACCGCCGCGCATAATCCCCGCGCTTTGAAGGATCCCGTGGGATTCAGGCCTTCGTCCTTGATAAACACGCCGGGATACTGGCGGCTGGGAAGCATCGGCGTGAAGCCCTCGCCCAACGACACTGGGGTCACATCCGGCAGTACTTCCGCGTAGCGCCACATGCTGGAGACGCGGCCGGCGAGACTTTCTCGCTTGAACTTGCCGACAAAGGGTTGCAGGTCGTAACGGACGTAGAGCGAGCCGCCGTCCTTGGGACAAAGTGTTTGTGGTGTGTCGGCGCTGATGTGATCCCCGCACTTGGTGCATTCGAGGTAGGAAATCCTGGCCACGAGAGCCTCCGTCGGCTGGTATCAAAACTTGGTGCAGAAACCAGTTGTCAAGCGCACCATCCGATTCATGCGCCTGCGTACTTCCCATCAAATCCGAATCCAGCCCATACGAATCAACGCCAGCGAGCTCAGCGCTACCAGCGCCCACAGAATCAAGCCTTGCATCAGCGGCCGAATCCCCACCTGCCGAATCGTCTCGCGTGTAAGTCCGGTGCCAATCAGGAAAAGCGTAGCCGAAAGTCCCAGCTTTCCCAGTTTGTTCAACACCGCATACGCCGGAGCGCCTTGCGGCAAGTAGGTGTTAGCCACCGCGGCCAGGCAAAAAAAAAGGATGAACCACGGCCATTGAATCCGAGCCTTGGTTCTCTTCACCATCGCGGTGGCGATAGACAGCGGCACGATCCACAACGCGCGCGCCAGCTTCACCGTGGTTCCGATAGCCAGTGCGATCGCGCCGTATTTCGCCGAGGCACCCACCACCGAACTGGTATCGTGAATCGCTAGCGCGGCCCACAGCCCAAATTGCGCTTGGCTGAGGTGCAGCGCCCACCCGATCGTGGGGAAAATCAAGAGCGCCACGGAGTTCAAAATGAAAATTGTGCCCAGCGAAACGGCCATCTCGTCCTCGCCAGCCTCCACGATGGGTCCAACCGCTGCGATTGCGCTCCCGCCGCAAATCGCGGTGCCCGCCGAGATCAGGAAGGATGGGGTGTCCGCTACGCCGAGATAGCGCCCCAGGGCGAGGCCGACGATCATGGAAAACGTAATCCCGCAGGCCGTGTAGATGAAGCCAGACCGGCCGGCGTGAATTACCTGATGCAGGTTCATGCCAAAGCCGAGCCCGACCACCGAAGCCTGCAACAGAAATTTGCATAGCACCCGGGTTTGGGACGGGTACGGGTTCTCGAGCGCCAGGCCGTAGGCGAGACCCAAAGCCAGAGACACCGCAGGGGAGAACGAACCGCTCGCGGCGATGGCGAGCCCCACCCAGAACAGGATTTTATTGTTCATGCGCCAGAAGTTAACCCGTCCAAGAAGTTACCGGGAAAGCCGCGCGCCGAACCCGGGACAGGGGATCGGGGTGCGGGACAGCTGCACCGGGCACCGGCCGAATACGGCCGCGTGACATTGTATATCACATATCAGACGGCGGCACAATCGCCGGCCGCCGCGCGGTGGCCTACCCTCGCTTTCAGCGGGAAGACGTTCGCACCGGCGCCAGCGTTCAAACGATTGCTTCGGGTCCAGACAAAAGGTGCCGCCGGCGGTTACCGTTCGCGGACTCAGACTCTGGGGCGGTGGCATGCGAGCTCAGGTAGGCAACTAGTTGCTGCTGCACGTATTCAATGTGCTCACGCATCGCGATTTTGGCTTTTCGGCGGTCATTTTCTCGGAGGGCTTCGACGATGAAGCGGTGATTTTGGGGGGCACTGCTGGAGGATAAATTATAGGTTTTACAACGACATAGCCAGATCTGGTTCTGGATATTCTCGAGCATGGCGAAGAGCGGCTGGCTGCCCGCGGCAGTCGCGATAGCGCCATGAAACCACATGTCCTCTTCGATGAACTCCCGCTTTTTGTTGGCGTTAAGCAGGGCTTGGGAGCGTTCGATGCTCTTTTCCAGGCCGACCAGGAACTTGGGGGTGATTTCCGCGGTCTGGACGGCGTGGCCCTCCAGAAGCTTCCGCAATTCGTACAGATCGCCCACCTCCTTCACCGAGAATCGTCGCAGAAAGGCGCCGCGGCGGGGCTCGATAGTGATCAATCCCTCTGTGGCGAGGCTATTTAGCGCTTCGCGGATCGGTGAACGGCTGATGCCCAGCTGCTCCGAAAGAAGCGATTCAGTGAGCCGGGAGTCCTGGTCGAGGCGGCCCTCCAGAATATGCTGCTTGATGCTGTTGTAGGCCAGGCTGGTGAGGTCGGAAGGAATCTTGATTTTTTTCATGAGACGCTCACTTATGGTTAATTCAAAAGGATGATAACACGCATCAAAGTTACTAATCCACGGGCTGCTGTCTACGGTATGTCAAACATCACTAACGCTTTGGATCATCCGGACGGCTGGTCGGCTGCCAGCCTCGACCCCGCAAGGGGCGCCCCGCAGTGACGCCGGTCAGCCGGCCATTATCAAATTCAATCTGCCCATTCACGACGGTCAAGTCGATGCCGGTGGCCAGCTGAGGTGACGTGGTGTAGCTCCCGTTGTCGGCGATGGTCGCCGGATCGAACATCACCAGGTCAGCAAAGTAGCCCGGCGCCAGCAGCCCGCGGCCGGCGAGATGCTCGCGTTGCGCGGGGAGCGAAGTGATTTTCCTGATCGCGGTTTCGAGTGGGAGCAGATGCTCGTCCCGGACGTATTGGCCTAGAAAGCGCGGCATTGAACCAAAGGCGCGCGGATGGGCGTGCGCTTCGTATCCGGGACCGTCGAGCGAGGACTCGCCCCAGTCCAGGCCGATGCTGGTCCATGGTTGGCGCAGCCCCAACTTCAGATCATCTTCATCGGCCAGAAAGTAGATCGCGCCGGAACGAGCGGAATCGGCGAGGATGAAATCCATCAGTGCGTCTTCGGGCGACTTCTTCCAGGTCTTGGCGACGTCGTCCAGCCGTCTGCCTTCGAACTGCCTCAGCTCAGGTGTTTCGACCGAGGCGATCATCACGCCGGATGCGCCGCCCGAATCAAAGAGCAGATTCTCCCAATCCTTGTGGTCGGCGCCCAATTCTTTCTTAATACGCGCACGTATCTCGGGATCATGCAGGCGCGCCAGCATTTTCTGGCGTCCGCCATCGGAAACCCATGGAGGAAGCGCGGAAACCAGCGCGGTGGAGCCGGCGGTGTAGGGGTACATGTTCGCGGCGATGTCCAGACCTGAGTCTCGCGCGGCCTGGATGGTGGCGATGACGTTTTTCATGCTGCCCCAGCGCGCCTTGCCGCTCACTTTCAGATGGAAAATTTCCACCGGCAGGTCCGCATCACGGCCGATACGGATAGCTTCGGCCAGCGCTTCGGTTTCGGTCTCGCCTTCGCTGCGCATGTGCGTGGCGTAGAGGCCGCCGTATTGGGAGGCAACGCGGGCCATGGCGATCAGCTCATCGGTTTTGGCGTACGCGTTGGGCGGGTAAACCAGCGCGCTGGAAAGTCCCAAAGCGCCTTCTTTCATCGCCTCGGCCACCAAGGCTTTCATTTGTTCGAGTTCCGCGGCGGTGGGCTCGCGATTGTCGTCGCCGATCACTGCTTGGCGCACTTGCGACGAGCCGACGTAGGTGCCCACATTCAGCGGCGTTCCTTGTTTTTCGAGCCGCGCGAAATATCCATCGAGGGTGGTCCAGTCCACGTTGAACTTGTAGAGGTCCATCATCGGCTTCAGGGGCGTGAGCGTTTTTTCAGTTTGCGGCGCGACGGTGCTGCGCTCGCCGGTAATTTCGGTGGTGATGCCTTGAGAGAGCTTGCTTAGCGAGCGGTTATCCAGCAGCAGCGACAATTCGGAATGGCCGAGCATGTCGATGAAGCCGGGAGCGACCACGTGGCCATGCGCGTCAATCTCGCGCTTCGCTTCGGCACCGTGCAAATCGCCGATGGCCGCAATGCGGTCGGACTGCACGGCGATATCCGCGGCGTACCACGGGTTTCCGGCGCCGTCGACGATGTGCGCGTTGCGAATGATCAGGTCGTACGCCACTTCGGGCGCCGCATCGTAAGCCGCGGCGGCAATCTCGCCGAGAGCTTGGCCGGCAATGCGCTGCTGGGCATCTTCATCGGTTGGCAGCGAGACGTTATTGAGAAAGGCCGCGAATACCACCTTTTCTCCGTTGCTCCGGAAAATGTAACCGGCAAGACCCTTGCCGCGCAGCCACGGACTGCCATTCAACGTGTCGGGGCCTCGAAGCGTGCCGGTCTTTGCGAAGATGTGTCCAGCGGCGGGGGATTGGACTTGAACGTCGGAGAGCGTGCCATCTTTTCCAAGGATCGGCAGCGCTTTTAAAAATACGGAATAGTCCGGGCGGGTGGTCCAGTACGTTAAATAGCGGCAAGTGAAATCAGGGCTGAAGTAGTCGGCGGGTGCGCCACCCGCGCCGTCGGCCTGCGAGGCGCCCGACAAATCGAGTTTGGCATCCTCTTGCAGGAATGCGCGCTCCACAGCAAAGCCCGCGCGGAACGGGTGGTTCTTGTCGTTGGCCACCAGAGAGCCGAGAAGATAGGGGCCTAAGTTCGCGTGGAGATTCTCGCTGACCTTGAGGGTCACTTTGATCGCTTCTGAAAACGGGGGCGAGATGTGCTCGGCGACCTGATTTTCGTCGGTGTAATGCTTCGCCAACTCGGCGAGGTCCACGTCGACCGCCTTTGCGGGATTCTTGATCCTCATTCCTTCGGCGGTAAGAGCTTCGCGCCAAACCCTGGCGGCAAATTTTACGGGGGAGGGAACGGCGAACGCATAGGTAATAGCCGGCATCCCGACCGGCATGCTCCCGTTGAGCGGTACGGTCACCGTTCCGTCCGGAGCGATGGTCTGCGCGGGCTGGCCCAGTTTCGCCGATGTGCCGGCGGCGGTGGTGCTGAGATTGTTGATGAAATTAATATAGGAGGTGTGCGGAGATGACTCGAACACCACCGGATCGCCGGCTTTCGCGCCAGGCTTCAGAACCAGATCGATGACGTTGTCATTCACCACGACCGCGGACATCGTGGTACCCGTGCCGTTTTCGGTCGGACCATCGCCCAGAAATCCCGGATCGATCAGCACGCGGCCGTCGATCGTCTTGATTCCCTTGGCCTTCACCGCCGCGGCTAGCTGCTTGATGACCACCAGCGGATCGCCCGCCACCGCAGGACCTCCGTAGGTGTGATCGTTGTCCACAAAAGAGAGCGTGCCGTCCGGTTGCACTCGATTGGAAAGGTTCGGGTCACCGCTGGCAAGCAGCACCAGGTCACCTTTTAGGCGTCCGTGGGAATCAATGGGGCCGATGCGATATACGCGGGTATGAAACCGGTAATCAGGGCCCAGCTTTGCGAGTAACGTGCCTTCGGTAAAAATCTTGGTGGTGGAACCAGGCACAAACATTTTCTGCGGATTCAGCGAGTAGATCACTTTGCCGGAATTGAGCGAGTAGAACTCCATGCCGAAATTTGCGTGCGCGTATTCCGGACGGCTGATTATTCTCTGGATGCGGCTGGGCAAATCTTCCGCGGCGGCGGACGGTGCAGGGGATTGCGCTCCGAGCGGCATCAGCGTGCCCGCGCCGATCAGTAACGCGGTTAGCGCACCCAAAACAACAATGGTCAGGAATTTCAATCGCACGCTGAAAACCCTCCCGGGCCCTTTTGATGGTTTGAATCAATCAGGGCAAACGCCGTCGGTTAGTCCGCCGCTGAAACGCGATGCTTTCGTCCGAGTTCTTCCAGTACTGTCCCGATCCGATTCAGCCCGTCTTGCATAAATTCCGGTTTCAATCCATGAGTGATGCGCAAGTGGTGGTCGACACCGAAATAGTCCCCCGGCGCCACCAGCACATTGGCGCGTTGGCGGATGGTCTCTGCCACGGCGGACGATGAAAGATCCAGGTGATAGCGCAAGAACCCGAGCGCGGTGGATTCAGGGGGCACGATGGATACTAGCGATTTGTGCCGCTGGATCCAGGCATCCAAACGGGCATAACCTTCACGAATTACCCGCCGAGTGCGTCCAATCAGCCAGGAACGCATCGGTTCGGCGAGGGCAAGCTCGGCAAAAAACATATCCGCTGAGCCCACACTGATTGCCAGGTATTCATGGCGGCGCCAAGCTGACGCGACTGTCTGCTTCGGACCGATGATCCATCCAATACGCAGACCGGAGAGACCGTAAGCTTTTGACAAGCTATTGGTGGCCACCAGACGATCGTAGCGCCCGTAGAAGCTGGGAGTCTCCACCTCGGTGAGGCGCTCGGTTCCGCGATAGACCTCATCGGCCATGATCCACGTGCCGTGCTTAGCGGCAATCTTCACGATGCGATCGATCTCCGCTTCGGTGAGGATTTTGCCAGTGGGATTATTGGGGTTGGTCACGCCTATCAATTTGGTGCGCGAGGTGACCACCTTTTCGAGTTCATCGAAATTCAGATTCCAGTTGTTGTGGATGTCCAGGTGATACGGCAGCACCTGGCAGCCCAGGTTTTGGGTGATACCCCAGAGCTGGCGATATCCCGGCTCCATCACCACCACTTCGTCGCCGGGCTCGAGCAAAGTGCTCAGAACGACTGAATTCGCTTCCGCCGCACCGACGGTGACCAGCACGTTGTCGCGATCCGCGCCCTTGTATAAACCGGCGATCAAGTCCCGCACCAGCGGAGACCCATTGACCGGAGGATAGTGCAGAGCAAGTTCCTGCAGGCGTTCGAGGCTACCGCTGCCGGCCAACATTTCCTTAACGCTGACCGGATCGACTCCACTGTCGGCGAGGTTGTAATCCACGGTTAGTTCGTATTCGGACTGCCACTGTTCGAGGTGAAACGGAACGAACGTCATTTCCAGGAACCTCCCTGAGCATCGAGCTTGCCCTGGTGCGCGCGCAGCACCAGATTCGCAATCGCCAGATCTTCAATGCCCAAACCCATCGAGCGGAAAAATATCGGCGCGTTTCCCGATGGCTGGAGCCCCTTCCCGGAAATCAATTCAGGCAGATCGCTGCGGATCGCATCACCCCGCCACCCATGCTGCGCAGCGGCTAGCACCATTTCGCCGGCGATCGCGGGGCTGGTGGCGCGGTAATCGCAATACACGTCACAGTCCGGAATCGCGGCGGGCGGAAATTCATGGGCATGGGTCGCGTGCGTGGTCACCGAGGTCACCAGTTGGCCCGCCTGCAGCCAGCGACTATCGATCACCGGCACCAAGGAAGAAGTGCACAGTAGCACCACCTCGGAATTTTTCACTGCGGATTCGGCCGAAGCGGCGACGGTGGCGTGTTGCCGAAGGTGTGCCGGGATCCTCTGCATGAAAGAGTCGTCAGCGTATAGGGTGCGCGAGTACACGCGAATTTCACTCCACGGATGAATCGCCCAGGCGTAACGCAGATGCGCGATGCCAACGGGTCCGGCGCCGATGAGCGCGAGACGCTGGGCTGATCGCGGCGCAAGCTTTTCGATGGCCAGCGCGGTGGTGGCTGCGGTCCGCTCGGTAGTGAGCGCCTTCGAATCGCACAGGAGCACTGGCTCGCCGGTCAGCAGGGAACACAAGATCGTCCACGCGGTTACTTGTGGACCGTCTTTTCGCCGTGGCAGCCAAGGCGATAGCTTGGCGCCAAAAATTTCCTGGTCACCTAAGATCGCCGGATACCAGATCATGTCCACACGATCGGGGATGAACCCGGTTGCTTGCGGCGGCTGGACGGAAGTTCCCGCATACAGGCTCTGGAATGCTGCGCGCAAGGCCTGCAGCACGTCCTGCTCGGGGAGCAGGGCGTTGAAATCGGCCTGGCGCAGAATGAGTGTCGCGTTGCCGGATGCAGGACTCGAGTTGAGCATCACGCCTCTTCCTCCCGATGAAAACGGTGCCACAGGAAATTAGGCTGCATACACCGTCTTGCCGCCGACGACCGTGCGCAGTATCGGAATGTCCTTCAAATGATCGGGGTCCACGGTGTGCGGGTCGTCGCCGAGAATCACGAAGTCAGCGAGTTTTCCAGCGGCTATGGATCCCTTTTTATGTTCATCAAACGACGCGTAGGCCGCATTCCAGGTGCAAACGCGCAATGCTTGGTCGACGGTGATTCGTTGGTTCCCGCCCCACACGCGGCCGGCATAATCTTTGCGCGTGACCATGCTCTGCAGCGCCATCATCGGTTCGTAGGGGCCGGGGATGTAGTCGGACGCCGCTGCCACCGGAATGCCGTAATCCAGAAAGGATTTGTGGGCAAACATCCACTGCAATTTGTCGTCGCCGTACTGCGCCCACTTGTCGCCGTGATAGTAGACGTAGGTGTAGAACGGCGTGGGCACCGCTCCCAATTTCTTGATCCGGGTCAGCAAATCCGGATTCACCAGAGTGCAGTGTTCGATCCGCGGTCGGAACGGCTGGTGCGGGCCTTTCGCTGCCACTCGCTCGTAGGCCTTCAGCACCATGTCGATGGCCACATCGCCATTGGCATGTACGCCCATTTGCAGATAGTTCGCGTTGGCATCTTCCGCCGCCGCGTTTAATTCGTCCTGATTCATGGTGAGGATGCCGTAGTCGTTAGGCCGCCCCACGTAGGGCGTGCTCATGCGCATGGTGCGTTCTTGCGCGGAGCCATCCGCGAGATATTTCACGCCGCCGATCCGGAAATTATCATCACCCAACTGGCCGCGGACGCCGGCGCTCTCCAGACCTTTGCGCATATCGGTGTAACCAGTCACCAGCACGTAGACGCGGAAGAGCATCTCGCCCGCGTGATAGGCGTCCTGATACGCAGATAGGTAGTTTGGCGAGCATTCCGCGTCGGTAACGGAGGTGAGGCCGGCGCTGGTCATGCGCTTGGAAATCAGAGCCACGCCCGCGCGGTTTTGCTCCGGAGTGGTATCGGCCGGAATCACCTTAAAGAAAACATTGTTTGCTTTTTCCTGCACGCAGCCATCGAGTTGCCCATTGCGATGCAGGAATTTTCCGCCGTCCGGGTCTGGTGTGTCGGCGGTGACTCCGGCGAGTGCAAAAGCGCGGCTGTTGTACCAGCTCAGGTGGCCGCCGCGATGGATGATCCAGACCGGATTGTCGGGCGCGGCTTCGTCGAGGTCTTCGCGCGTGAGCGGGCGATCATCGGAAACCTTGGTGTCATCGTACTTGAATCCATATACCCATTTCCCCGGCGCCGTTTTCAAGGCGCGCTGGTGGATGGCATCCTTGATTGCGGCGATCGAGCGCAGGTCGCAGTCCACCCCGACCAGTTCGGAGATTCCGCCCCACGCGGGATGCGAATGCGCGTCGATGAAGCCAGGGAATATCGGTTTGCCTTCGGCGTCGATCACCTGGGTGCGCGGGCCCTTCAGATTGCGAACGTCACTGGAGCTGCCAATCGCGGTGAACCGGGAATCTTTTATAGCAAAGGATTCCGCACGCGGGTTGCTCTCTTCGATGGTGTACACCTTGGCGTTGACCACGATCAGATCGGGTTCGGCCAGATCCCCAGCGGCTTGCAGGGGCAGCACGCCCACGCTGCCTAACAAGGTCGTGGTGCCTGCGGCCGCGCCCAAAAGGCTCCCGCAGAACTGACGGCGATTTTCCTTAGTCATATGTATTTCTCCTGGCCCGCACCTAAGTGGACCCATCGAACAGCTCTTCGTCAACCTTCTTTCTTAATTCTTTGCCGCGAGTGCCTGGTGCACGTGAACCAACTCCGGCAAATCGAAATCCGCATCTGTCCAGCGCTTTTGAGCGGCTAGAAATTGCTGGCGCGCCTCACCGCCGTCGCCGCGGTGCTCCGCAGAAAGGCCCAGCAGGTAGTAGCCGCCGGCGTAGCTTGGATCGTGCTCGATCATTTGCCGGCCGGTGAATTCCGCCAGATCCCAATCGCCCGATCGCTGTGCGGCGCGAGCGATGGCCTGAAGCTGAAACAGCGCTTCGCTCCAGGAGTCTGGGCCGGGCATGGCGCGAACTCGTTCCTCGATTTGTCTAGCCAGCGGTTCGGCTTCCGTCAATTTCTGCTCGCACAAAAGAAGTTCGGCGCGCAACGCCCCGGCATTTGGCAGCGATCCAACAATCACTGCGGGAACCAGTTCCATCTCGCGTTCCGCCAGACCCAATTCGGTGCGGGCGTCTTCGACGCGATCCATCCCGAGCAATGCGCTGCCCGCCGCGGTGTGTCCGGCGAAACGCCCCATCGGTGTGTTGCTCTTGGCGATCAGTGCTTGAGCCGCTTCGAGCGCTTCCGGATACCGGCCGCGGTCGAGCAAAAAGTTCGGCCATTCGCGCTGGTTGAATTCCGCGACGTCGGTCTGCGCCGGAAAGGCAAAGAATTGCCGATACGTCAGCTCGGCGAATTTCATCTGTCCCAGGGATTGGTAGCACATCGCCAGCAGGCCCAGATTGTGTCCGTGATGCCAATCGAGATTCGAATCGACGTGCTCGGCGGTGTAATAGGCGTTCTCGAGTTCATCGGCTTTGCGAAATTCAGCGACGGCTTCCTGGGTCCGTCCCACGCGACGCAGTTCGTGGCCGTGCATGTGGTGCGCGTGTGGAATGGCGGGTGCCAGGCGAACGTACGCTTCGCTCTGCTCGATGGCTTCCCGGGTGCGGCCCAGATTTTCAAAGGTGTGAGTAAGGTAGTGATGCGCGGCGAAATTATCGGGCGAGAGCGCCAGCGCGGTTTCGTAGAACGCGACGGTATCGATCGTGCCGCCCTGTCCGTGTCCGGTGGGCGTTCCTTCCTCGGCGAATCCGCGCATGATCCATAGCCACGGATCGTCGGGATAGGTGGTGAGCGCATCGGCGATTTGCTTCCGATAGGCGAAATATTTCTGCATGTCGCCGCCTGATTCCATGTATTCCAACTGGCGCGCGCGGATTTCGATGCGCTGCCGGTCCCGATCGCTCACCTTCCCGGCGAGCGCTTGCGCCTTTTCCAGTGCGGGGCGGGCCTGCGACGGATCCTGTAAACCGATGTAAACATCGCTCAGCCCGACGTAGGCCATGGCCAGGTTCGGATCCAGGCGCAGCGCCTGGTGAAACGACCGGCCCGCTTCGATCCATTCGAAAGAGTGGACGTAATCGAGCCCTTGGTCGTAGAACCCCTGCGCTTCTTTCGAAGATGTGGACACGGTCTCATGCAAATTGCCTATGCCCTGCCGCAACGGCACGGTCCGTTCCAGAAGCTCCTGCGGCACCAGCCCCGGATGCGCGACATGCCCTTGGTGCTGCGCCCACGCCGCGGGCGACGCGCTCAAAGCGCCGAGCATTCCCAGCGCCAGCAAAGCTCGCGTCAGCCGATCCGATTCTGTTGTGCGCAGGTACATCGCTAACGTTCACCCGCCGGTTCGGTGATCTCCACCGAACGAGCATAGTAGCCAGCATTCAAACGTGTTTGCGGTACCACCGGGTCCTTAACCCGCAACCGGATGATATAGATGCCTTTTGCTTTTGGCGCCCAGGTATGGGACCAAAAATTCCACGAGCCGCCGGCCGTTTGCCGCAAATTTTCCACCCGGACGTATTCTTCTTCCGGGTTGAATCGAATTTCCAGAATGTTCACTGCCTGGGCGCCACCCCACAGGATGCCTACCACGCGGTATTTGATTTCAGTGTCTGTTTGCCACTTTTCAATCCTCACCGGCATGGCCGCGTGTTCGATGAAGGCAGGGCGAAAATCGCGCGCGCGCGTTGGAGTTCCTTGCTGATGGGTTCTTCCCGCGTATTCTTGCATCTGGGACGTCGCGTCCACGTTTTCATCCACCAGCGAGATTTCGTTTACCCACTTAATGCACGTGCATCCATACCAGCCCGGCACCACCAGGCGAATCGGAGCGCCGTGGTCCCTGATCAGCGGCTGGCCGTTCATCTGCGTGGCCAGGAACGCGCCAGTGGACTTCAGATCCTCGAGCGTAAAGATCCAACTCGCCCCGGACATCGATGTCACCGATTCGGATAGGTAACGGTCGAAGCCGGAAACCAAAACCCGCGTGGCGCGCGGCTCGGCCTTTGCCAATTCCAATACTTGTGCCATCGGCGCTCCCGACCATTCCGCAACACCCATTAATCCGAATTGGCCATTCCGGAAATTCCCGGCGCATTCCATCAAGTGCGTGCCGGCCCCCTTGACCATGCTTTGCAGATGTCGCATGGTAAGCGTTGCCGGTTTTTGCACCAGACCGCCGATGCGGATGGTCCACGGCTTGCCGTCTTCCAGTAATTTTGACGCACCGGTGCGGATGTAGAAGTTTTTCGTCGAGATGATTGGTTCTTCCGGCGTGAGATTGGATAGGTCGGTGTACAGCCTGCAGTCCAACTCATTGCCAGTCACCGTGCCCATCTCGAGCCGGGTTTCACCGACAAATTTCACCACGCCCAGCTGGTGCCCGCCCGGAAAACCCTCTTGCCCGGCCACCTGGGATACCGCAGCCGCCCACGCCAACCTTGCAAAACCTGGAAGCAGAGACCCGCTCGCGATCACGGAGCCTTCCAGTAGCTCCCTGCGGGTCAGCGACGCTTTGAAGGCGGGCCTCATCTACTCATTTGGGTGCGGCTGCTCCCCGTACCACCCGAAAGCCAGTAAACGAAATGTTGTCGAGGCTGGGCGGAGTCGCCGGATCCGCCGGACGATCCGCGCTGCTGCCAATGGTTATGCCCTGGCCGTCGCTGCCCACCGCCCATTCGGAGACGTTGCCGCCGAGGTCGAAGATTAGGGCCTCGCCGTCCGCACCCGCGCCCGGAAAGCTGCCCACTTCTTTCAGCAATGAGTCGGGCCCCAGCTCGGCGACCACCGGTTCGAGCCGCTTGGCGTCTTCCGGATTCACGGAATATCCGGCCCAGTAGTCGAGGGTATTCTCGCCGCTGTGGCCGGTATATAGCGCAGCCACTTCGTCGCGGTGGGGGATGCGATAGCTCTGCCCGGTGAGTTTGCTGAGCCATGCGCAATACGCTTTGGCTTGGTCCCAGGTGATGCCGTTGGCGGGGAAGTTTTCCGTGCCGGCGGCATATTGGTAATGGGCATCGAAAACCGCGAATTGCGCGCGGGTCACTTCAAATCTCCCGATTTCCAGCGCGCCCCTGCTGACTACCTCCGGAATCACCACGGTTTTTGGCGCGGCACCCGTTTTCGAATATTCACTGCCGTAGACCGAGCCCGCCTTGGCGATGGAACGCCGCTGCAGCGCTTCCGCCAACAGCGAACCCTTCTTCACCGCTTCGTTCGCCGCCGCTTCGGTGTGGAACAAGTACTTATCGAACCACGCCATCTCTTCATTGGTCACGCGAAGCTGGTGAGTGAGTTTCATGGGGAAGTGCTCTTCGTTGGGGAACAGGATGAAGCGCACCGGAGCCTTCTGCATGTCGTACAGCGCGCGATAGTGCGACCATCCCTGCTCGGTGGGCACGTTGCGATCAATATTTCCGTGCATGATCAACGTGGGAGTGCGCACCCGATCCATTCTGAAGAGAGGTGATTTGCGAATGTACAGGTCCAGATCCTCGTAGGGTGTCTTCCCGAAATAAAAATTGTCGAACGCCTTTCCATATTCGGAGTTGCCCCAATCGCTGACGTACTCGACGTCTCCTGCTCCGATAGCCGCGGCTTTGTAGCGCTCCGGGTCAGCGACGGTCAGTTGGATGGTGAGAATCGCTCCATTCGACCATCCGAATGCGCCGATCCGATCCTTATCCACGAAGCCTTTGGCGATCAAGTTGTCCACACCTTTCTCGATATCCGGTATTTCCAGATCGTAGTATTTACCGCAGCAATTCGATTCGGCCCACTTGGCTCCGTGATTGGCGCTGCCGTGGTAGTTGGTCTCCAACACAAACGCGCCGCGCTGGTTCAAAAGATTTGCCGCATACGCGGGGTTGGAGTGCCAGTGATCCATGTCCGAATCCATCGGACCGCCATGGGTGTAGGTGATCAGCGGATAGCGCGTGCCAGCCTGATAGTGGTGCGGGTAGTAGAGGATGCCATCCACATCGTCATCGTTGGCGCCCTTCCAGTGAATCACCTCGGTCTTGGCGAAAGTCTTTTTACGAAGTTGCGCGTACACATCTACCAACTGTACCGGATCGGTCACGTTCGCGCCGTCCAGTTTCGCTCGATACCGAATCGGCGGGGTGCTGGCGTTCGAATATTCATAAACAACCGAGTGTCCGTCCGCTCCCACCACAAAATCGTAGTAGTGAGTGGCATGCTCTCCAGCGATCCATTGGCGCGACCACGCCGAGCCGTGCCGCGTGTACCTGGCCGCCTTGAACCCCGGTCCGTTCGCCAGCAACATCACGAAGCCGTCCGGCGTAATGTCGAACTTCTGCATAAAGCTCACACCCATTTCCCAATCCAGATTTACCTGGGTGGTCGCGCCGCTGCTCATATCGGAAAAATAGAACAGGCGCGCAAAACCGCTGGGCTCCGGCATGAGATCGGAATGGGGAACCACCGCATAAACGCCGGAGCTATCCGCCGCCCAACGCAGCACCCGCGGATGAATGCCCGCTTCGGTAAAGATTGGCTTTCGAACTCCGGTGGCAAGATCAACGATCCAGCAAGCCGGCGCGGTCTTCCGATCCCACTGGTAGCTGCCCTCTCGATTCTCAATCACCGCTCCCCATTTTCCGTCAGGCGAAACGTCGAAGCTCCCCACCCAACGGTCGTTGTCGGTCACTCGCGTGAGGGTTTTGTCCTGGATCGCCAGGCGAAACAAACGGATCGGCGGGTTGTGCTGGTCGTCGTCCACTACGTTGGTGTCGTCCTTCTTGGCATGCGTTTCGTTCTCAAAGAGCGATGGAGCTTCCGAAGCACTGAGGATTAACGCCTCGTTGTTCTGCCATTCGAAATGCTGAACGCGCAGCTCGGCGGTCGATGCCGGCCACGGTTCACCGCCGAAGGGATTGATCAGCCAGATATGCGGTTTGCCGGCGCCGGCATCGGAGTCCGGGAGCGCGTGGCCGCTGCCGAATGCAATGTACTTGCCGTCAGGCGACCAGCGCGGTTGGGTGACGTCGTTGAATTCGCGGGTCAACTGGATTTCGGAGTCGGAGCTCATGCTCGACAGCATCAGGAAGGAGGCGCGAGTGTCGCGCTTGGTGTCCGGTTCGACTTTGACCCATAGGGCCCATTGGCCACCCGGTGAAATGCGGAATTGGTCCGCTAAATCCATGAATACAATGTCTTCCGGAGTCCACGGATTTGCCGGGGCCGCCGATGGGGCAGCAACGGGCGCGCGCGATACTGCCGGAGCTTGAGCGCCCGACAATGAGTGAGCAGCGACCAGCAGAAGAAATGCGGCGAAGAGACCGGTCCGAGTGGCGCGCTTAAGCATCGAATGTTTCCTTGGCAGGAGATGGATTTTGGTGCCGGGGCCCGCCCAACGCAAGAAGAAGTACAAGTAAAAGTTGGCCCGCGGCTAGAGCGCGCCGGGGGGATGTAGGGAGTTCCTCAGAAAATCCGCTTGACAGGGCATCTGCCATTTCGTATACGGTATATCACATTTCACATCCAAGGAAAACGAGAGCGTGTTCGATTATCGCAAAAAAGCTCTCGCGGCATTGAGCAATGCCCAGTGCCAGACGCGACTGGCTTCGCTTCCTTCTCGCGATGGTATTTGTGATCTCAGGGGTGGGAGTCGTTAGCTTCCTAGGAGAAATGATATGAAGAGCCGTTCCACAGGACTCAGGATTTTACAATTTCTGGCTTTTTCGCTTCTCGCTTTAATTTTTCTTGCTGGCGACGCCGCTCGCGCCCAAAACGTCGGCTCGCTGCGCGGCCAGGTAACTGACCCATCGGGCGCGGCCGTCCCGGGAGCTGCCGTTGAGGTCACCGGAGATGCCACCGGCGTCAATCGCACCGCGACCACCGACTCCGCTGGAACCTACAGTTTTGCCGACCTCCCGCCGGAAACTTATACCCTGCGCGTCTCGCATGCCGGCTTTAAGGGCGCGGTGAATGAGAAGGTCGAGGTGAACGTCGCTACGCCCTCGACCTTGAATATCGTCCTGACCCTCGGCGCGGCCAGCGAGCAGGTGGTGGTGGAAGCCGCTTCGGCGCCCTTGATCAACACCACCGACGCCACTATCGGCAATCCATTTGATGACCACCAGGTGGCGGACCTTCCGTTTCTGGCGCGCAACGTGGTGAACCTGCTGTCGCTGCAGCCCGGAGTGGTTTTCACCGGTGCCACAGACACCGATACATTGGCGCTCGGCTCGACCGCCAAGATGGACAATCGCGAAGGAGTAGTGAACGGTGTTCGCGGCAACGAATCCAACATTACCGTGGACGGCGTGGATTCCAACAACTGGCTGAACCAGGGCGCGTTCAGCAGCGCCCTGCCGTTGACGCTGGATTCGGTGCAGGAAGTTCGCGTGATTACCAGCAACGCCAACGCCACCGATGGCACCGCGTCCGGCGGACAAGTGTCCCTGGTGACCAAGAGCGGTTCCAACGCATTTCACGGCAACGCCCGCTGGTACTACCGCAGCAGCGGATTTACAGCTAACTCGTTCTTCAATAATGCCGACGACATCGCCCGCCCCCAACTGCAACGCAATATCGGCGGCGGCTCGCTGGGCGGGCCGATCAAAAAGAACCGGGTATTCTTCTTCCTGGATAACGAAGAGCGGAGGGATCGCAGCGAGACGGCTCAGGGACCGCGCAGCGTGCCCACCGAATCTTTGAAGGACGGCGCGCTGATTTATTCTTGCTTGGTCCCGTCGCAGTGCCCGGGTGGCACGGTGCAGGGGTTGACGGGAAGCCACACCGTTCCGGCCGGCGCCTTCGGCCTCCGCCCGGCGGATGTGGCGGCCGTCGATCCGGCTGGCCTCGGTGTCAATTCGGCGATGGTCAGCTATATGAACTTGTTTCCGGCGGGAAACGTTGCGAGCTTCGGTCCCGACGGCGGGCTGAGCTTCACCGGCTACCGGTTCAACGCTCCATCCGATCTTTTCAGCAACATCTACATCGGCCGAATCGACATGAACCTCACCAGCGACGGCCGCCACACACTGTTCCTCCGCGGCAATTTGATTGGCGCGAGCGATGATTTGTCTCCCGAGCAATTTCCGGGTCAAAGCGCGGCCCAGGACTTGCGGAACAACAGCCGTGGATTGTCCGCACAGTATTCGGCGCAATTCAATTCCATGCTGGTGAATACACTGCGCTACGGCTACACCCGCACTGGCGTTGCCTTGAGCGGCACCACAGGACCATCGTTCGGCGTCCGCGATTACGATTCGAATCTGGCCTTTGCGCGCCCCAACGATACCCAGATTCCGGTCAACGAATTCAACGACAATTTGTCCTGGGCCCGCGGCAAGCACAGCTTGAGCTTTGGCGGATTGGTCCGCTACCTCGAGATTCACAGGCAGGACGCTTCCAGCGCCTATCCTGCGTTTTCGGCCAACATCGGAACGTGCCTTGCGAATTGCAATGATGCCTATGCCAACGTCACCAGCGTGCTAAACGACCCCACGCCGGTTTCTTCCCAGTACTTCACCGAGCCGTTCCTCGAACTGACCGGTGCGATTACTTACGCCACGGATACGTTGTATTCCAACCCGCATACTCAAACCTTCCTGCCGCCGGGAAGCATCGAGAGGCGTACCACCGCCGAGCATGATTTTGAGGCCTATGCTCAGGACGCCTGGCACGTGCGTTCCAACTTGACGGTAACCGCAGGCGTTCGATACGAGTACGAAACACCGCCTTGGGAAGTGAATGGCTACGAAGTAGCTCCGACCATCAACCTGACCAATTGGTTTTTCGACCGAATCAAGAACATGGATGCGGGGATTTCGTCGAGTGCTTCTCCGTTGATCACCTATGCGCTCGCCGGCCGCGCCAATGGGAAGCCCTCGTGGTACAACCCCGACCGCAACAACTTTGCGCCGCGCCTGGCGGCCGCCTACAGCCCAGACTTCCAGGGCGGGCTACTCGGCAAGATTTTGGGTGGTCCCGGTCAGTCTTCCATCCGCGCCGGTTTTGGAATCTATTACGACCGGATCGGCCAGCCGATCGCGTTGGATAGCGACCACTACGCTTCGCCGGGTGTCAGTACCGTGGTGGCAAACTCAGGGGGACCGTTTAGCTTGGGTACCGCGCCGCGCTTCTCGGGCTCCTGCTCAAACTCTGGTTGCACCGGATTGCCGGACATCAGCCTGTTCGCACCTGTGCCCACAACCGCCGCGGTTCCGGATACTCCCGCCGTCAATAGCGGTGCTTTCGGATTCTTTGTGGATCCTCACCTGCGAACGCCATATTCCATGGACTTTACCCTTGGAATTCAGCGCAATCTCGGCAAGGGTACTTCGATTGAGGTCGGCTACGTGGGGACCATGGGGCGCAGTCTGACCGCCAAGGCCGACTACGCCCAATACCTGAACCTGAAAGATCAGGCTTCCGGTCAGACCCTGTGGCAGGCCGAAACGGCCATCGCGAACATTGTCGGGCCCAATTACGCCAGCCCCAACGTCAACCCGACCAGCGTCGCGGCTCTTTCCACCATCGGTCCCATTCCGTTCTTCCAAAACAACATGCCCAACATGGCGACATCGTTGGTGGCCCTCACCGGCAATGCCGCTTACGCTTCTCTCACTCCTACCCAGGCTTACTACGCGTTTCAATTCGCTACCGAGCCCGGTGGACCGAGTTGGGCTTGTGCCAACTTCGCCGCAGACACTTACGAGAAATATGGCCTGCCGAGTCCGTGGAGCACCAAGCTCGATCCTACCGGCACCGGTCACGTTCTCTACAGCCAGCAGTTCAACTCGCTGGGCGGTTGGACCAACTGGGCCAACTCCAACTACAACAGCTTGCAGGTCTCCGTTCACCACACTGCTGGCCACGCAACCTTTACCGGCAGCTACGTTTTCTCCAAGTCCATCGACAACGATTCTTCGGCGGAGAATGCTGACGTCGGAGGGGACTACGGCAGCCTGGTCGGCTTGATTCAAAATCCGTTCAGTCTGCGTCAGAACCGCTCGGTGTCCGACTTCAATCTGAGGCATAACTTTAACGGCTACTTCGTTTATCGCCTGCCATTCGGCCACGGCGAGACTTTCGGAAGCAACGCGGGCCGTGCGCTGAATGCCCTGATCGGCGGATGGGAACTCACCGGATTGGTGCGGTGGCGTTCCGGCTTCCCGCTGAGCCCGGGCAACGGCTTTTACTACCCGACCAATTACCAGCGCAACGGGCCAGGCACCCTGATTCACCCCGTCACGACGCATGTAGTTAGAAACGGTCCCGGCGGTGTCCCCAACCTCTTCAGCGACCCGGCAGCCGTTTTGGCCAACGATTTCGAATATACGCTCCCCGGTTTGTCAGGCTCACGAAATGCGATTACCGGTCCGGCTTACTTCAGCACCGATGCCGGAATCTACAAGACCTTCCTGATGCCGTGGAGCGATCGCCAGCGGCTGCAGTTCCGAGCCACGGCGTTTAACGTGTTCAACGACGTAAATTTCAGCCCCGGCGCTCCGTTCGCTCCGGGCAATGTCTCCGGATGGAATGGACTCACCCTCGACCCCACCTCGCCTAGCACGTTTGGTCAGTTCAGCGACACCGACGGGCCACGGGGTGGCGCACGCGAAATGGAATTCGCAGTTAGGTACGAGTTCTAGTCCAACCACCTGGTTTTGCGGTTGGGGCAGGGCCATGCTCTCGATATGAGCACCGCTCTGCCCCGGATTTGGCCTTAAGATTTTGGTGCTACATGGTCGCCGACGCAGAAGCAGGATAAGCTTGGAACGCCGAGTGGCACTGGGTATAGTGCGAACTGGCTTGGGGGCTCTCGTCGTGCGCGTAGGCCGAAAACCACTGCGTCAATCTCCGCGACGCCCGCACCCGATGATGACCCGCATTCGTTTCTCGTGCACGGCCATCTGCAGCCTGCTACTTTTTTTCTGTTACGCCTTCGTCGCAGCGGTCTCTCTACGCGCGCAGGTACCTACGCCAGATTCCGTACTCGGATTCCACGTTGGTGAGGACCGCAAACTCGCCGACTGGGGTCAAGTAGTCGACTATTTTCAGAAAATCGCCGCGGCAGCCCCGGACCGAGTCAAGTTCGAGGAAATTGGGAAATCCACGCTGGGAAAACCGTTCGTCGAGCTTACGATTTCTTCGGCCGATAACCTGCGTCATCTCGACCGCTACCTCCAGATTCAACAGCGCCTGGCCGACCCGCGCGACCTCACCGACGATGAAGCAGCGAAGCTGATCGCGCAGGGACGCACGGTGGTGCTAATCACCTGCACCGTGCATTCCGACGAAGTGGCTTCCACCCAGACCGCGATGGAATACGTCCACCAGCTGCTAACCGAAGACACGCCGGAGCACCGCGAGATTCTCGACAACGTAATTTTCCTGCTGGTGCCGTCGGTGAATCCAGATGGCCAGGACATGGTGGTAAAGTGGTATCGCAAGTACGTGGGCACGCCGTTTGAAGGCGCGGACCCGGTCGAGATCTATCATCCCTACGTTGGCCACGACGACAATCGCGACTGGTACATGTTCACCCAGGTGGAATCGCGCTTGACGGTGGGCAAAGTGCAGAACGTATGGCACCCGCAGGTGGTCTACGACGTTCATCAGGATGATCCGGACGAGGCGCGCCTTTACGTGCCGCCGTTTCTCGATCCCGTGGACCCTAACATCGATCCGCTGCTCATCCAGGAAACCAACCTGATCGGATTTTCGATGGCCGCGGATCTGGCTACCGCCGGAAAAAAGGGCGTAGCGGTGAACGCGATATACGACGAGTGGTCTCCTGCGCGCCACTATCAGGTCTACCACGGTGGTGTGCGCATGCTCACGGAGTCGGCTTCCGCGCTGCTGGCCTCTCCGCTCACCGTTCCGTTTTCGCTGCTGTCCACGCGCGGTCCGGGTTACAACGCGCAACAGAAGACTTGGAATTTTCCCGATCCGTGGATGGGCGGCGAATGGCACCTGCGCGACATCGTCGACTACCAGTTGATCGCCTACGAAGGCTGCCTGCACTCCGCCGCGCAACACCGCGAAATGTTTCTGCGCAATTTTTATCAGGTGGGCAAGAACGCTTCCGCCTGGAGGGGTCATCCTTACGCGTACGTTTTCCCGCCGAACCAGAAAGATGTGCCTGCCACCGCGAAGTTGTTGGATACCTTGCGCTTCGGGTTGGTGGAAGTGTATCGAGCGAAGGCCAGCTTTACCGCGGCTGGAATCGAATATCCCGTCGGCAGCTATGTGGTCCCTCTGGCGCAACCATACGGTCACTACGCGAAAACACTGCTGGAGCGCCAACGCTATCCCGATCTGCGCGAATATCCAGGTGGTCCGCCCAAGCGCCCGTACGACACCACCGCGCAAACGCTTCCGCTGCTGATGGGCGTGGATGCCGTCGAGATCCGCGACTCCTTCCAAGCAGACCTCGAAAAAATCGATTCGATTCCGCTGCCGCCGGGAAAAGTGGCGCCCCGCGGAGCGCAGTACCTGCTGCGTCCCGATTCGAACAACGCGTATCTCGCCGTGAACCGCCTGCTGAAAGCTGGCGCGCGGGTTTCACGTTCCAAAGCGGCCGTTGCCGATGGTGGTCGGGCGTTTCCGGCCGGCACATTCGTCGTGCATGCCAGCGACGTGCATGATCTGGCCAACCTGGGCGTGGATTTCTTTGCGACCAACCTGCCGTTGACGGACGCAGTTGCGCTGCATCAACCGCGGGTCGGACTGTACAAGAGCTACGAGCCCTCCATCGATGAGGGCTGGACGCGTTGGCTGCTCGAACAGTTCGAATTTCCCTACACCAGCATCTACGACAAGGATATCCGCGAAGGGAATCTGAACTCGCGCTTCGACGTTATCGTTCTGCCCGATCAGTCCGTTTCCGCGATCGTTAAAGGCAACCTGCGGCGGCCGGCCGGATTGGCCGAAGGGAACATGCAAGTCGCCGCGTTGACCGGACTCACCGGCACGCCGCAGTTTTTCGTTCCCGATGAATTCACCGGAGGGATTGGCGATGCCGGCATCGCCCGCTTGCGAGCCTTCGTCATGCAGGGTGGGGAACTGGTTGCCCTGAATAAGGCATCCGACTTCGCCATCGAAAAGCTGGACGTCGGCGCCACGGACGTGCTGCGCGGCGTCGCGTCGAAAGATTTCTACGGACCCGGATCGATTCTGAACATCCGCGTGAATTCCAATCACCCCCTGGGTTACGGCATGAGCGATGAGTCGATCGCCTGGTTTGAGCGGGGTCCGGCGTTCGCGCCGTCATTCTTGAACTCCGGCGCGCCCGCCGGCGTTAGTGTGGCCAGTTATCCTGACGGGAATCCGCTCATGTCCGGCTGGCTGCTGGGCGATGCTCTGATTCAGAACCAGAGTGCGCTGATGGATGCGCCGCTGGGCCGCGGCCACGTGGTGTTGTTTGGTTTTCGCCCGCAGTATCGCGGCCAGTCCTACGCCACGTACAAAATGTTCTTCAACGCGCTCTTCTACGGCGAGATGCAGTAGCCCTTGCGGTGTCTTGAGCGGTCGCCGGCCCGCCGCCTGGAAGGCGGCGCCACGAAACGTGCCTAGCGAATCGAGTCCGCCAGCGCACTGGAAATGTTTTTCAAGCCCACCGCTAATTTGTCCTGCGGTTCCCACGCAAAACCCAGCCGAAAATAGCGGTCGCTCAGTTCGAACCAGTGTCCGGGCCCGACGTAGGTAGAGTAGTGCTTCAGGAGCCGATCGTAGAAAGCATCGGTATCGATCGGAAGTTCGGCGCGCATGCGCGGCAGGCAAACCACTCCGCCCCTCGGCGGGATCCATTCCAGATGCTTTTCGTCCTGCATCCACTCTGCGACGATGCGGAAGTGTTCCGCAACGCGCCCGCGAATGCCGGAGAGCAGCGCCTCGCGCTTGAACATCACGCGCAGCGCGATCTCCTCGTCGACCACCGAATTGCAGATGAAAATTTGCTCTTTGCCGGCGAGAAATAATTTCCGCAATTCCGGATTCTTGCAAACGATCCAACCCATGCGGATACCCGGAAGCCCAAACGCCTTCGAAAGCGACGAAACCGAAATCACGCTCGAGCTCAGCGTTGCTGCCAGCGGCGGACATTCGCCGCGGTGCAGATCGCGATACGTTTCGTCCACCAGCAGATAGCAGTTGCGGCGTTCCACCAGTTCGATCAGTTCGCGCAATTTCGATTCACTCAAGACCGTGCCGCTAGGATTGTGCGGATACGTCACGCTCACCAGGCGTGTGTCCGGCGTGATCTGCGCGGCCAGCTCGGCCATATCCAGCTCGAATTTGTTTTCGAATATCAGCTCGATGAATTTCACCGAACACGGCAACAGCCGTGGCGTTTCGATATTCGTGGAATAATTCGGCCGGGCAACCACCAGCGAAGTACCGGCCTCCAGCAGCGACGTGCTCACCACAAAGAGCGCCGCCGAAGCCCCGGGAACCACCAGGATGTCGTCCCGGCTGGCGCCGTAGGATGCGGCAATGGCATCTCGCAATTCGTCTTTCCCGCGATGCGCACCGTAGCAAAGCACCAGATCGTCCAATTCCTTCGACCAGTCGCCAAAACGCGCGTCCCAAATGGAGCTCTCGGAAAGATTGTATTGAATGGTCCGGTAGCCTAATTCCTCGGGCGCCTCGATTTCGATGGGCATGCGGCGATATTTCATGTGTATCCTTCGGAAGTTGTTTTCGCGGGCCAGCGAGACGGCACCGCAAAATAGTCGACAATATATCACGGTTTGACTTCCCTCGGCCCCCGCGCTATGTTGCTGCCGCACTGTTCCTCTTTCGGCGGGAAACGGACTCGCTCTTGAAATCCAGAATTTTGGCTGCGGCCTCGGGCGCGTTGCTGGTGGCTGCGGTTCTCAGCCTGGCTCAGCGTCTTGGCTGGATCCACCTCCCGTCGGGCGTCCACGAAACTCTGCGCTGGATCGTGATCCTGGTTTTTGCGGGATATGCCGCCGCGCAACGCTCACTTACCGTCTGGATCCTGGTGGGCATGGCCGCCGGCGCGGAATTTGGCCATGACTGGCCCGCGCACGCCGTGCAACTGCAAGTGCTGGGAATCATCTTTCTGCGGTTGATCAAAGTAATCATTGCGCCGTTGTTGTTTGGAACGCTGGTGGTGGGAATCGCCGGCCATGCCGACCTGAAAAAAGTGGGGAGGATGGGCGTGAAGGCGCTGGTCTACTTCGAAATTGTGTCCACCCTCGCTTTGATGATCGGCTTTGTGGCTATCAATCTGAGCCGGGCGGGAGAAGGCGTCCGGTTGCCCGCAAATGCCGCCGCGCAGACGCTGAACGCCACGCCGCACACCGCCAGCGAACTAATCGTGAATATTTTCCCAGAAAATATCGCCAAGTCAGTGGCCGATGGCGAAGTATTGCAGGTGGTTGTCTTCAGCGTGCTCTTCGCGATGGCGCTGGCCATGGTGCCCGAAGCAAAGCGCCGCCCGCTGCTGAATTTTGCCGAGAGCCTCTCGGAGACGATGTTCAAATTCACTAATCTGGTGATGTTGGTTGCCCCGATTGGTGTCTTCGGCGCGATCGCTTACACCGTGGGACACATGGGGCTGGGAATCCTGCTGCCGCTACTGCGATTGCTGGGGACGATGTATGCCGCGCTGGGCGCTTTCATCCTGCTGGTGTTGCTCCCCATCGCGCTTCTCGTTCGCGTGCCGATCGTGCCATTCCTGCGAGCCATCGCCGAGCCGGTGACGATCGCCTTCGCCACGGCCAGCTCGGAAGCGGCCCTCCCGCGGGCCATGGAAAATATGGAATCGTTCGGCATTCCGCGCGAGACGGTCGCCTTCGTGCTGCCCACCGGCTACAGCTTCAACCTCGATGGTTCGAGCCTGTACCAATCGCTGGCGCTCATTTTCGTAGCGCAGGCGGCGGGGATTCATCTCACCATCAGCCAGCAGATTGTGATGCTCCTCACCTTGCTGGTGAGCAGCAAAGGCGTAGCCGGCGTAGCCCGCGCGTCGCTAGTTATTGTGCTGGCGACGGCCACATCGTTTCGGCTGCCGCTGGAGCCAGTCTTTCTACTCTTCGGGATCGATCAACTGATGGATATGGCTCGCACCGGGGTAAACGTCATGGGCAACTGCCTGGCTACCGTGGTGATTTCCCGTTGGGAGGGAGAGACCCGCGCTCTCCCCCATCCAACTCCCGCCGTCGAGTAACTTCCATCCAAGTCGGAACACCTACTCGCGTTTTGGCATTTGGCGGGTGCTAACGGCTATTCCTTTGATTGCTTCGGGTGTTTCTTCTCGTACTCCGCGGTCCACGGAGGAACCACTCCTACCATGCGCGCGTAGGCGATCGACTGCCCGAGATGTTCGTGCGCATGCACCACCAGCAGGTACACCATGTCGCCGTCGTTGGCGTCAGGTCCCAGCTTCTTTTCAGGTTTAGCAAAATCAGCGTTGCTCATTTTTGCTACAGTCGCTATCGCGCTCGCGAACGATTGATTCAACGCGTCAATGATTTTCGCCTTATCCGTGGTCGACGTTGCAAAGGTGTCCTTGTTGAACCCCTCCGGCACAGCTACGCCAATCATTGCGGGGATGGTGTAGTTCGCGGTAGCCACGTGGAGATACACCTCGGCGATCGAACGGACGCCCGGTCCGGGTCTCCAGGTGAACTTATCGGCAGGGATCGCCTCCGCCAAGCTGGTGAATTTCTTCTGTAGATCCTGCAGATCGAGCGCAGCCTGGGCTTTCATATCGTAGCTCGGCGCGGTCTTGTCGGTTTCCTGCGCCGCCGCGCGCCGCGTTCCGGCACTGAACATTAGGCCCACTGCCAGTGCCGGAATCACCATTCTGTTCATCTTCATTTTGAATCTCCTTGTGCGCCGGTTAAAACCGGTGAGGTGTAGTGAATGAAAAAGTCATACTAAAGTGGAGTAGCGACCCACATCGGCCCCGAGTTATGCGGCGCCGCTCGCAAGGGCGACGTCGAAGCGTGGACCGGGGAAGGTGCGGGCCGGGTATTGAGCCGCGCAGGAAACTCACTCCGGGACGCCGACGCTGTCAGGAGAAGCGGAAGGCCCCATCGGATGCACCGAAGGGCGGAAGTGCCTCGCCGCTTTTGGCGAACATCTACCTTCACTACGTATTCGACCTGTGGATCCAAGCGTGGC
>Ga0182024_10002818_pt1 | contig 42500 bp, 34 predicted proteins | sample P32metaG_FD_120480 | JGI IMG/M metagenome (GOLD analysis project Ga0182024, IMG submission 120480) | Permafrost microbial communities from Stordalen Mire, Sweden - P3-2 metaG (Illumina Assembly) | ecosystem: Environmental > Terrestrial > Soil > Wetlands > Permafrost | place: Sweden: Stordalen... | reverse complement strand
TGAACGGGTCGTTGGGCTTGAAGCTCTTGTCGTCGGCCGCGAAATGGGCCACCGCCACGCCGTCGCGGGGGAACTTCCAGGTCACCGCGGGGGCGGCATGACCATGCTCCACCGTCTCGAGGCGCACGCCCTTGGCGGCCTCCAGCGGCTTGTTGAAGGTGATGCTCAGATCGATGTTCGAGCCGATTACCGTGACGACAGGCCGCTCGCCGATGTTGACCGGGAACGCGGGCACTTCGGCATAAGCCGGCGGGGTGACCATCGCTTCGACGGCCTTGATGTCCAGGCGCGGCACGACATCCACGTTGATGTCGCGCTGGTCGTCGCCGGCTTCCAGGCGGATCTGCAGCTTGCTCAGGTCCTTGTTGCCGTCGATGCGGGCATCGAGCCCCGCGTCGTAGGTGCCGTCGTCGGACCGGTCCATGACCTCGTTCTGCCAGGGGCCGTTGTCGAAGCGGTACTTGAGGACGGCCTGCTTGTTGCCGCCCTTTTTCAGGCGCATTCTGATGTCGATGTGCTGGCCCACCGCGACGCGTTGCGGGACCTGGCCGAGCACGTCGATCTCGACGCTCTTGGGCCACGGCTCGCCGCCGCCGAGCAGGTGGTTGGTGGCGATGCGGAGGAACTCGGGGAATTTCTTGTCGGCCAGCAAGACCAACGAGGCGATCAGCAGCAGCGCGCCCATTCCCGCGGCGGTGGAGTACCAGACCGGCTTGAGCACGACCGCGCTGTTGAGGTTGACCTGCCCGGCCCGGCGGCCGGCCTCGGCGATGGTCCGCTGTTTCATCATCTCCGAGCCGGGGATGGCGCCGCGGGTAGGGCGCACGAAGTCGACCGTGCTGCGCAGCGTGTCCTCGAACTGCGGATAGCGGTGCTCGAGCCGGCCGGCCAGGTCGGTCAGCGGCAGCTTTTTCATCGCCTCCCGCGCCACCCAGTGGTACAGGGCATACCCCAGCGCGCCGAGCGCAACAAGGTTCACCGCCAGACGCAACGGTGTCGGCAGGGCCAGGGCCCAGTCCAGCAGGACCACCGCCAGCAGCAGCCCCACCGCGCAGGCCACCACGATCCCCGCGCCGTACACACAGCCGAACACCTTCATCCGGCGCCGCAGGTCCTGTAAGGAATCGATCAGATTAGTTGGAATCATGGACGCTCCTTCATCACGGTCTTGGTCAGTTGTCAGTTGTCAGTTGTCAGTTGTCAGTGGTCAGTTGTCAGTGGTCAGTTGGAAATGCCATCGTCTGCGTTTGTCAACCGACGCCTGACAACTGACCACTGACAACTGACCACTGACCACTGACCACTGACACCTGACGTATCAGCCTCCCGGTCACCAGAAGTAGCACGAAAATTTTGCTTGCATTCCGATTACAGTCGTAATAGATTACAGTCATAATCGGACGCTCCGCCATGGCTGACCTGCCTTCTATCTCCGACGCCGAATGGGAAGTGATGAACGTCCTGTGGGACCAGAGCCCGCTCATGGCCAACGAAGTCGTCGAGCGGCTGGCGGGCCGGAAGGGCTGGAGCCCGCGGACGGTCAAGACGCTGCTGAACCGTCTAGTCGGCAAGCGCGCGCTGGAGTTCAAGGCGCAGGGCAAGCGGTATTTGTACCGGCCGGCGGTGGGGCGGGAGCAGTGCGTGCGGGCCGAGAGCCGCTCGTTCCTGTCGCGCGTGTTCGCTGGGTCTGCCGGGCCGATGCTGGTGCAGTTTGTCAGCCAGGCCGACCTGACGCCCGACGAGATCGCGGAACTGCAACGCGTGCTGAAGGCAAAAGGCAAAGGGAAGCGGGCGAGAAAGGAGCGGTAATGCTGCCGATCTCTTGGACAGGCGGGCCGGCGGAACTGTTCCTCGCCTGGCTCTGGCGGAGCAGTTGGCAGGCGGGCGTCGTGGCCCTGGTCGTCTTGCTTCTGCGGGCGATGCTGGGCGAGCGGTGTGCGCCGCGGTGGCGATATGGGATGTGGGCGTTGGTGCTGCTTCGGCTCCTCATACTATCGGCCCCGGAGAGTCGATTCAGCCTGTTCGGCCTAGGCAGCGTGCTTCGCGACGCCGCGGTCCGGCGGCAGACGGCCAGAATCGACACCCAGCGGCTTCCGATTGTGGCGGGAGCCGAAAACCATGAAATCTCCATCCGCGTCGGGGTCCTGCCGATGGAGCGTCCGGTATTAGGCCCGGTCGCGGCGCCTGCGCCAGTTGCTCCGCCGTCGCCGGTCAATGGGTTGCCGCTCGCATCTATCCTGCTGGGGATCTGGTTTGCCGGCGTGTTGCTTGTGCTCGTCCGGCTCGCCATCGCCAACGTCACCTTTGTCGGGCGCGTCGCCAGGACGGCCCGCCCCGCCGATCAATCGTTGAGGGCATTGCTCGATGAGTGCCGGCGTAAGATGCGGCTCGCGCAGCCTCTGGCGCTTGTGAACACCGATGCCGTTGACTCGCCTGCATTGATGGGGTTGTTGCGCCCGCGGCTATTGCTGCCGGAAACGATGCCCGGCGATCTCTCGCCCGCGCAGCTCCGGCTTGTCTTCCTGCACGAGCTTTCCCACCTGAAATGCCGAGACATCGCCATCGACTGGCTGTGGGCCATCTTGCTGTCGCTGCATTGGTTCAATCCGGTCTTGTGGCTGGCGCGCCGGCGCTGCCGGGCGGATCGCGAGCTGGCTCGCGACGCGATGGTGCTTGCCATTGCGGGAAGCACCGAAGCGGAAAGCTACGGCCAAACCATCCTGCGGCTGGTAGCGGCCGCGCATATTCGGCCGCTGAACTTTTGCCCGGGGATTCTGGGAATTGTTGACGCCAGGGCGGATTTACGGCGGAGGATCGCCATGATCGCACGAATTGACGCTCGCCGACGCCGGCATTCATGGCTCGGGTTCACCCTGGTGCTGATGGCTGGATGCGTCACGCTGACGAACCCAAAAGGCCAGTCGACCCGCGCGGCGCAGCCGACGTCCCCCACCACGTCTGCGGTGGAGCGCGTCGATAGCACAACCGTAGGAACGACGCTGCCTGCCGTTCCGCCCGATGGCCGCGTACTGCGCGACCAAACGCCCCGGACGCAGCCAGCAGCCGTGCAGACCGTCGCCGACCTGATCAAGAAAGCCCGCGAACTTGCCGCTAACGGCCAGTACCACGAAGCGATCGCCGTCGTCGATCAGATCCTCATCCTCGAACCGCGCAATGATTACGCCATCGGCGTGCGTCCGTTGCTGGAGGACAAAGAGTCGCGGTCCCAGCAGGGGCAGACCCAACTCGACCGCAAGCTTCCTCAGGTCGAGTTTAACAGTGTTGGGCTTTCGGATGTGGTCGATTTCCTGCGCGACGTCTCCGGCGCAAACATCTTCGTGAACTGGAAGGCCCTGGAAGACGGCGGCATCGATAAGAATGCACCGGTCACCGCACGCCTGTTCAACGTCAAGTTCTCCAAGGCACTGCAGGCCATCCTCGAGAGCGTCTCCACTCAAAAGACAAAGGTCAGCTATTTCGTCGATGATGGCGTCATCACCATCAGCTGCGGTGATGACCTCAATCGGAACCTCACCACCCGCGTCTACGACATCCGCGACCTGATCGAGACCATTCCGGATTTCACGGCCCCGGCCTTTGGCGTGGTTCCGGATGTCAGTCCTGCGACACAGCCGGCAACGGCGCAAACACGGCGGACGCGCGAGCAGCTTATTAATGACGTGATGGCCCTTATCAAGGCGACCGTCGCGGCAGATTCCTGGGGGAAGGCCGGGCGGATCAAGCAAGTCGCTGGACAACTGGTCATCACGCAGACACCCGAGAATCACGCACAGATTGTCCAGTTGCTCGATCAATTGCGGGAAACACGCGGTATCCAGGTGACCCTCGCGGCAAGGTTCCTTGTCGTTGACAAGACGACCGCCACCAAATTCGGCCTGGAGGCGACTCCCGCGGCCGATCAGAAAAAGCCAGGCACCTCGGCGGGCGTGTATCTCTCGACGGAGAAAGTGGCCGGCCTTCTCCACGACGTGCAACAAGGGCCGGGGATGAAACTGCTGCCATCGCCTCGAATCACCTGCTTCAATGGGCAGCAAGCCTACGTCTTGGCCAGCACCTCGACGGCCTACATCAGCGGATACAAAGCGGATAAGGACAACGACGGACAGACGACCTGGGAGCCCATCACGAGTGAGGTTGATGCCGGCTTGCTCCTGGAACTACAGCCCTTCGTAAGCGCCGATCGCAAGTTCGCCACCCTGAAACTGCATCCCGCCCTGAGCCGGCTGGATCGGATCGAATCCGTTCCCTATTCCGAAAGCCCGCCGGAGAAGAAGCTTTTCATTCAACGCCCGGTCATGACAATCCGCGAGCTTCGCACCACGGCAAACATCTCCAACGGCGAAACGCTGGTATTGGGCGGATTTGCCGAACAGGGCGACAAGCCCTCCACTCAACCCGGCAAATCGGTGCCGCAGACGCAGCCTAATGCGGCAACGGATGATATTCTCGGGAAGTTGGGCCCTGACCGAATGCTCTTCCTGCTGGTTACCCCGACGATCATCATGGACAAGCAAGTCGAGGATAAGAAGTTCCCCGTGCTGCAGAGCAAGCCGGCATCGCCGTGAGGCGGCAGATTTCGCGTCAGGGGGCTTTCGATCGGTGGGGTTTCCAGCGATGATGTCCGCCGGACCAACTGGACAAGGGACTCGGACATTCAGCGATGGGGACTCTCAACGCAATCTATATCCGCGCCGCGGATACTGCCGTGGCGTCGGCCATCAGCGCCGAGTATGCCGATGCGTATACCGAGCCGGGCACGCAGTTTTATGCGGTCGACCAGCCGGCCGACCGTTTCAGATGCCCGGAGGGTGAGTTGGCGGCACTGTCGGAACGGCTCAACACGGGCGTGATCTGGCTCGGTTTTCAAAGCGCTGCCGACGCATTCCAATTCCATCACTGGCGCGGCGGCGAGCACCTGCGATCCCTGGTGTACGGCTGCTTCGAGGAAGACCGCACCTGGGAACGCATCGAGGGGGAGCCGGAGCCGTGGGAAAACAGCATCCTGTTCGACCGGCACCACCTCGTTCGCGCCCTGCAATACATCGAGGACGAAGGGGAGCGACGGGCGGTTGAATCCATCTACCGCGACCAAAAGATCGTGCGCGGCCATACCGAGCCGAGCCTCGATGCACGAGAGACCGCTCGCCGGGTCGCCAAATTCTTTCATCTCCCCGGCTGGGGCCTGGCGGATACCTCGGGGGGGTCAGACTAAGCGACAGGCGCATCACCATGCGATTATGCCGCTGATGCGCCTTCGTCACCCAGCAACCGCGCCCAATGGTCGGCCACCCTTTCCAGGTTGTACTCGCGGTCAACGAGTTCCCGGCCGGCCGCGCCCATGCGAGCCCGCAGGGCGGGGTCGGTCGCCAATCGGGCGATGGAGGCGGGCCAGTCCTCGGGCCGTTCGGGGACCAGGCCGGTTTCGCCGGCGCGGACCAACTCGGCGTTGGCGCCGACTGGCGAGGCGATCACCGGCAGCCCGGCGGCCATGTATTGCACGATCTTGAAGCCGCACTTGCCCAGCGTCCACCGGTCGATGGGAGTTGGGGCGATGCCGATGTCTCCCCTGCACAGCGCTGCCGCCTCCGTGTCGGCCGACCAGGTCTCGTGCTCGACGGCCATCGCGGGGCTGCTCAGGGTTTCGTCGGCGATGGTCAGGAGCCGAAGGCCAGGGGCGAGGCTCGCCCCGGCTTCCAACGCCGGCATGAACTGGCGGAGGTACGGCAGCGTCGAGTGCGACCCGATCCAGACCAGCCGGGGCGTATCGGTCGGGCCGTGCGTCTTGACATGATACTGGTCCGGGTCGACCACGGTCGGCACGACCGTTACGGGCCGGCCCAGTTCCCGGAAGATCCCGGCGAGGTATTCGTTGCCCGCCACCACATGATCGATGATGCGGGCGGTGGCGCGGAACCGCGAGCTGGTGCGCCAGCGCGACAGCCAGCTCACGGGGCGATTGTGGTACATGACGGCGTCATCGATGTCGTAGAAGATCCGGCGTGCCGAGCGGCGCAGGAGCCGGGCTTCGAACGGGTCGAGCAGTTTCCGTTGCAAGAGGACCGCGTCGTACCCGGAGGCCGATTGGAACAAGCGCCGTCGGGCCAACCAGGGGCGGGGACGGAGTTGCACGTCCAAGTCGAATCCGCGCCGGGCCAACAGCGGCACGATCGCCGCGATGCGCACCCGGAATGACGCCTGCTTGAGGTTGTTGGCCAGGACCAGGATCCGCCGCATACGCATGCCCTCTGTCTTACGAATTAGCCTCATGATACGCTTTGTACGGCTGATCCCGGAGTGCGGGGTCGCCGCGCCAGCGATGCGGATGCACCCTTGTTGGGCTCTTACTCCCTCTCCCGGCACTCCGGGAGAGGGAGAAAAAACGCTCGACCGCCGACAAAAAGGGCGCTCCCCCCAGGCAACGCCGTGGCAGCACTCTGGCTTTTTAGCGAGTCATCGATGAGCAAGGATGCGACAACTATCTCGGGTCCGATCGATGTCACTGCCCCACCGGTGATTCTGCTTGGAATGCATCGGTCGGGGACATCGCTGATTGCCCGGCTGCTGGATGATCTGGGGCTTTTCCAGGGCCACGAGCTGCAAGAAGACCACGAATCGACGCATTTCCTGGAAATCAACGAAACGCTCCTGAAGCGGGCCGGGGCCGCGTGGGACAACCCGGGGCCGATGCGCGGCTTCGTGGAGAATGCCGAAGCCGCCGACCTGACCGTCCGCTGCCTGCACGAGGACGTGGCCGGAAGGCAAATCGCCGGCTTCCTGGGCAAGAAACTGTTTGGCAGATACCGCGGGCTTGTGAAATTCGACCGGCCCTGGGGCTGGAAGGACCCGCGCACCATCTTTACGCTGCCCCTGTGGTTGAAGCTCTTCCCCAGGGCCAAGCTGGTTTATATCGTTCGCAACGGCGTGGACGTTGCCAGCAGCCTGCGCGTTCGCGAGGTCCGCGAACTTGCCCGGCGGGTCGAGGAATTCGAGGGCAAGCGGAAAAAAACGGGCCGGCTCACCAGGCATTCTCTGCTCCAGCGGGCCGGCTTCAAGGGATCGGCCCGGTGTCTGACCCTCGAAGGCGCGTTCTCGCTCTGGGAAGAATACGTTGCCGAGGCCGAGCGGCAGCTTACGGCAACCGCCAATGAGCGGCTGGTGGTCAATTACGAAAGGCTCCTTGCCGAGCCGGACGATGCGAACCTGGGGCTGGCGGCGCTGGTAAAGTTCTGCGGATTGTCTGCTCCGGCTGACGCCCTGGCCGAGGCTGCAAAGAAGATCAATAGCGGGCGGGCCAGGGCGTTCCTGGCGAACGCCGAACTCGGCGATTTCTATTCACGGGTCAAGGACACCGAATGGATGAAGCAGTACGGGTATTCGACACTTTGCTGATTCGTCCCGCGCTCATGCTCGACCGCCCTGATGTTTCCATCTGTATCGTCAACTGGAACGGTCGGGAATTGCTGCGCAACTTGCTCGCATCGCTGCGCGACGCCGAGCCCGCCATGCGCCTGCAAACCATCGTGGTCGACAACGCCAGCTCCGATGGTTCGGCGGAAATGGTTGCCGAGCAATTCCCCCCGGTGCTGCTGAAGGTTAACGAGCGGAACCTCGGTTTTTCGGTGGCCAACAACCAGGCCGCGGAGTTGGCCACCGGCCCGTACCTGCTGTTTCTGAACAATGACACGCTGGTTCCGCCGGGGTCTTTGGGAAGGCTGGTGGCCTTCATGGACCAGAACCCGCGCTATTCGGCGGTGGGGCCGAAGCTGATCGGCGACGACGGTAATCCGCAGCAGACCGGCCGGAACCTGCCGACGCTGGGTGTATTGCTCTACCAGCGGATGCAGCTTTTCCCACGTTGGACCGGGCTGCTCAAGCAGGAATACCAGGAATACCGCTACGGCGGGTTTGACCCGGAGAGGAGCGGCGAGGCGCGGCAACTTGCCGCCGCCGCCCTGCTGGTCCGCCGCGAGGCTTTTGACGCCGCGGGGCGTTGGGACGAGCAATTTGAGTTCGGCGTCGAGGACGTCGACCTGTGCCTTCGCCTGGGCGGGGTTGGCCCGATCTATTATCTTGCCGATGCCAAGATCCACCATCTGGGCCGGATCAGCTCCCGCGCCAATCGCGGGTTCGTCTACACGGGGTACGAGTGCGGCTACGCCCGCTACCTGGCCAAGCACCACCATCGCTCGACCGGCCGGCTCTACAAGACGATGATCACTCTTGACATGCCGGTGCGGCTGGTCGTGCTGGGCACGCAGACCGTGGGCTACCTCCTGTTCGGCAGAAAGGACGCTGCCGCCCGCACTTACCAGCGCCTCTCCGCCGCCGGCGAGTTCTTTTTCCACCGGCTGCCCAAGTTCTGGAGCTCGTAAGGGCTATTGGGTGTGATCCATGGAGCTGGCGACTTCATCACCGCGGCTCCTCTCAATTTTTTGCGGCGGGAACAATTCACCGGCCACGGCGCGGAGAGCGGCCTTGCAAATCGCCAGTTCAGTCGCGTCAGCAAGCTCATCCTGCCGCTCCGGCCTGGCGCGGAGCCACTGCAGGACCAGTGCGGCGGCGGCGGCGTCGGTTGTGGGCCGGAACTTTTCTCGGAACCCGCCTTCCACGTAGCGCCAATAAGGGTAGCGCCCGCCCGGCTCCGACGCAACGCACTCCATGCGCACTCCAGCTAATGGAATGAGCTCCGCCACAAGCGCGTCAGCATCCCGGCCGGCTTCCAGCCGATCGATCTCTTCGGATGTCATCAACACTCCCTCATGTTCGCGAGGCAGGCTACAAGGGTCGCCCGAGACCGTTTCGATGTGAGTCAGCCTGCCTCGCAAGTACAGCAGTTCAGAAATGTCGAAAGTAGTGTATCGGCAACAACGCGAAATGAAAGGGAAAAACTGAGCGCCGTGTCAGGATGATGTGGTAGATGACTCCCTTCAAGCCATCGCCAGCACGTCGATGAGCTTGGTGATGTGCTTCTGGTAGTTCTTCCAACGTCCAATCGACGACGAATAGACCGGCTGGCGGACCTGCTCCTTGCTTGCGGTGAAAACCCTCCTCGTGTTTTCGTAATATTTCAAGCAGCGCTCGTCCCAGGGCAGGTGCAGGAACTCGGTGATCCGGCGGCCCTGCCCTTCCAGGTCCAGCACCAGGTCCTCATACCTCACTTCATGGATCGGGATGGTGAGCACCTGCTGCCAATGTGACACGAGCCGCTGATAATGGCGGAACATCGTCCCCAGGTGTTCCAGGTCGTAAGCAAATTCGTTGCCGGAGGCAAAATCGGTGAAGTAGCAGGACAGGCAAGTGTCCAGCGGGTTGCGCGTGCAGTGGATCACATGGCAGTTGGGCAGCAGCAACTGGATCAGCCCCAGGTGCAGGCAGTTCAATGGGGTCTTGTCGGTAATGTAGACCGCGTTGCCGCTGGCGGGCGACTCAATTGCCGAAAGGTAGCGCTGCGCCAGCCCTTCGGCCGCCAAAAGCGACAAGGCATCGAGGCAGTCCGGCAAACCGGCCCCTCCGGACCCATTCGGACCGCAAAGCTGCTGGTAAATGTGCAGCAGCGACTGCGATTCCCCTCCGCCATATACCTGGGGGTGGCTGGCCAGGACCTGCTCGACCAGCGTCGTGCCGGACCGGGGCATCCCCACGATGAAAACAATGCGCCGGCTGTCGAGCGTGGATCGGGGCAGGCAGCGCAGCCGTTGCGGCATGAAATACGCGATCTTGCGGTCGGCCTCGACGACCGCAACAGGGTCAAAACTTTTCGGGACCAGCTCGTTGGCCTGCCGCGCATGTGCGAATGCCTCATCATACCGTCCCATGCGGTCCAGCAGAGATGCGGCCCCGAAGTGCAGCCGCGGCAACAGCTCCGGCAGAACGCCTGCCTGCAATGCCCATTGGACCTCAACCAGCGCCTGCTGTTCGTGGCCGAGCCCCGCAGCCAACCGGGCATAGAGGATCGCCAGATGCGGATGGCGTGCGCCGGCGTCGAGAAGCGGCTTGATCAGCTCCCACGCGTGGGTAGTCTGCCCATCAGCGGCCAACACGGCGCCGCGGGTAATCAGGTAATCGATGTCCCTGGGGTCCAAGCGCACGGCCGCCTCAGAATGCTCCAAGGCCCGATCGAGTTGCTGGGTCTCCATGAACCACTGCCCCAGCGCATCATGCGCCATGGCATAGTTGGGTGCGATCCGCAGCGCCTCCAGCATTTTTTGAACTGCCAAGTCCAGCCGGCCTGCCATCCACGCGGTTATGCCGAGCTTGAAGTAATAAACCTCATTGGAGGGATTCAGTTCCGCCGCCCGCCGATATCGCGCCCAGGCCCGGGAAAACTCCCGGCGGCGCAAGAATGAATCGCCCGCCGCGGCTTCCGCGACGGCGCGAGGTTCATCCAGCGGGGCTTGCCAGCGCACCGGTGCCATCGAGGAAATCGAACCAAGCGATGACATCGGTGGCAATCCGAAGGCACTCTGGGTGGGGATTGTCGGGGCCGGGTCCACTACCCAATCCGAATTGCTGAAGGGATCAGTGCTTTCCTCCGCCATCCAGGCTCTCCGCTCAAAAGTGGGGTCCTGGGTTTACTAGCGGGCGGTAGCTCGGGCGTTGTTGAGCGAGCTGTCGGCCCCAGGCCCGCGCTGGCGAAATACGTGGGTTGATTCTCCGGCGCGCGGGCGCAGGAGCGAGAGTTTCTTAGCGCCGTACTCCGAGACATAGAGGTTCCCGTTGGACGGGTCCTCGGCCAGGGACAGCGGGCTGCCCAGTCGCGTGAAGCCGTCGATGCCGGCGATGGATTCCGTGATCTGCCCCTCTGCTCCCGGCGCGAGGACCAGGATGTCCTTTCCGCCGCTGAATCGGGCGACCAGGATCTTGCCTTTGAGGGCGGGGCAGGCGTCGGATTTGTATTCGATCAGGCCGCAGGGAGCCAGGTTCTTCCCAAAGTCGAAGGCCGGGCTTCGCCAGTTGCGGTCAGGCATCGTGCCGATCGGGTATTGGGGGATTTCGAAGGGGCTGGGGTCATTGGCGGGGTGGCCGCCGTCGAGCACATATTCGGCGCGGGCCGGGTTGGGGTGGCCGTAGTAGCCCCCCTTTTCGACGCGGACAAAGATGTCCTGCTCGGTGATCGGCACGTTGAGCAGACCGGGCACGGGCGGGCCGGAATAGAGGCCGCGGCTATCAGCATCGATTCGGTGCGGGAACGCGGCCCCGGCGCTGACGTCGGGCGTGGCCGGTGCTCTTCCGCCGGCGCTGGAGCCGTTCACTGGTGCGTAGAGTTGCCCATTGCTGTGCCAGAGCACGTCGAAGGCGTTGCGGACGCCAGTGGCATAGAGGGTGAGCGGAGCGCCGGAGGCAAAGGGGTCATAGCTGCCGCCGCCGTCGGTGGTTTTCACATCCAGCGGGGGCGCGGTGATGGCCTTGAGGTCGGCGCGGAGGATCGCCGCCGACAGCACGCGCTCGGGCCGGTAGTTCCATTGCGAGTCGGGTGCGCCCATGGCGGTATTGCTGGCCTGCCCGAAATAGAGCGCGCCGTCGGGGCCGAAATCCAGTTGGTTGACCAGGTGGTCCCGGCTGCCGCGCGGCAGCCCGACGATGAAGTCCTGGTAATTTTCGAGGTTCGGCCCGGTGAGCCGGCTGATCTTGCTGGTCCAGTCGTCGGTGTGGGTCTCGATGGGCTGACCGTGACTGACCCAGAGAACCAAGTTGGCAGCCGTCGCAGCCGGGTCGAAGTGGATGCCGGTGATGGCCCGTGGCCCACCGTTAAATGACTGAACCGTCACAAGCGTTTCCGCGTTGCCAAGAGTTCCGTCGGCAACAATCGCAAACCGCAGAATGCGGCCGTCGATGGTTGCGGCATAGAGCCGATGGTCCGGTCCCAGCGTCACACCGGTGAACCGGGTGCCTTGGGTCACTGGCAGCGGCACAACCTCGAACGACGCAGCGAACGCCGACGCCTGGCGGGCGGCGGCAGTGGTAAAGCTGACCTTATAGTGCTGGAACGATGCTCCGGCGGTATCCTTCAGGGCCGGTAACACCTCGAACGTGTATTCGGTGTTTAACTCAAGTGGTTGTATTGGTTTGAGAACTATCGAATCGCCCGCGCCGGAGGTGTTGACCTGGGCTTCGACCAAGTGTCCGTCGCCGGTCCGCAGCAGGCGAACGGAGCCGGAGGTCACCGAGCCCGCATCCACTACATTGCCGCTATTGGGGAGCATGACGTCGGCGCCGATAAACGCATCGGGTGGAACGCCGCCCTCATAACTTCCGGGGCGCGTTACCGTTATGTACGGATGATGGAGCCATTGGCTGGAATGAGGCAGAAGCCGATGAAGGATGCGCGACTTGTAGCCGCGGCCCTTCAATAAATGGCAGAAAACCAAAAATGTCGCCAGGAGCGCGAGAACTAGCAAGGCCCGGGGCCAGCGTCGCCGAAGAGGCAGAATCCTCTGAACTGTTGACGGCCCAACAACTTGCATTTCAAAAAATCCGTCCTACGGGGATTCCACCGGCAAAACGAGGAACAACACCGCACCTCGCGTCGCCGCGCGACACTCTTTGAGGTTCCACGCATCATAACCCGGGATACGTTCCGCCTGGCTGGTAACAGGATGATACGCGAGAGCTCAAAACGTTGGTGCAAAAAAACCCGGATTTTTGAGGAATTGTTCGAGGTTGGTTCACAACCTTTGTGATCCGGGCAAACTGGCACAGGACCCAAAGTCGCCACTCACTCGATCCGATGGAATCAATATCGTTGGGTCCGTGGCGCGTGATGGGTCGCCCACTTGGTTGCCGTGGACTCAAGGATCAACGCCTGAGCGTACAAACGGAGGCCGTATGAAAATGTCAACCTATCGTGGGAACAGCCGCCGCAGCTTGATTGCCGCCCTGGCCTGCTTCGTCATTGCCATGCTGCTGGATCTGGCATCGCGCTAGCCTGGGTTTAGGCGGGTTTAGGCGGCGCGAGAGGCGACCCCTCCGATCAAGATCGTCGTAAACTCCGGTCTCGGCGTGAGAAGTACCTGCAAATATGAAACTTATTGATGCACCGTTCCTAAGCCTTAGGCCGGCGTGTGTGCCAATCCGTCGCCTGTTCGTACATCCGAGCAACGCGCAGCAACTTCGCCTCGCTGAACGTCGGCCCGAGCAACTGGAGCCCGATCGGCAGCGGCTTGGCGCCGCTCGTCAACCCGCAAGGCAGGCTGATCCCGGCAATCCCCGCGATGTTGCAGGTGACGGTGAAGACGTCGCATAGGTACATCTGGAGCGGGTCCCCGGTCTTTTCGCCGGCTTTGAAGGCAGGGGTCGGCGTCGTGGGGCAGAGGACCACATCACACTTTGTGAAGGCGTCGTCGAAGTCTTTCTTGATCAGCGAGCGCACCTTCAAGGCCTGCAGGTAGTATTTGCTGCTGTAGCCTTCCGACAGGGCATAGGTGCCGATCATGATCCGGCGTTGCACTTCCTCGCCGAAGCCTTCCGCACGTGACTTGCTGTATAGCTCGAAAATGTCCTTAACGGGGTCTTTGGTACGGTGGCCGAAATGGACCCCGTCATAGCGGGCGAGGTTGCTGCTGGCCTCGCAGAGGGCGATCACATAGTACGCGGCGATGCCGTATTCGGTGTGCGGCAGGGAGACGTCCACCAGCGTCGCGCCGAGCGACTGGTACTGCTTCATGGCGGCTTCGACGGCTGCTTGCACCTGCCGGTCCATGCCGGATTCCAGGGTGTACTCTTTGGCGATGCCAATGCGCTGGCCGGTGAGGGGCTTGTCCAGGTCGGCGAGGTAATCGGGAGGCGTCTCTGGGACGCAGGTGGAATCTTTGGGGTCGGGGCCGGCGATGACGTTCATGAGCAGGGCCACGTCGGGCACGGTCCAGCCGAAGGGGCCGATCTGGTCGAGGCTGCTGGCGAAGGCGACCAGGCCGTAGCGGCTGACGCGGCCGTAGGTTGGCTTGAGGCCGACGATGCCGCAGAGGGCGGCGGGCTGGCGGATGGAGCCGCCGGTGTCGGAGCCGATGCTGGCGCAGCACATTCCCGCGGCCAGGGCGGCGGCGCTGCCGCCGCTGGACCCGCCGGGTACCCGCGTCGTGTCCCAGGGGTTGCGGGTGGTGCGGAAGGCGCTGTTCTCGGTCGAGCTGCCCATGGCGAACTCGTCGAGGTTGGTCTTGCCGACGATCACCGCCCCGGCTCCCTCCAGCCGCCGGACCACGGTGGCGTCGTAGGGCGCGCGGAAGTTCTCCAGCATTTTCGAGGAACAGGTGGTGGTGCCATGGCTGGTGCAGAGGTTGTCCTTCAGCGCGATCGGCACCCCCGCCAGCGGCCCGGTGCGCCGGCCTTCGTCAACTGCCTTGGCCTGGTCCAAGGCGCGCTGGGGGAACGTGCTGTTGAAGGCGAGGATCGTCGGGTCGAGCCGCTCAATGCGCGAGAGCACCTCGCGAGTCAACTCGACCGAGGAGATGGATTTCGAACGGATCGCGTCGCGGGCGCCGATGAGAGTGTCGTGCGAAAACATTGCGCTTGCGAGAGTACGGGAAATGAGGGGAAAGTGAAACGGTTTGCCGATCGTCGCCGTGGCTCGGGAAGCACGAAATCCGAAGTCCGAAACTCGAAATAAGCTCAAATGCCGAAAAAAATGCAACCCCAAAACAGAGGAATGGTCAGTCGGCGCTGGCCGGTTTCACTCATTTCTCTTTTTTCTGTTCCATTTGAGTTTATTTCGAGTTTCGGATTTCGGATTTCGGATTTCGTACTCTTTCGGCTACCCCGCCGAGTCCTCATCCCCACCCAGGACCTTGGGGACTTTGAAGAACGGGCCGTCGGTTTCGGGGGCGTTTTGCAGGACTTTCTCCAGCGGCAGGCTCGGCTCGACCACGTCCTCGCGGAAGACATTGTGCAACGGCAGCGCGTGCGCCATCGGCTCGACGCCAGTAACGTCCACCCGTTGGAGCTTATTGACGTACCCGAGAATCGTTTCCAGTTGCCCCGCGAGCTTGTGCAGGCGACCCTCGTCAATCGCCAGACGCGCCAACTTGGCGACTTTCTGGACGTCGTCGGGCGTGATACGAGGCTGGGCGGTCGTGTCGGTGGCGGACATGCAGACGGTTGTATCGCAGGTGCGGGTGGAGGACAACAGATGCAACCCTATCGCACAATCCTTTACAGACGTTCCAGGATCTCCAACACCCTCGGGTTGCGAACCAGGAATTCGCCGTGACCTGGCGAGTCGGCGCCGCCCTGGCGGAAGTAGCTGATACATTGGAACCGCCGGCAGTTCATCGGACGGTCGTCATAGATGGTGCAGCGGTCGTCGTCGCCCAGGAAGACGCATCGCCCGTCCCGGTAGGGCAGGACGCGCTCCACAACGGTGCCCTGCCCGTCGTCGATCCGCACATCCATCCCGAACGGCCCGAATCGCCGTCGCTCATCCCCTTCCAGCAGCACGGCGTAGTCGTGGCCGTTCTGCTTGCAGCAAGCCGCGTAGCAGAGGTGACAGGGGCTTTCGCCGAGAATGGCCAGACGGTGGTTTCGCATGGATTCTGGCGCGGGCGGATGTTGTAGTGGAATAGCGAGCGCGCGCCGGCAACAAGGCAGTTGGGTGCGGATTCGGCTACCCCGCCAGTCCACTACTCTTACCGCATCACGGCGCGCACCGCATCGCGGAGCTGCGCTCCTGCGGCGAAACGGGGGAATACCGCAGTGCGTACTCCACTACCCATTACTCCACCACTCCGCCACTCAGCGCTCAATCCGCGGCCGCCGTCGTCGGTCGCGTCTCAGGTGCGGCCGCCTGCACGGCACTCGGTCCGATCGGGACGGGGATGAACTGCTTGAGCAGGTTGCCGGTCTTGGCGTCGAAGAGCCGGACGGCGCCGTCGAACCCGCCGGTGGCGATCACCGAGCCGTCGGGTTTCCAGGCGACGGCGTAGATGGGGCCGATATTGCCGGTCAGCGTCATCAACCGCTTGGAATCGTGGACCTGCGGCGGCGCCTTGTCGGGGTCGAAGGGGGCCCGCGGGTCGATCGCGGACTTGGGGGCGTTGGGGTCGGCACTGACCGCATCGTAAATGCGCACCTCGCCGATGCTCCCGGCGGCGACCTGCGAGCCGTCCGGGCTCCAGGCAACGGCGGTGCACGGCCCGGGCTGCTGCTCGAACTGGCGGACCAGGTTCGTGTCGAACCGCCCCGCCGTTCGCCCTGTGTTCACCGAAATCCGGTAAACCCGCGGCGTGCCCATGTCGCCGCCGTAGAGCACTTGCTCCTCCTTGGGGTGGCGGGCCATGCTGACGATCTGCTCCAGCGGGTTGTTGATATCGTCCTCGAAGCGGCCGTCGGCGGCGTCGATCAGCTTGATGGCCTTGTCGCGCCCGCCGGAGATCATCTGCTTGCCGTCAAGGGTGAACGCCGTGTGCAGCACCCAGTCGGCGTGGGCCTTGAACTCCATGAGGACCTTGCCATCCTCGATATTGATCCGCCGGACGATTCTGTCGGCCGCGGCGCAGGCGACGGTCTTGTTGTCGGGAGAGAAGCTGAGGCCGTAGAGGGAATCGGTGCTGGGCTGGAAGGTCTTGAGGTTCTTATGGGTGAGCGGGTCCCAGATCTGCACCTGGCCCAATTCCGCCGGAGCGCCGCCGCAGGCGCCGAGCATTTTGCCGTCGTGGCTGAAGACGATCGACTCGATGCGCGGCGCTTCGCCGGTCAACCTGGCGATCAGCCCCGAGCCGTCCGACTTGTGCAGCAGGATTTCATGGTATCCGCTGACCGCCAGCAGCGACCCGTCCGGCGAAAAAGCCAGCGACGTGATCACCGGCGGCGCAGCATAGACCGGCGGGTCGACGTGAGTCGTGCCGGGCGCGGGGGTGTCGTCCTTGGCCCCCTCCTTGACCCAACGCGTCACCATGCTCACCTGCTCGGCCTTGAGCGGGTCGGCATCCTTGGGCATGTCCGGATCATCGCCGGAGATCATCTCGATGAGCTTGCTCTTGTCCGGGTCGCCGGGAACGACCGATGAGCCGTGCTTGCCGCCTTTGAGCAGGGAACTGAAGGTGGTCATGTCCAGCTCGCCCTTGGTCTTGTCGGGCTTATGGCAGGCCACGCACTGCGACGCCAGCAGCGGGCGGACGTCGTGGAAGTAGCTGACGGATTGGTCAGCGGCGCGTGCCGCAAGGGGGAGTTCGACGCAAAAAGCAACCAAAAGAATTGCGAACAGACGCATGACAACGCCTCGATGAGATGACGAATTATTTGACTGCTAACGACTCGAACGGAATACTATCAGATACACGCTCTCCAACGGAGAACCTAATGACATTACCTCCTTACGATCCCCCGCGCCCGAGCCCTCCTGCCGCGACATCACCTTACGTCCAAGTCGATGAGCATGGTGTGGTGCGCGTTGCCGGGACGCGGTTGGCCGTGGACTCGATCTTAGGAGCGTTCCGTGAAGGTCGGTCGCCGGAGCCGATCCTAAGGAGTTTCCCGAGCGCTTCGCTGGAACAGGTCTACGGCGTGATCGCGTACTACCTGGGTAACCGCACGGCCGTCGACGCCTACTTGGACAGCCAACAGGCAGTGTGGAACTACGCCCGCAGCTATTCCGAAACTCAGGTGAGCCCGGTTGTTGAGCGGCTGAGGCAGCTCACGGGCCAGCAGCACCCGGCGGGACGCGATCAATGACCCCGCCGCGCTTTCTGGCAGACCACGCCTTCACTTCTCATTCACCGTCAACGGAAACGCCGGACTGTACTGCACGATCGTTTCATCCCCCACCTGCGCCTCGGCCTTGACCACCACCAGGCGTGTCCCGGTCTCCGAATTGCCGTTCACCTTAAACGTCAGCTTCCCAAACGCCGAGTCGGGAGCGATCGTGAGCGGGTTCAGGGCGAAATCGCGCGCCACGGAGGTCGGCATGCCGGTCGTTGGGTCGCGGCCGGAGGTGAATCCTTCCAGCGTGATCTGGATGTCGCCCCGGAAGTCGCCGGCGCGCTGAACCGGCACCGGGATGCTGCTGGTGCGGTTGCGGGTGGTGGTCAGGGGCAACGGCGTGACTTTCGCTTTCACCTCCGCCTCGCGCTCGCGGACCGGGTCGAGCGATGCGTCGATCGAGCGGTGATAGGCCGCCAGCGCCGACTTCTGTTCTTCGTTGCGCGACAACGCCGGGATGCGCAGGATGGCGCGGACCTCGGCGGGCAGCGCCACTGCGGCGTCCGGGTCCGGGTTGGCGGTCACCCAGATGCGGAACCGGCCGATGGTGTGCTGCGGATTTCCCGAAAGCTGCTCGAGAGTGAAGGTCAGGACCGATCCGGCCTCCGAGCCGGCGATCGGGCTGCGGATCAGGAAAACTGCGGAATTGGGCCGGCCCATGTTCGGGGCGATGCCCCAGCCGGTGTCGTTGCGGTCGTCGAGAGCACCCAGGGCCGGCCAGCCGTTCTGCTCGAACGTCGCCCGCGGTGAATGGAGTTCGACAGGAGCCGGCGCGGTCGTCGGGGCGGGCTTGGGCTCCATTGCAGCCGGCGCTGGCGACGCGGGCCGGGCGCCGCCTTTGGGCGTGGCGACGAGCTGCAGGCGGGTCAGGACGAAGTTGCCGGTTGCCGACCGGCCTGGCCCGTCGCCCGGAAGGCGCTCGTCGGGGAGGACTTCGATCCGGACCGCTGTAATGTTTCGGACCGGCGTGGAGCCGGTCAGCGTGTAAACGTCGGTGGCCGGGTTGTTGCCGCCGACGAAGACCGATCCGTCGGACTCGCGCGAGAAGGTCGCGCCGCCGGCGCTTTTCATCTCCGAGAACGTCAGCGGCGACCAACCGGCGCCGGCGGCTTGTTCCCGCTCCCACCGCGTCTGCTCGGCATCGAGCGCGCTGCTGCCGGTGTTGAGGACGTTTTCCAGGCGGGCCAGTTCGGCATAGGGGCCGACGCCATTGCGAAGCGCTTCCAGCTTCTGACGGTCGCCGGCAAGCTCTGGAGCGATCGAGCGGTAATATGCCTTGAGCTCGCCAGTCTGCTCCGGCGTCCGCTTGTCGGCGGGCGTCTTGAGGATCGCGGCGATCCCGCCCGGCAAGGACGCTGCCGCGTCGGTGATCGCGGCCTTGTCGGCGGTGACGGAAATCCGGAACTTCCCGATGGTGTGCTGCTCGCCGTATTGCTGAGCCAGCACGAAACCGAATGTCGTACCGCCGTCGCCGCCGACCGGTGAGTCAGTGAGGAACGTGGCCACATGGGCCCGGCCAAGCTGCGGCATCAGCGCCCACCCGGTCTTGGGGTCTTTGTCGATCGCCCCGGCAATCGGATAGCCGTCCTGGGAGAACGTGGCATGCGGGTCGCGCAGGTTGACCGGCTTTACCTTCGACTTGTCGTCCTTGTCGGCCGTGGGGACCGCGCTGACCGCGAAGTCATTCAGCACCAGGTTGCCGAGCGATGACCGGCCAGGTCCGTTCCCGGGCAAAGAGGGGTCGGGGAGCAACTCCAGGCGGATCGCGGTGATGCCCTTGAGGTTGGTGTGGGCCAGCACCGTATACGTGTCTCGTTCCGGACTGGCGCCCGAGGCCAGGATCGCCCCGTCCTGCTCGGCGGTGAGTACGGTCCCTTCCGCGGCGGTGGCCGAATCGATTTCCAGCGGCGTCCAGGTGACGGCGGTGCCGGCGTGCTTCTCCCATTCGGCCAGGGCGGCGTCGAGTTGCGGGGTCTGCGTGTCGAGTTTCCGCGCCAGGGCCGCCGCCTCACCGCCGTACTGCTGGATCTGCTCGGTCTTGAGTAGCGCGACCGCTTCAACCGTGAACGGGGCGGGCTCCAGGACCGTCAGATAGGCCTGTTGCAATGTGCGGCTGTTCAATTCGGGCCGGGCGTAGCGGACCGCCTGTTGCGAGCCGAGCACACCGGTCGCTTTCAGCTTGATCGGAACGGCGCCGAGCGCGGCGTCGCCGGCGGCGGCGAGGGTGAAAATGCCGCTGGTTGATTCGCCGAGGGTGATGGGCTGGGCGGTGACGCCGGCGGGCAGGCCTTCGAGCGTGATGGTGATGTCGCCTTTGTACCCGCCGCTGCGCTGGACGTCGCACCAGAGTTTGACGTTGCCGCCGCGATGCAGGCGCGGGGCGTCGGGGAGGAAGCGGACTTTGAAGTCCGGCGGTAAGCCGCCGAACGGCGAGATCTCCAGCCGGTAGGCGTAGCCGGGGCCGCCGGCCCAGGTCAGGTCGCGGATCGACACGAAGTAATCGCCCGGCTCGAGATCTTTGCTGATTTTCGCCTCGGCATCGGGAGAGACCGGCGCAGCCGGTGTGGCGGGAGGTGTGAGGTTGCCCACCGCGCTGACGCCGACCGCAGGGCCGTTGCTGGTGTCGATCACATCGCCCTTGGCATTCTTGAGCGTCAACAGCGCATCGACCGGCGAGCCGGCGCGCTTGGCGATCACCTCCAGCGTCACCGTCTGCTTCGAGGCGACTTGGAACTTGAACCAATCCTCGTCGCCCGGCTTGTCGAGCGTTCCGCTGATGTCCGCCGGGATGTTGACGGGATTGGCCGTCTCCGGGGTGTTGTTCGGCTCCTGCTCTGTCGCGGCGGTCATCTCGCTGACCGCGAAGCTCACTTCGTTGGAATAGCCCAGTGCGGTCTTAAAGCGCACGGGCATCGTGCCGGCTGAGGCGCCGGTCAAATCGAGCGTCATCTTTTCCCCACCGCCGAGGTTGTGCCCGATTGCGGTGACCTCGACCTTCGTCCCGCGCTGCCCGCTGCCGGGGGAGAGCGACTCGACGTAAGGGATCTGCCCGGCATCAATGCGGTAGACGTAATCGCCGCCGCCGCGGTATTGCAGGTCGCGCACTTCCAGCACGTAGGCGCCATCGGCAGGGACATCAAAAACCAGCAGCGGATCGACGTCGTGGTGCTCGATCGAATAGGAAAGCTCCTTGCCGTCAGAATCATGAATGGCCAGCACCGGCTCCAACTGCGACCCCAGCCGGGCCGCGAAGACGTCAAAGATCAGGTGTTGCCCCGCCTTGGCGTCAAAACGGTAGCGGTCGATATCGCCGGCCGGCTCGATCTTGCCGGCGACGCAAGCCGGGAACTGCACCGGCTGGGCCTGCTCGCGGGTATTGTTAGGCTCCTTGTCGAGCACGAGCGGGTACTGGCCGATGGTCACGGGCACGGGCTCGGTAACGCCGGTCGGGCTGACGAAGCGGAGCTCGCGCGAACCCAGGGGTGCGTCGGCGCTTGCCGACAGCTTCACATGGACGGCGCCGTCCTGCGGCTTATCGGGTTTGACCAGCGCCGCCTCCACGCCGCGCGGGTCGGGGACGGCCGCCGATGTGACGCCAGCGAGGTGCTGGCCGGTAAACGTTACGTCCTGCGATTCGCCTTGCTTCAGGTACACCGGCGGCGGGCTGGTGAGAGCGGGCGCCGGTGCGGCTCGGAGCGGACTGTGCAACGCCATCGTTGCCGCGATGAACGTCACCAACATCACTGTACGGGTTGATTGAGTGCGCGACATGGAACTATCTTCTCCGCTTTCCCGCTCCCACGCTCCCCGGGTCTCACTTCCCCGGTGGCGGCGGGACGCTCGACTGCCGACAAATACCCCGCGCCAAACCCGTCTTGATTTCGCTGTGCCGTGGGATCGACGCGAATTCGCGGAGCCTGGTATATTGACCCACACGTCATGCCGGCCGTCGAGATTCCGCCGTTTCACGCGGCGCGCTCCTTACGCTTCCGTTGACCGGGAGGCCCGGGCAAGGGCCTCCGCCGCGCCGGCACAAGCGCCTTCAGGGCATCCCGCGCGTTCTCGAACGCCTCCGAGACGGATTCTGCCTGGGTCCAAAGACCGGGGTAGAGCGGCGATGAGACAACGAAGACACCCTCTTCCGCATCCTGGAGCGTGAGAACGGGCTTTCCGTCGCTGATGGTGTACTGCTTGGCCATATCTATGATGTTCGTGATGGGATGTGGCGTCAAACGCCTGATCCCGTTCTTCCATTGATACGAAGCAGGTCCGCCACCGTTGGACAGTTGCAGCGGAAATCCAACTTACCTCGACACTTTCGCGACACGCCCGTCTTACCCCTTCGGCCTTGGGCAACTCTGGTTGATGCCCTCCCTCAATGACCTGATGGAAGAAAGCCTGGAACTGCTGTAAGTTCTGCACTCGGCGTCCGATAACGTCGGCTTGGTTGATTGTTGGCCCGAGAGCACCGAATCCGCGATTTTCACGTTTGCCATTGTGTTGCCGGAACCGCATTGTGTTACAATCCCTCATCCCTCATGGCGGAGGCTTCCGATATTCGGGATGAACCGAGTAGCGGAATCTCCTGTATGAGCGGGAGTGTCACTCGAGTTTTGTTCCACGGCCTCGCCGGCCATGAACTCCCGGCGGGGCCAAGAGTCCCCCTCACGGGGCGGTCAGAAACGGTGTCTCCTGCGGCCCATTGGTGCCGGCCTTCGCTTTGTGGCGGGGGCCGCTCCGGACCGAAAGCCACGCCAAAGACGAGCAAGGCGTTTTGCGGAGAAGTATGAAAATCGACGGCTGACGCCGTCGGCTTTTTTCTCGCAGAAGTGTTTTGTCTTCGTCGCCGCCCGAAGGATCGACTGATTATGGCTACGGACCCTCGTTTTCTCGCGGCCTCCGGTCGCGAAGTATTCACCGGCAACGAAATCCTTATCAAGGCCGCCCTGGAAACCGAAGGCGGCGTCCATCTCATCACCGGATACCCTGGCTCGCCGGTCGGCGCGTTTTTTGATGTGCTTGGAGACGTGCGCGACCTTCTCAAGCAGAACGGCGTCCGCGCCTTCCAGGCGAACAATGAGGCCCTCGGCGCCGCCGCCGCCAACGGGTCGCAGATGGCGGCGTGCCGCGCCATTGTCACCATGAAATCGGTGGGTGTGCACGTCGCCTCCGACGCACTGGCGATCGGCAACCTGGCCGGGCCGCATCCGCAGGGAGGCGTGGTCGTCATCACCGGCGACGATCCGTGGTGCGACAGCACTCAGGTACCGTCGGACAGCCGGTTCCTCTACGAGCACCTTCGCATCGCGGTGGTCGAGCCGGGGACCAGCCAGGAGCTGAAGGATTGGGTTGACCTGTCGTTCAAGCTGAGTGTGGCATCAGGGCTGTATGTGGGCTTCATCGTCACCACCGCCCAGGCCGACGGCGGGGGGACGATCGATTGCAAGCCCAACCAGTTCCCCCAGATCAACACGAAACAAAAGATCGCCCTGGACACGCAGCGGGTTGACCTGGGCCGGGTGCTGCTCCCGCCGCGCACCTGGCAAAAAGAGCTCGAAATGCCGGGGCGGTTCGTCAAAGCCGTGGCAATGGCCCGTGAATTGGGCTTGAACCGCATCATCCCCGCTTCCACTGGCCACTGGCCTGCCCTGAGCTCGTCGAACGGGCCACCAACCACTGACCACTGCCCTCTGGGCTTCATCGTTACGGGAATGGGCGGGCCATACCTTCGCCATGTCTTGTCGGACATCGGCCTGAGCGGTGCGTTCCCCGTCCTGCAAATGGGGATGTGCTACCCGACCGACATCGGGATCGTCGCCGAGTTTTCCAAGCTCTGCCGGACCATGATCGTGATCGAGGAGCGTCGGAGCTTTGTCGAGAAGAACATCCGCGACGCGGCGTTCCGCGAATTGCGCCACGAACAGGCCGCCGAGTTGACCGGGCGGTTGTTCGGCAAGAAGTTCCCCGCTGTTGCCGGCGCGGAAGTGGAAGGCATCCCCGACACCCGCGGGCTGAACCCATCGGTGCTGGCCCAGAAGCTGATCCCGCTCATCAAGTCGACGGAGCAGATCCCCGCCGAGATGCGCAACGGCCGGCTCACCGCCGAGATGGACCGCATCCGCAAGGCCAGCAAGCCGAAGCTGGCGATTTTCAATGACAAGGTGATCGCGCGCACGCCGACCTTCTGTCCCGGCTGCCCGCACCGGGACAGCTCGGCAACTCTGCTGGAGCTGCGCAAGAACTTTGCCGACCCCGCCTACATGAAGCAGCACCATGCCATGGGTCCGGTCGACCTGGTCGCGCACGGCGACACCGGCTGCTACACCATGCTGATGTTCGCGCCCACCGAACAGCTCATGCACAACTACAGCGGCATGGGCCTGGGCGGTGGGACCGGCTCGGGCATCGACCCGTTCATCACCAACAAGCAGATCGTCTTCATGGGGGACGGCACCTTCTTCCACAGCGGCGCCGTTGCCATTTCCAACGCCATCAAGCTCGGGCAGGACATCGCCTTCATCATCCTGGAGAACAAAACGACCGCCATGACCGGTCACCAGGAACACGCCGGCACGGAAGTTGACGTGCTGGGCAACCGCTCGTATGTGCAGGACATCGATGCCATCGTGCGTTCGATGGCCGGCACCAGCCCACTCACGGTGGTGAAACTTTCGCCGGAGGACCGCACCACATACCGCAGCGTGCTGGAAAAGACCATCCTCTCCGACGGCGTGAAGGTGATCATCGCCGACAAGGAATGCGGGATCACCCATCAGCGAACGGTGATGAAGCAGGAACGGCAGACGATCAAGAAGCACGGCTACCTGCCCCGCAAGACGCACATGAACATCACGCCAGAGGTCTGCGAAGGGTGCCTGGAGTGCACCAAGGCCACCGCCTGCCCCGGCCTGACCACCGTCGATACCGACTATGGCCGTAAGATCGACACCGACCTGACCTGGTGCGTCAACGACGGCGCCTGCGAGCGCGTGCGGACCAGCAACGAGGCCGGCACGACGGTGAAACCCTGCCCGAGCTTCGAGCAGGTGACAATCGTCCGCCAGAAGCGACGCCGATACACGCTGCCGCACATGGCGCTGGACAAGCTCCCCGATCCGACAAAGCGTATCAAGCTCGAAAGCCCGGGCGACACGTGGCGAGCGCACCTCTCGGGCGTGGGCGGCATGGGCATCGGCGTAGTCAACGCCATCCTCGTCCGCGCCGGCCATAAGGAAGGCTTCCGCGTCCTCTTCCAGGACAAAAAAGGCCTGGCCATCCGCAACGGCGGCGTCTACTCGCAGATCAGCTTCGTGAAAGAAGCCGAACCCGCATTGAAGCCTGACGGAACGAAGCCAGACGCCAGCCCCCAAGCGACCGAACCATCCGCCCCATCCAGCATTCAGCATTCAGCATTCAGCAATTCCTCAAGCATTTCCTCAGATACCACCGGCTCCATCCCTTACGGCCAGGCCGATTTGCTTCTCGGCATCGACATCCTCGAGGCCGCCCGCGCCATCGATCCGCGGCAGGACTTCCGGGTGGCTTCGCGCGAGCGGACCAGCGCCGTTCTGAACACCTATAAGCAGCCGACCGTCAACACGCTGCTGGGCAACCAGGACTTCGACCCTGAGGCCCTGCAGCAGGAGATCTTTGAGACCTGCCGGCCGGAAACGTCCTATGCCAAGAACATCTCCGAGCTCTGCGAGCAGCGCCTCGGAAGCAAGCTGTACGCCAACATTATGATGCTCGGACTGGCCTACCAGCTCGGGTTGATCCCGGTGTCGGCCTGGAGCATCGCCTGGGCGATCAAGGACTCGATCCGCCGGGAGCATCGCAAGAACCTCAAAGCGTTCAACATCGGCCGAAAGCTGGCGTTGGAGCCGCGGGCGTTGCCCGGCAAGCCCGAGCCGGTGACCTGGGAGCAGCTTGTGACCAACAAGAGCCGGGTGCTGCGCCGCACCGGCATGTTCGGCCGCACGAGGGCCGACGCGTTCGAGAAGCTTTGCCAGGGCGCCATGAAGCAAATGCGCGACCTCCCTGAGCAGGCCAAGTACGACCTGGCCCTGCGCATCTACGACTTGAGCCAGTACCAGAACGCGGCCTATGCCAAGCAGTACATCGACCAGGTGCGCAGCGTCTATCGCCGCGATGACGCCGGGCGGAAATACGCCGCCACGGTGGCCGCGCTGCGGAACCTGGCCAAGGTCAAACTTATCAAGGACGAGCCGTATGTCGCCTACCTGCTGACGCGCTTCGAGAAGAAGCAGCGCGACATCGTGAAGTACGGCGTGGACGTCAACAACGGCGATCGCATCGTCTACCGCCATCACACCAGCCCCGAGTTCAACATCGGCCGCTACCGCGTCCGCCTGCGGCTCACCACGCGCGACTGGCACCTGCGCATCGTCGCCAACATGAAGTGGTGGCGCAAGCTGCCCGGCTGGCACCGCCACGAGACGGCCTTCCGCGACTGGTACGTCGGCCTGCTCGACCGCGTCAACCTCTCCCACGACGCCGGATACGCCCTGGCCCTTCGCGCCTTGACCTGCCCGGAGGACGTCAGCGGCTACCGCGAGGTCCGCTATCCCAAGCAGGACAAGGTCCGCCGATCAATAGAGCAGGAATTCACCAACACCCCCGGTGGGCCGAAAGTCGAAGTCACTGTCAACCGCGACGTGCTGGAGGGGTTTCGGACGCCGACACGGGTGTAGATTCAGTTGTCACCGCGGCGAGCGGTAGACCTCCGGGTCTTGCGACGTGCCCACCTTTCGCGTCATGGCGCGCCCGCCCGGCCAGAATGTCACGAAAAACATGAATGCCACCAGTGCCGGTATGCCGGGGAGCAGGCTGTCGTAGATCATGCAGCCGGCCAGGCTGAACAAGCCACCGATCTCCAGAGCCATCCACACGCTGATCATTCCGAAAAGGTACTTGAAGGGCGGGACTGGTTGGCCGGCGTAATAGGACCGGAACAAGTGCGCCCGCCAGAAGAAGGAGAGGGGGACGATCGCCAGCAAGTAGAGAAAGCTGACCAGGAACCAGATTTGGCCATCATCGTGACGGACCGGGGTTTCCCCGTTGGAGAACTGCCAGATGAGGTAAAGGGACACCATGAAGGGAATGACCAGGAGAACCAGCCAGGTGACCCAGGCAATGCGGATTGCCGAAGCCACCGTAAGCGAGCCGCCGGTTGATCTCTGCTGCTGCTGCGATGCCGCGTTCAACATGCTTACCTCCGATTGCTGCCCCAGGGCATTGTAACCAGATGGAATCCCTTTGGCAGCAAAAGATTTTCGCAAGATGGGCCGCAAATTCCGGACCGCGGATAACTTGGCTCGCCCGGGCTCCGGTTGCCGGGGAGGATCAATGCGACGCTGACCGGCGGGACCGTTGAGCAAACGCTGGTTCCAAACGGTCAACACCGGCGGTAGCGTGGCTATGTCGAGAATGGCGCGGAACGAAGGAAAGGACCAACGATGAGCGATCGCTTCGGCCAGGAATGGTCCAAGTGGATGCGCTGAAGGTCGGGACCAGCGAATCCGATCCCGCGGCGATGGAAGTGGATAAGGCTGGGTTGTTCGATGAACAGTGGAGGTAGGCTGGGAGCAGGAAATTCGAAATCGACGGCGATAGCCGTCGCCCTGAGCGAAGCGAAGGGCCTCTTCTGTTGCGAATCAAAGAAATCGTTCGGGTCGATGTCGGCAATGGCCGTCACCCTGAGAGCGTGTGAGTTTTTCGTGGCACGGCCGTCCCGGCTGTGGCCTTCTGCTCGAAAACACAGCCGGGACGCCTGTGCCACGAATTAAATTACAAGCTCTGAGCGAAGCGAAGGGCCGCTCCGCCGCGAAACCAAGAGACCCTTCGCTTCGCTCAGGGCGACGGTTTAACCGTCGGCTTCGGAATTCGTGCTTCCGCGCGGCGGCCTATTGTCCTGCCTCGATCCGCACGTACTTGTCCAGCGACACGCCGTTCTGCTTCAGGTAATTGCCAACGGTCCCCTTGAACACCTGGGCGTTGAAGAACTCCTGGTCGAGCAGCACGCGCTCGGCGAAGAAGGCGTTCAACTTCCCCTCGGCGATCTTCTCGGCGATCTGCTGCGGCTTGCCGGTGGCCTTGGCCTGCTCGACGGCAAACTGCCGCTCCTTCTCGACGAGTTCTGCCGGAACGGTGTCGCGGGTGAGGCCCAGGGGGCGGGCGAAGGCGATGTGCCCGCCGATCGACTTGATGAGTTCATCGTTCGGCTTACCGCCGGAGAACGCCATCAGCACGCCGATCTTGCCGGTGATGCCATAGAGGTAGAGACCGACGGTGCCGCCCGGGCTTTCGACGCGGGCGGTCTTGCCAATGCGGACGTTCTCGCCGGTGGTCTGGGCGACATGGGTGATGTCGGCGTTGACCTGCGGGGCGGCGGCCACATTCAGATCGGGGGTTTGCAAAAAGAGCCGGGCGGCGTTGGTCGCCAGCTTCAGCACCGGGTCGCTCTTGGCGGTGAAGTCGGTGTTGCAGTTGACTTCGACCAGGGCGCCGGCCTTGCCATCCCCGGCCACCAGCCCGACCACCTGCCCCTCGGTCGCGGCGCGCTCGGTGAGGGAGGCCTTGACGCCTTTTTTTCGGAAGCCCTCGATGGCTTTTTCGATGTCGCCGCCGGATTCGGTCAGCATCTTCTTGCATTCCATCATCCCCTGGCCGGTCTTGGCCCGGAGATCATTGACGAGTTTTGCGGTGATTTCCGCCATGGGTGCTCCAAACGGAAGATGACAAGGCGACAAGGTGAGTGGGTGACCGGGTGATCGAAATCGCCCTTGTCACCCCTTCACATTATCACCGCGTCACCTTTGTCAATTCTATAGTCTTAAGTCGTACCTGCTCACGCGCCGTGGTGACAATGTGAGGGGCGACATGGTGACCAAAGCGTTTGTCACCCTTCACCTTGTCACCATGTCACCTTGTCATCTTCAAGCGTGCCCCGCCGCAACCGGCTCGCCGGCCGGCTGGGCCGCGGGGAGCTGTTCGACAGGGCCGCCGGTGGCGGGGATTTCGATGTTCGTGGCGTCGGTATTGGCCGGGGCGCCTTCCGGGCGGGCGCCGTCCTCGGCGCGGAACTGGCTGCGGGCGCTGCGGCGGCGCGGGCCCTGCGCCTCTTCACCCTTGAGCTCCGGGCGCACCTGCTTGCCTTCGATGATGCTGTCGGCAACCTCGTGCAGGATGATCTCGATGGCCCGCATCGCGTCGTCGTTGCCGGGGATGGGCAGGTCGATCAGGTCCGGGTCGCTGTCGGTGTCGATCAGGGCGATGGTTGGCACGCCCAACTTGCGGGCTTCCTTGACGGCGATATGCTCGCGACGGGTGTCCACCAGGAACATCACGCCGGGCATGTTGTTCATCTTGCGGATGCCGTCGAGGTTGGTCTTGATCTTGACCATCTCGCGCTGCAGCGTCGCCTTCATCTTCTTGGAGTAGGTTTCGATCTGGCCGGTCGCCCAGAGCTTTTCCAGCTCTTCGAGCCGGTTGAGGCGGGCGCGGATGGTTCGGAAGTTAGTGAGCGTGCCGCCCAGCCAGCGCTCGCTGACGTAGTGCATGCCGCAACGGGTGGCTTCTTCCTGGATGGCGTGGCGTGCCTGGCGTTTGGTGCCGACAAACAGCACGTCCTTGCCTTGAGAGACCATCGCCTGGAGCAGCTTTTTGGCGCGCAGCAGGCCTTTCATGGTTTCGCGGACGTCGATGATGTGGATCATGTTCCGCTTGCCGCGGATGTACGCCTCCATCTTCGGGTTCCAGCGCGACACGCGGTGGCCGAAGTGGACGCCGGCGTCCACTAGTTCCTTGACGAGCTTTGCCTGCGGCGTCTGCGCCGGGCCTGTGACGGCTTCCGCCACGGCGTCAACGGGGGCGGCCGCGGGGGTTGGTGCTGGTTTCGATTCAGTCTGTTCGGACATGGCAATTCATTCTTCTATCAGCCCGTGCAGAACCGGCGGCCAAGTCGCCGAGCTCCGCAATGGGGCTTGGGTTCGTTAAAAACGCCTTGCCTCCGCAGGAAGGCGTTCAAACAAGAGGTTGTAAGACAAAGGCCCGCGTCAGTCACGGCTCTCCCGAATCGTCGCCGGGTGCCTGATGGCTGCGACGGAGGAAAGTCCCGCTCGAATCGCCAAACCGGTTACAAGCCGTGTTCAACGGCCGCAAACGGCCCGCACGACAACTGACGCAGGTGGCTCTTGGCAAAGCCGAGACGAGCTACCCTACAGCGGTTTACGATCGGATTCAAGGTGTGATTTGAACATTTCGGCCCGGCGCTATCCATCTTACTGCTTTGTGCCGCGCAGCGGGTCTTTCGCGGCCGGCGCGACCACGCGGTGGCTGGGACTGAGACATCGTACAGTGTAATTTGAATTACGTCCTCGTCTGGTGCTCTCAGCCTTTAAGAAATCTCTTAACAAGCGGTGCCACCACGGGTATAAGAATGGTAGGTCGAGCTCAACCGAAAAAGGGGCACAGCCTTGTGTCGATCCCAATTCGAAATCGAAAACCCGGGCAGCGTCCGTTTGGCACTTGGCTGGACTATGCCATGATCGCCGCAGCCGCCGTGCTGTTCCTGCTGGCCATGATGCACTTGGCACGGACCTGATATGGATCATCCGCCTTCCCAGCCTCCATCGTTGTCGATCGGGAACGCGCCAGGCCCCGGCGTGGTGGCCCTGCCTTCCGTCGGTTAACTTGGTGCCACACGAGAGTCTTTCCGAGGGCAGCGTCAGAGAAAGCACCCGTCATGACCAATCACCTTTTTTCCACCCATGGCCGCCAGGTGTTCCGGTGGGCGTTACCTGCATTTCTGCTGGCTAGCATCCCGTTCCACTCGACCCAAGCCGCGCCGGCCAACGAGCCGGACCTGATTGTCTACCACGGCAAGGTCGTCACGGTGGACCCGAAATTCACGGTTGCCGAGGCGTTTGCAGTGAAAGACGGACAGGTCGTTGCCGTCGGCAGCGATGACGCGATCGTCGCCACCAAGGGAGCGGCGACCACGCTGATCGACCTCGACAGCCGCACCGTCCTTCCGGGACTGATCGATTCGCACGTCCATCCCTCGGCGGCTATGACCGAGTTCGATCATGACGTGCCGGAGATGGAATCGATCGCCGAAGTGCTGGAATACGTCCGCACGCGTGCCGCCGCCGTCGGCGAAGGCAAGTGGGTCGAGGTGAGCCAGGTCTTCATCACCCGGCTCAAGGAGCAACGCTACCCGACGCGCGCCGAATTGGACGGAGCCGCCCCGAAAAACCCGGTCGTTTTCTCCACCGGCCCCGACTGCACGCTGAACACGCTGGCCATGAAGCTCAGCGGCATCGTCAAAGGGTTCAAGGTCGATGACGGCGGTCCCGGCTTTGCCGAAACCGACCCGGCGACCGGCGAGCCCACCGGCGTCCTCCGCGGCTGTACCCGATACGTCAAGGCGGAATCCGCCGAGCGGAAACCCGCTGAGGACGACACCTACCGCCGGACAATTCAACTATTGAAAGACTACAACGCCAGCGGCCTGACCTGTGTCTGCGACCGTTCCGCCGAGCCGGACGCCATCGCCCGCTATACCAAGATGCGCGATGCCGGCGACTTGACGGTCCGCCTGGCGGTCTCCGAGCACGTCACCACCATCGGTTCCATGGAATCGATCCAGAAGCACATCCGCTCCATCGCCGACAGCCCCCTGCGCAAGGACGACCCGATGCTGCGCATCATTGGCATCAAGACGTTCCTGGACGGCGGCATGCTCACCGGCAGCGCCTACATGCTCGAGCCGTGGGGCGTCAGCAAGATCTACTCCATCACCGACCCGGCCTATCGCGGCGTGCTGCTGATCCCCCCGCAGCGTCTTCTGCCGATCGCCCGAACCGCCGCCGAGGCAGGGTTGCAGTTCACCGCCCACTCCGTCGGCGACGGTGCCGTCCGCACGCTCCTGGACACCTACGAGCAGCTCGACCGCGAGCTCCCGCCGGGCGCCTTGCGGGCCACCCGCCCCTGCATCACCCACTGCAATTTCGTCGACCCCGCCGACATCAAGCGATTCTCCCAGCTCGGCGTGCTGGCCGATGTGCAACCAGTCTGGCTGTATTTGGACGCCCGCACGCTCAACGCCCAGTTCGGCTACGACCGTCTGTCCCGCTTCCAGCCCCTGCATGACCTGTTCGCGGCCGGCGCGACGCTGGGCGGCGGGTCGGACCACATGCAGAAGATCGGCGCTCGCCGGGCGATCAACGCCTACGACCCATTCCTGGGCATCGCCACCGCCGTCACTCGGACCGCCCGCTGGTACGACCGCCCGCTGCACCCCGAAGAAGCCCTTTCACGCGAAGAAGCGATCCGGTTGTACACGATCAACGACGCCTTCCTGCTGTTCAAGGAGACCCAGGTTGGATCGCTGGAGCCGGGCAAGTTCGCGGATTTTATTATCGTCGATACCGATTTGTTGACGTGTCCGCCGGAGCGGATCGAGCAAACGAAGGTGCTGGATACCTATCTCGCGGGGAAGCGCGTGTTCCACAGAGCGTAAACGACAATCGAGCACACCACGATGTCGCTAGCCTTGGTTGTCCGCCATCGAGCGATGAACCGCGGGTCCTTTTTGCGCAGCAGCGTGATGCAGGCGTTGGTGTCCGGGAGGAAAATCATTCCAGCGGCAGCCGTTCCTCAAACTCGCCCTGCGGGGCGCGCTCGATATCGGGCATGGACCCGGCGACCTGCTCAAAAAAACCTTTGGGCCACCCGTTGGCATCGACGTCAGCGGATGGTCTGGGCTTCACGCGGATCGTGACCGTCACGTCGGCATCAGCGACGCCCACGTCCAAGACGAGATTGAGCTTGCGATCTGGCGTAGTGCGGGCAAGCGTCTCGATGACCTCGGATACCATGGTGGTCGAGCTTACCTCCTCGAAGTTTTGAATGCCAACGCGAAACAATCGACCGCCATACGATCGAAAGTCGATCCTATGCCAGGCACGCCGGTCAAGCTCGATTACGCCACCCCGCCGGGGCGGGAAGGCCGCTTCACGCTCACCCGGACTGCGCACGGCGGCACCATCATTTTGTCGTCAGCGCCGGCCAAATCCGCCTTTGCCTGGGCGGGTGCGATGCTTTTCGCCATATTGACCGCCTGCTGTTTTTTCGCATCCCTCGGGGAGGCGATCGCCATGCTGGGCGCGCCCGAACGCGGCGACGGTCCCCTGGTGTCCGTCCTGGTGGTTTCCGGTATCGCGTCACTCTTATTCCTGCGCGGCTGCGCGCAAATGCTCCGGCCGGCGGTGGTCCGCATCGACGGCCCATCGCTGTATCTGCTCCGCCCGCCCTGGTTGGCCGGCAATTACCGCAAGTGGCGACGCGACGAAGTTTGCGCGGTGCATGCCGTTGGCGGTCAACTCCGCCTGACACTTCGCGATGAGGCGGAGGTCGTCCTGCTGAACGGGTTCCGCCGAGCCGAATACCCGATGCTGTCTCAAGCCACCGATATGATCCGTGAATGGCTCGAAGGCCCGGAGCGGGCCCTGCCATGATGCGGTGCGGGAATGTGATACAGTGATTCCCTGCGCCAAGAGCCCGTGATTTTTCGTAGCATAGCCGTCCCGGCTGTGATTTCCGCACGAAAACAGAAGCAGGACGCCTAATTGAGATTGAGAAACAGGTCCCTGAACTCCGGCACCTTCTCGGCGGTGCCCTCCAGGTCATATTCATCAGAAACCAGCGTGCCGATGTAGGCCTGGAGCCGGGGGCGCGATTCGGCAGAGGCGCGATGGGTGGCGATTTCGCTGGCGAAGTTCAGAAGGTCGTAGACCCGGCACCGCGCGGGCAGCATGCGCTGCCGCTTGACTGACAGGCTCTCCAGGTTCGCCAGGCCATAGAGGGCGTGGAGGTCGCCGCAGAGTCGGTCGAGTTCCTTCTGGTACGGGCCGCCGGAGATCCCGAGGCGGGCGAGCACCCGGTGCAGTTGCAAGGCCTCATGGAGCGACGCCCAGGACTTCTGCGCTGACTGAAAGCGCTGCCGCAACGCGGCAAATCCCTCTTCGTGGTCGAACTGGCCCAGGGCGCGTTCCAGGGTGTAAGCGGCGTCTTCGCCGATGCGGATGTCGCTGCGGAACGCCCGGGCATAGCCGATGGCGCCGTTGGAACAGATCTGCCGGAGCAGGGAGAGGAAGATGCGCGGTTGCCCGAAGCCGTCGATCGGCGCTTCGACCACGAAGCGGTTGTGGAAGCGGTCGGGCCCGATGTCGGAGCCGGCCTGGCCCGAGCGCGGCGTGTGCGTGCTGGAGACGATGCCGTCGTGGTAGGCGGGGCGGTCGTCGCGGCTTGCCCTGTCGTGAGCTTGTCGAACGGGTCCCTCGTGGTAACGGCCCAGCAGGGAGACGGCCTGGTCGTAGTCGAGGAGCGGCCGATTGGGGTGGGAAACGGCCATCAGCCGCGGATGCCCCTTGCCGCGGCGTTCAGCGCACAACCGCAAACGGTCATCGGGGCTGCGCTGCACGACCCGGGTAAAGACCTCGTCGTGGTCGAAATAGCGGAAAATGTTGCCGCTGATTCCGAACCTGTGGAAAAGCGAGCGCCAGAACCTTGGGGTGGTCAGGAACGTCTCGCCGCGGACGGCGAGGCATTCGCTGGCACGGCGGGTTGCCTTCGGATTCGATGTGGGCACGACCCGCAGCTCGCCCAGCGAGACGATCGGGTATTCAACCGTGAGTGCGTTCGATGACATGGCAGTTCCTTTCGAAAGGGGCTAGGGGTGGGGAGTCAGGCGACACTTTCTGATGGATCGATGCGACGCCACCAGGGGCGCGTCCGTGCGCCCGCCTGGTGGGTCAGCATTGCAGGTAGTTGAGTGCTGGAGCCGGCAACCAGCGACTGCATCCGCCGGGTCATGGCTTCGATCTGCCGGTTCAGCTTCAGCGAGCGCCAGCCGTCAGCCTCGCTCCAGAGGTATTGTTCGGCGGGCGTGGCCCCGCGCGGAAACGGATACCGCGTCTGGGCGCATTGCACCACCTGCTTGAAGGGCAGGCGCGGGTGCTTACGCAGCGCCCGGCCGGCCATCTGCACGGTGCAGAGCCGCCCGCTGGGGCGGCAGAACACCGTCTGCAAGGCCGGGCAGTCAAATCCCTCGGCAAGATCATCACGCTAACCCGGCCGGCGGAAAAATCGGCAATCTGCCGCTCGCGATCGCTCTTGGCGGTGACCAGCTCGGCGTCGATGCCGCGCCGGGAAAGCTCGCGCTGGCATAGCCGGCAGTCCTGCATCTTGTGGAAAAAGATCAGGCTCCGGCCCCACCGCTGCCAGTCGCGAGCGTAGGACTCGGCCACTTCGGCCGGTGCGTAGCGGGGGATCGTGTAGTGGTGGTACGGGCTGAGATACCCCTCCTGAATGAGCGCATGAACGCCGGCATCGCGAATGCTCCGCTCGAAGCAGAGCTTGAAGCGGTCGGACCGAAACGGCGTGGCCGACAGCCCCAGGATGTTCTTCGGATTGATGCAGCTATGCAAATTGGCCATCGACAGGGCGCCGTCGTGCTGGGCCTCGTCGATGATCAGCAGATCGACCTGCGGCGGATGCTTTTCGAACATGGAGATGGGTTGCACGTCCACGCCGAACCCGCGCTGGTTCTCCGCCGCCGCCTGCGCCAGCAGGTTGCGGCGCATGGCGGTCCACCCCACCCGGTATCCCAGGTGCTGCTGCATCCAGCGGGCGATCGCCAGCCCCATGATCGTCTTGCCGCTGCCGGTCGGGCTCTCCACGAGCACCGAAGAAACCTGCGGCTCAGCGACGCCCTTGGCGTCCCTGGCCGTGCCGCGGAACAGGCTGATCGCCTTTTCGATAATGCGCTGCTGGTAAGGCCTGGCCGCAAACTCGGCGGGCAGGAAATCGGATTGGCATGATGAGGCGGTATGGGTCGCCATGGAATCGCTCCTGCCCCTTGGGGCCGTCTGATGAGGGATAGGATACGCCGTTTGCTTGTTTTTTCAAGCATGCTTTTCAGAAAATTTCAAAAATTCTACGCATGCCTGATTTAGCAAGCGGCTGGGGTCAATTGAGCGGACATGATTCGGCAATGAGATCGAGGGTCCACACGGTGCACAAGCGTCCCCCGGCCCCTCCGGCTTTCCCTGGCAAATCACCGTCGGCACCTCGGCGGTCTTGCGCGACACGGGCACAGCCGCCGCGCCGGCGTGCGCGTCTGGGCTCGCCGCTTCAACCCTTCATCCGCAATCGCAATCCTTCGGCGACGAGCCTGGATCGGGTACTTGCCACTGTAAAAGAATGCTGTGCCTTGCGACACCGCCGGGGTTAAAATCAGGTAATGAAGGTTCAGGCCGACATCCCCTATCCGGACAACGAGAAGTCCAAGCTCGCCTTGCTCGCGACGTTGTTTCAGGAATGGCATCTGCACTTCGTCAACACCGCTTCGACGTTGACGAAACACGTGGCTGACGACATGGTGTGCGATGGCTTCTACCCGTATTACTTTAGCCAAAGGAAGAAGATCCTGTTCATTGGCAGAGAGGCGAGGGGAATCTCCGGCTGTAACTACCTCGACATTCTCTTCGACGCCTATCGCCATACGAAGCGGATCGGTCGCCAGCATCTCAACCGATCCAGATTCCACTATCGGATGCTCCGCATCGCCTACGGCATTATGAACGGCGCGGTGAAGTGGAAAGACACCCCGCGTGCGAGCCAGATCGGCGATACTTTCGGTACAGCCGATGGGCTGAGCTTTGCTTTCATGAACATCTCAAATCTGAGCAACGATAGTGATACTTGGCAGGTGGATCGGCCCGTTTGGAATGCCGCGCACTTGCTTTCCACTCAACGGCGCAACTTCATTCAGGAAGAGATTGCTATCCTGGAGCCTGACATCATCATCACCATGAACCTCGGGAGAAACAAGCTCGATTCGCTTGGGAGCCGCACTCCGATCAATTATTCAACTCAGGCGACATCTTACTGGCTCGACACCGGAACCCGTCGCTCCTTGTTGATCGATACGTGGCATTTCTCAACGTGGACGAAGAACGACATTGCCGACTACTACACTCCTATCTGCGATGCGATCCGAGGCAGCGAAGGGAGCGATAACTGTCGCGGTCGCTGACGGCGCCGCGTTAAGTGCCGCGACGACGACTCGTTCGGATGGAGCAGGCGCCAAGTCGGCGGCAAAAGACGTTTCAGAATCCTGGTCTTGAGGCACAACCTGATCGTTTTTCTCCTTGGCGCTCTTGCCGCCAAACTTGTTTGCGGGCTCGGCCCGCCGCCGTGTCCCTGCCCGCCACTTTGGTCGCTTTCCGAACTTGCAGGCGAGTTGCCCGCGTTGTTCGGTGAAAGGCGCCTCACGGCGCCTGCACCAGCCCGAGGGAGTCCAGGTTTTTGCCGGCTTCGCCGAAGATGCCGATGACGAGCTTGCCGTCGCCGCCGATACGGTGCTCCTTGCTGCCGGTGCCGCCGAGCGGATCGCTCCGGTAGGAATCTTTCGGGTCGAGTTGGTTGCCGGTGCGGCGCATGAAGATGACCGTCAACCCGTCGACCCGGTCGTCGCCCCAAGCGATAAGGCCCGCAACCGCATAGCCCGGCTTGGCGACGGCCGACACGGCTTTCCCGGTATTGGTGCCGTGGTATTGGCCGTTGGTGGTTTTCCCGGTGACCATGAAGATCGGCTCGGCAGACTTAATGACGGTGCGCTCGCTGAACTTGCCGATCAGGCAGGTGAAGCCGACGAGCACGCCATTGGGGGGCGCGAGGTCTTCGAAGGCAGCCGACTTGCTCTTGCCGCCTACGGTTTCAGTATGCACAGGAGCGGCACCAACGGTTGGCGCCCCCGCCCCGCGGTCGCCACCGGTCGCGATTGGCGGCTCTTCCTGCGCCTGAAACCCGAGGGCGTCGGCAAGGGACGAAGCGAGGTCGGGCATCGCGGCCAGCACGTGTTCCCTCGGTACGGTTTTGCTGATGCCGGTTTGCACGGCCCCGCTTTGCACGTCCACGATCCGCAGGTTGAACAACACGTCGTCCCCGTCCACGACGTAGCTCCCGACCACCACCCGCTCCACGTCCAGCGCCTTGCCGACTTGTGCCGCCGGCTGCGTCGCCGCAACGTCCGGCTCGCGCAGTTTCTGGTCGCGCAGCGCGCTCATCACCTGGTCGCGCTCGGCGAGGAACAAGCCGGGAGTTGACGACAGCTTGCTCACGATCGACTCGGCGGCAGCGGTCCCGATCCAGTCGGTCTTCTCGTCGGGCTTGAGGCTCTTCAAAGTCAGCACCGCCAAGAATGGGACCGGGTTGTAGGCGGCGTTCAGGAACTCATCGTTGTAGACCAGCACGGGGGAAGTTGCGGCGTATTCCGGCGGCAGGTAGCCGACCTCCGCGGGCAGCTTCTGACGCTGGAGCGAGTCGACCTCCGCTGCGAATGCCGGGTCAACCATCCATTCGGTCCAAAGTGCGTCGTCGATGTATGCCCGGTTGTGCCACGCCCAGCGGGCGCGCATGGCGGCAGGCCAGCGGCGAGCCCAATGCATGAATTCGTGCCGGAACGGACCGGCATCGAGCCGCGCGCCGTGGAGCGTGTCCTCGTAGTGATCTTTCAGCGCTTCGCGGTAGAACGTCTCGACCCGTTGATGCCGTGTGGCGGGGTCAAAGTGCTCCGGCGGCAGCGCGCGGGCTTGCTTGGTACTTTTTGCCTCGGGGTCGATCTTGTAGCTCTTGCCCCCGACCTTGAACTCGGGCTTCGGAGCCTTGCCTACGCGGTAGTGGGGCTGCGCCCTCGGAGTAGCCGCCTCGCCGCCCCCTTTGGCCTGAGCGAATGTGCAGGCACAAATCATGACCAGCAATGAAACAATAGCGCAGCGCATTTGGCGTGTCCTTCCATCGAAAAGCAGCGTCCCCGAGAAGGCGGAATTGTGAACGGCTTCCGCACGCCGTCACCCCGATGCAGCAGCCGCTGATGTACCGTAACGGCAACACTGGCGGGCCACACCCGCGATCATACCCATTCCGCGGACTGAGCCGCAACCACTGCGAGGATCTCGCCGCTCGCGGACGATGTGCCAGCCGAATGGCCTTTGGGCCACACCGGCTTTGATGCAATGGAAAAGAGGATACACCTCGTAGTTTTCGGCCGAAGGCAGCACCGGACCCGCAGTCCTCGACTCGGGCTGTGTCGCCGCTTTTATGCCGGTGCTTGCTTTGCCGGGCAACCGGAAGGGGCGCGCCCGGCGCAAAAGGCTGGCTGCCGCGGTCAGGGCATCATGTTTCGCCGGGAGCGGCGCTGTTGGGAGATGGAGTGCGGCCTGTTTCGATGAGGTATGAAAGGACCCACTTGAGGTGCTCGCGCGTGGTCCGCAGGGCGGCTTCCTCGGACGTGCCGAAGCCAAAGATGGTTGGCAGGTCTAATACTTTGCCGAGGTATCCCCGGCTGTCTCGCTCGATTCGAATCTGATACTGCGCAGCGAGGGCCTGCGCTTGTTCGACGACCTGCGCGTCAAACGGGCGGTCCCGGGTCTCCCCGGAGTTCGCGGCAGAGATTTCGGGCCTGTTCGACATACGAGGCTTCGACCGCTCCTCGGTTGAAAGTCACGCTTTCAGCCGCGTGCCCCACCGTTCCTTGGTGGTTTTGCAGCTTGATGAGACAGATGATATTTCTTGCGCGCGGGCAGGAGTTCGTTCGTAAACCATTTGAAGTCGGCGACCCATGGCTCCGATCCAACTGGGCGCCGCGAACCTCGAAATCCCAACCATCTTCATCGCTTTCAACGATGGTGAGCTGATCGTCGAGCTCCCAATCCAGGCAGGCGTAGCATTCTCCCTTTAGCGGCGTACCAGCGGTGTTCATTGGTATCGCGGCGGCCTTGTCTTGCGGATGGCTGGAGATCCCGACGATATGGATCTTGCTGCCGTCCAACACCTTGCCTGACGGCGTGACGTCCACCACCAGGAACCAGTGATCATGTGTTGCTGCCTGCCTCTTCGATCGGGAAGGCTTTCGCACCCAAAGCAAGACGCCTGGGCCCGCCGAACGAGCGTTGGTCTTCCATGCGACGAAGCTACTCACACACGGTCACTCCGCTGGAGGCTGTTGCCAGTATGCTTGAATCGCGTTTGAGTGCTTCTGCTGGTGAGACGCTAATGTGCCCGGTGCGACGCGGTGTGCTAATGCCGCCTTCTCAAATTCTGCCCGCAGTTGGTCGTACTTGGAGTTGCGTTTCACCGGCGGCTTCTTTGCGATGCGGGCCCGCTGCAACACCCTCACTCGATCCTTGCCGCGATCGTCGACATAAGTTGTTTCCACGACAACCTCATGGGCCGTTATTCGAACGCGGAAAACACGGGCATGCTTGGCTGGGGCCTTCTTTGCATCCCTTCGAAGGTTGTCGATCAACTCACCAAACACGTCGGGGTCAATCTCCGCGGTTCCGGGGCTCAGGGTCGAGGTCGCCATTGGTCCTATTCTTCGCTATTGCCGGCGCCGAATCAAGGTTTCGGTATCAAGTTCCTGGACGAACGCCTGGAGGTCTCGCGTCGCCGGCGACGGCGCGCAGGTGCTGTCCAAGCCTTCAGGAGCGGGCAGAGATGACGTCGCCGTCTGGATTGCTTCTCCTCCTCCGCCTCCTCGAAGCAGCCGGGCGTCTGATTTGCCGAGTGCGCCCCAGCCGCTTGTATTTTCAAGCATGCATTGTACAGTACTGGAACGTGTGCGCATGCTTGATTTTGCAAGCGGCTGGGCTAGATTGAGCAAAAGAAACAGGAGGTTTTCATGGCCGTGCAGAGTCCAATGCTGTCCCCCGCCGACCGAGGGCCGCTGGGCCAGTATCTCTGGACCCTTCGAAAGGCCGCGGACATGACCCTGCGGGACGTGGAGGATGCATCCGATCGGAAGGTCTCTAATGCCTATCTGAGCCAAATGGAGACCGGTAAGATCACCAACCCTTCCCCGGCGATCCTGCATGAGATTTCGACCGTTTTTGAAGCGCGGCTGCCGAAAAATGCCGGAGTGAAGTGTTCCTACGAGAGAATGATGGAGCTTGCCGGACACATCCGGCCCAGCACCGCGGCGACGACGAAGCGATCATCCCGCCTCGCGACGTTTGAGAGCGAGCAGTTGACGCCGGAGGAGGAGGACGAGCTGCTGAAGTACCTGGCCTTCATTCGAATGCGAAAGGGGAAGAAATAATGAAATGGACACTGCTGAAACTGGATACGACGAGCGGCTACCTGCACGCCTGCCCGATCGAATTTGCCGCCGGCCTCAATTGCATCATCGGCGCCCGCGGGACCTGCAAGTCCACCATCGTGGAAACCATTCGATTTGTCTTTAATTGCGATCCGGAGAAGATCGCGACGATGACCACCTCGTCGAATGCGAGCGACACGGCAGGATCGCTCGCCAGGGCTGGCTTTCTCCTGGAAACGCTGGCCAGCGGCACTGCGAAGTGCACGATTGCCGCCGACGACCCCGCCCAAACGCAATTCGTAGTCGAACGGAACGTCCCGGCGCCCACCCGCATTTACCGGGACGGCGTCCAGCAGACGAGCGACTCGGCGGTGCTCCACCGCATCGAAATATTCTCGCAAGGCGATCTGCAGACGATTGCCGAGCGCCCGGAACGCCGGCTGGCGCTGATCGATCGCCCGAACCAGCGCCGTGTGGGTGAACTCGCGGCCAAGGTGAGTGAGGTGACCGACGAGCTTAAGACTCTCGGAAGAGAGATTCGTAAGAGCAGGGCCGACATTGAATCCCTTCAGGCCAGGGTCGTCACCCTTGAACCGTCCAAGAAGCAGCTTGCGGAACTCCAATCGCAACGCCCGACGTTGTCGCCGGAGTTGGAGGCCGAACGGGTCGCGTTTAACCAGCGGCGTCGAGCCGTCGAACAACTGGCCGAGGCCGGCAAGTCCTACGGCCGCGCGCTGGATGCGGCCCGCGCCATGCTGATCGAGGAACCTGCCTTGCGCGAGGCGGCGACGTTCGCCGGCGGTCTGAAAACCTCCGCCTCAAAACAACTGGCGTCAGCTCTGGCCGAGCTGCTTAACGTCTTTCCGCCAGTTCGAAAAACCATCGACAAACCTGCGGACATCGAAAGCATCGTTGCCCGGATGTCCGACGAGTTTGAGGCGATGAACGCCAGGTATTACGAGCTGCGGAAAGACCAGCAGACGGTCAATGAAGCTCTCAAGACCGAAGAAACGCTGCGCCAGGCCGTCACCGAGATGGAGACTGTGGAGGCCGAGTTGGCTGGGCTCAACGCTAAATATGCCAAGGACCTCGCGCGCCGCACCGCCTTGCGGGCACAACGCGACGCACTTGCCGACGAGCTCTATTCCCTCCGCCTCGCCCAGGTCGAGAAAATCAATGCAGAGTTCGGGGAACAGATCGTGCTGACGTTGCAACAGGGCGTATTGACCAGCGTGCACCGAAAACTGATCGAGGAACTGCTCCAGCGATCTAACCTGCGCAGCCAGGGTGACGTGGCTCGTGATCTGGCCGAGAAGGTCCGCCCCTCGGACCTGGTCGATATCATCGAAGCAAGTGACGCGAAACGATTGGCAGATGCCCTGGGACGAGACCTCGGTCAGATCACGCGGCTCGTAAGCCATTTACTCGACAACAACCGGCTCTATGAACTGGAAGCGATCGTTCCGGAGGACAATCTCGAAATCACGTGACACTTCAGCCGCGTGCAGCAGCTTTCGCTGGCAACGGGGGTAATTTCCCTGTTTGAAGCATCTCCCGCAAGGCGGCGACGATTGTTGTGGTGGGATCGTGGCCTCGCAGCTTCAGG
>Ga0182024_10002817_pt1 | contig 42520 bp, 42 predicted proteins | sample P32metaG_FD_120480 | JGI IMG/M metagenome (GOLD analysis project Ga0182024, IMG submission 120480) | Permafrost microbial communities from Stordalen Mire, Sweden - P3-2 metaG (Illumina Assembly) | ecosystem: Environmental > Terrestrial > Soil > Wetlands > Permafrost | place: Sweden: Stordalen... | reverse complement strand
GATGAACGCGAGCATCCCAATGTAGTGCATTGACCAAATGCCTGTCCCCATCGCACAGGCACCGCCCAGCACCCAAAGCGCACGAGTCCAACCGCCCGCAGCCGTTACGCGACTTGCGAGATCCAGAGCAGCGTACGACGCGAACACGGCGATGAACACCGAAAGCGCCACGAGCGCGTAGTTGTACGAGCCAATCAAGTTCATGGCAACCATGTGACTCGCTCAATCAGATCAACCGGTCTTGGGACGCTGCCAATGGCTCGGTGGGTATCGTCATTGGCGCAGGCGTAGCCCATACTTACCGCCTACCGCAGCAAATTTAGCTCACCGCGGTGAAGATTAACAAGCCCGAGTTTGGACTTGAAATCCAACGAAGGGTTTAATGCTCTTCTGGTAGCTCACACATAGTCGACAACCCCGAAGTCATTATCCACCGGCGTGTCAATTTCTGTGTTGCCCGCGCAAGAACACTGCGAGAGTCCTCGTCCACGACGGGCGCAAGTACATTTTCTGTTCGGAGCCGTGCCAGTGGATTTTTTTACATGAGCCTGAACGATATGCCAACCACAAGGATGTTGTGAAGCGTGTGCTTTCGGGAGAGGCCCCGTAAGCGAAGCGATTGATCGCTATTATCGCGATTACCTTCGATCGATGAACCTGGAACTTGCTTCGTGAGTCTCTGAGTCTCTGCGCCGCCCTCTTCGCTCAGAGCGTTTATTGTGCCAATCTCTCAATTGCGAGCGCGTGCATTCCGTCGGACTCGAGCACTTTGCCTTTTACCACAATCCCAGGAACACCTATACGGTCGAGAACATCTGAGGGAAGCCGTATTCCGTTCTGTTGATTGAGGACAAGATAGACTTGTCCACCCTGATCGGAAACAAATAACAGCGGAGCGCCGGCCGCGGCGCACAGCTTGGCGCAGAAGGCGTGATCGTACGCGTGCGTGTGAGTGCCAAGATAACAATTTGCGTCAGTGACTTCCCCTCGCAGTGTCACAGTTTTTCCAGGCACCGCTTGCCCTACCAGGAAATCGATGTTCCCCTGCTTGGCCAGGCTCCGCGCTTTTGGCAAGTCTTCGGCCAAGGCCTGTACTTTCGTGAATGGCATTTTGTTCAGCTCATTCCGATCTCCAAACTGGAAAGCGTACAATCCCAGAGTCGCGATTCCGGTGAGCAATGATGCCACCGATCTTCTTCGATTTCCTCTCCGCAGGCTGGTTTGCATCGGTTTACTCGCATTGGTTACAGGTGTCCCGTGTAGCTGACCCGCCAGATGGAGTTCGAACCATCATCGGTTACGAGCAGCGATCCGTCTTGAGCTACGGTGATACCGACGGGTCTTCCCCATACGTGTCCGTTGTCAACCACGAATCCGGTCAAAAAATCTTCATAGTCGCCGGTGGCTCGGTTTGTCTGGTGCAGAGGCACGCGAATCACCTCACATCCGGTGCGCACCGAGCGGTTCCATGAACCATGCTCGGAGGCGAAAATGTCGCCCTGATATTCAGACGGGAATTGCTTACCCTCATAGAACGTCATCTCCAGTGAAGCGTTGTGAGGCTGTAGCAGAACGTCGGGAACGATAGCCTTGTCTTTAAGTTCGGGATGCTTGCCCTCATGGCGCGGGTCTTGATGGTTGCCGATATACCACCACGGCCAACCATAGAAACCGCCCTCTTCGACGTGAGTGATGTAGTCGGGCACGAGATTGTCGCCCAATCCGTCGCGCTCATTGACCGAGCACCATAGCTCGCCAGTCTTAGGATTGATCGCGAGCCCGCCTCCAGCGTTGCGAATCCCGTACGCGTACACGCGCATGTCTGAGCCATCGGGACTGAATTCCAGAATGTCGGCGCGATTCTTTTCCTGGGGTGTGGTGTCGGGATCGTCGACATTCGACGCCGATCCGACTGCGACGAACATTTTCTTCCCGTCCGCAGTGAACTGCAGGTCGCGGGTCCAATGTCCACTGCCGTGAGGTAGGTCCACAATGTGCTCTGGCGGTCCGCTTGCTTTCATGTCTCCATTCTTATAGGGGAAGCGGACGACAGATTCGGTGTCTCCTACATAGATCCATTGAGGATTATTTCCGGGAGGATAGAAAGCGATGCCATAAGGCTCGTTGAGTCCAGCGGCAAAGGTATCGACCCGTTCTGGCTTGCCATCGCTGGTAATTCCGCGGAACACTTTGATGTCCCCGGCGCTGCTCTCTGCCAGGAAGAAGTCGCCGTTGGGGGCGGTGCGGATCAGCCGCGGGTTATAAAGTCCCGTGGCGTATTGCTGCACGGTAAATCCAGCCGGGGCTTTCGGCCATGCGCCGCTGGGGCGCGCCACCACTTGAGGCCCATTGCTCGCCGTCGCCGTGGCATAGGGCGCCGGAAGATCTTGCACTGTGATCTTGCGGGTTTTTCCGGGCTCCTCGTAGCGGAAGTCGGTGAAAGGAGGTTGTGGCGGCGGTGCGTTTGTCTTGACGGGCTTGAAGTCGCCGGTAGCAGAAGCATTCGTCGTTGCGCTCGTGGAATTCTTCAGCAACTTTAGATAAGTGACAATCTGCCATCGGTTTTGCTCAGACATGCTGGCCCACGAAGGCATACCGTTATCGACCGATCCGGTTGTAATAAACCAGAAGACTTCTCCGTCCGATGCAGATTGCGTGGGGCCGTGCGCTAGCGGAGGAATGTTCCCTGTCCCTTGTCCCGCGCTGCCATGGCAGGCGCCGCAGTTTGCACTATAGAGTCTGGCGCCCGCCGCGACGGCGGTTTGTTGCCCAGCGTACGGATTCTTCAACTGATTGCTAGATGCGGGCGCGTTGTGAAAATGCGCGTCCTGGGCCATCAACGTCGAAGGCGGAAAAGTCAACGCCATGGCAGCAAATGCTACCTGGAAAAAATAACAGGGGATACATCCTCTCATAATTCTTCTCCAAACTAAATCTGTTTGACCTCATATGAGTAATGACGGTGATCCGGTTAAGGATGCGCATTACTGCTCACCAGTTTGCCGCAGCATTCGGGCCGCTCTGGCAGGCTTGAGCGTTGCCATCCCCCGCCGAGAGCCTGGATCAGCAACACAGTGCTCGCCATACGACGTCCCAAAATATTGACCGCGGTCACTTCATCCGCCAGCGCGGCACTTTGCGCCGTGATCACCTCGAGGTAACTGGTGACTCCCCCTCTGTAACGAATAGTCGAAAGTTCTAACGATCGCTGCGCTGCTGCCACGGCTTCATCCTGAACCGTCGCCTCATTTTCGAGAATTCTGACGGCGGCCAGGTTGTCTTCAACTTGTTGGAATCCAGCCAGCACGTTCTGGCGATAGGCAGCGACTTGATAGTCATAAGCGGCGCGCGCCTGATCGTTCAGAGAACGTCGCCGTCCCCCATCGAAAATGGTACCCACGGCGGAAAGTCCGATGGACCACAAGCCGCTCGGACCATTCACGAGCGTTGTGATGGCGGAACTTTCAAATCCTCCCGAGGCGCCCAGGCTGATCAGGGGGTAGTAAGCCGTTTTAGCAACTCCGATCTGAGCGTTGGCCGAGGCTACTCGCCTCTCGGAGGCGGCAATGTCCGGTCGTCTTTCCAGCAGCTCAGAGGGCACGGAGATAGGAACATGCGGAGGCGGTGCGGTGAGAGGCAGCGGAGGAAGGCTGAAGTCTGCCGGAGGCTTTCCAATAAGAATTGCCACCGCATGTTCGTACTGCGCGCGCAGCACGCCGACATCAATCGCTTCTGCCCGGGTGGTTTGCAATTGAGTTTTCGCCTGCTCGACGTCCACTTCCGAGGCAATCCCTCCCCGGAAGCGACTCTCATTCAGCTCCAAGGCCTGCTCGTAATCCTTGACCGTAGAATTCAGTAGTTGTTCCTCAGCGTCCAGGCTGCGGGCTTGGAAGTAATCGATAGCGAGATCGGCGTGCATGCTCAGGTTAACCGTCGCCAGGTCCGCTGCGCTCGCCTGCGCTTGCTCTCGGTAAGACTCAACCGTTTTTCGCACCCGTCCCCAGACATCGGCCTGATAGGACACGTCGAATGGCAGCACGAAGTCGTTGTAAGTCGCCCCACGCAAAACCGTACTAGTGGGACTGTTCGCAGAGACGAGCGTCCGAGTGGCCGATGGCCCGGCGGTTACAGTGGGGTAGTAGTCAGCCCGATAGTAGCGCAGGACTGCGCGTGCTTGCTGGAACTGGGCGTCCGCGGCCTTTAAATTTTGATTCGATACGTTGACCTGCTCCTCGAGCACATTGAGTTGCGGATCTTGAAATATCGTCCACCACGCACCGCCAAGGTTCTGGTCATTTGGCTGGGCGGGCTTCCAATCCCCTACTTCTTTATATGCGGGCGGTGCCGGTGCCGCGGGCTGGTGGTACTTGGAGCCAACCACGCATCCTGCCAGCAGCAGCGGCGCTATGGCGATCAGAGCGTATCCGGAAGCTTTCCGCGAGCTCCTGAAAATCTTTTCTTGAGATAGCTTCACTTTGGATCTCCCGGCAAGGTTGCCTGAACAATTTGGACTTCCTGTCCGGAAACGATCGAGTCGGGCGGATTGATGATGACCTGATCATCCAGCTTGAGGCCCGAGACAATTTCTATCTGATCGCCGAAGTCGTGCCCGGGAGTGACCGGAGTCAGCACGACCTTCCCATTTCGCACAACGCCCACTCGTAGTCCCTCGGTGCGGAATAGCAGAGTATTAACGGGAAGCAGGAAGGTAGAGTTCGATGTTGGGATGGCCAAGTGAACTTCGGCATAGGAGCCCGTGAGCAGTGTGCCCGTAGGATTGACCACATCGATTTCGATCAGCAAGGTACGAGTCGTGAGGTTGATATCATCGGCCGTGCGCACCACCTTTCCCTGAAATTTTCGGTCTGGAAATTCGGCGAGACTGAGATCCGCTGTCATGCCGACTTTGATTCCTCGCGAGTATTCCTCTGGCACGTTCACATACACGCGCAATTTTCCTGGTTGAGCGATGTGAAAGAGATCGGTTTTCACATTGCTCGTACTGCCGGAATTGATGAGGTCGCCAAGATCCGTGTTGCGCGCGGTGATCACGCCATCGAAGGGTGCGTAAACTTTTTCGAAAGAGACCAGCGCCGAGTACTGCTGCACCGCCGCCTTATCGGCTTCAACGATCGCTTTATTCGCGTTGTAGGTGCCGACCGCGTTGTCCACGTCCTGTTGCGATACCGCATTGCTTTCCAATAGTCCCTGATAACGGGTTTTGGTGATCGAAGCCAATTCGAGATTTGCCTGGGCGGTTAACAGATTGCTGCGAGCTTGCTCGAGTTGCTGATCGACCTCTGGTGTTTCGATGACAGCAAGCAATTCGCCCTTCTTCACGCGCGCTCCGATATCGAAATACCACTTCTTTAAGTAACCATTCGTCCGGGCATAGATGGGTGAACTGATGTATGGTTGAACGTTTCCCGGAAGAATGATTTGATCTGCCGGTGCCGTTTGTTTTGGCGCAACTACTGACACCGCCGGCACGGCGGCTTGAGCCGTCTCCGTATCGAGGGCAGCGCGTGCTCTGACTCGCGACCAGATGCCGGATATCAAGAGTGCGGCGACCGCAATGAGGGCAATCCCCAAGCCCACCCAACGTTTGTATGGACGCTCCGCTACATCCGGCTTCACCGGAGCTCTTTGACCATCGATTTGTCTATCTTCAGTTTGAGTCAACATAAATAACTCCCCACGGCTTGACGCCTAGTGTCCTTTCTCCTGGGCTGAATGCCGGCGTGAACCTTGGAGGACACTGAAAAATGCCGGAACAAAGAACAGCGTCGAAACGGTCGCGAAAAGCAGACCCCCGATGACCGCCCGGCCAAGCGGAGCGTTTTGTTCACCGCCATCGCCTAATCCGAGAGCCATGGGCACCATGCCGATAATCATGGCCAAAGCGGTCATCAGCACGGGTCGAAAACGCGTAAATCCTGCTTCCAGCGCGGCCGCAATGGAATCCATTCCTTCGGTCATTTTTTCTGTGGCAAAACTCACCACCAGAATGCTGTTTGAGGTTGCGACACCCATGCACATGATGGCGCCCATCAATGCGGGCACGCTCAGAGTCGTGTGTGTAATGAATAAGAACCATGCAATCCCGGCGAGCGCAGCGGGCAGCGCAGAAATCATGATGAAAGGATCCAGCCAGGACTGAAAGTTGACTACGATCAGCAGGTATACAAGTACGATCGAGAACGCCAGTCCACTCAGAAGACCGATGTAGGATGCTCGCATGGTCTGCACCTGCCCGCGCACAACGACTCGAGAACCGCGCGGCAGCTGCTGACGCGTGGCGTCAATGATCTTGTTGATATCACCGGCGACGCCACCAAGGTCGCGACCCGCGACAGAACCGTAGATGTCTATGACTGGCGCAACGTTGTAGTCGGAAACGACAGCCATTCCTGCTCCGCGCTGCGTGGACACGAGACTGGCCATGAGCGACGGAGGAGCAGTTGGGTCGGAGCCTGTGATCGGAACGTTCTCAAGATCCTGCAGAGTGTCCGTTCGATATTGCGGAGTCTGGGTCGCTATCTGGTAGCTGACATGATTCTTGGGGTCCACCCAAAACGTGGGTGAAGTCTGGAAGCTGCCACTTAGGGACACCAGCAGATTCTGCGCAATATCGTGAGCAGTAAAACCCAACTGCTCTGCCTTCGTACGTTCGACTCTGAGACGGAGATACGGCTCATCGAAAGGCTGCTGAATCCGCAGATCGGTTGCTCCGGAGACATATCTCATTTTCGCAAGCAAGTTGTCTGCGTAGATTCGGTTCCCCTCCAAGTTGTTCCCGACAACCTGAACATCAATAGGAGCGGGTAACCCAAAATTGAGAATCTGCCCAACCATGTCAGCGGGTAAGAAAGCGAATGACACACCGGGAAAGTCTTTCGGTAGCGTCTGGCGAAGCTGGTGAACGTAGTTGTCCGTAGGATGATGTCTGGCAGACAGAGTCACAAGCACGTCGGCGTCCGATGTGCCAACCGGAGCTGAATTGCTGTACGAAAGATTAATGCCGCTATAGGGCAGGCCAATGTTGTCGATAACACTCTGGACTTCCGCCGCCGGAATCTCCTTCCGAATCGACTGCTCTACCAGATCGCAAAGGTTCGCGGTTTCTTCAATGCGCATTCCCGTCGGAGCGCGCATGTGAAGTTTGAAAGTGCCGCTGTCAACGCTGGGGAAGAAATCTCGGCCAAGCCAGGGAACCAGGATTGCCACCGATCCGAGACTGGCAGCGAAGAACGCAATCAGAAACGCCGGCCGGTGATGCAGGCAGAGCTCCAACAGACTGCGATAGCCGTGACGAAATCTCTCGAAGGCCGCTTCAAATCCCTTTTGAAGGCGTACCAGCGGATTGCGACTAGGGGCATCTTCAACTTCCTTTTTTTCTCCCCGCAACAAATACTTGGCCATGGTTGGAACGATGGTCCGTGAAAGAAAATACGAGGCCAACATGGCGAACACTACTGCTTCGGCAAGCGGAACAAACAAATACCGGGCCACTCCGGAAAGCAAGAACATCGGAGCAAACACGATGCAGATCGAGAGCGTGGAAACAAACGCGGGGGTCGCGATTTGCGAGGCACTGTCGAGAACGACTTCGTCCATATCCTTCCCGGGCTCAGCCTCGCGATTGCGATTGATGTTCTCGACTTCGACAGTGGCGTCGTCCACCAGAATGCCGACTGCCAAAGCGAGTCCCCCGAGCGTCATGATGTTGATCGTTTGACCGATCGCGCTGAGCACAATGATCGAGGTCAGGATGGCCAACGGGATGGAGGTCGCGATGATAACGGTGCTTCGCCAACTACCCAGGAACGTGAGAATCATGAAAGACGTGAGGCAGGCGGCGATCAATGTTTCTCTAACCACGCCGCTGATCGCGGCACGCACAAAAATCGACTGATCCGCCAAAGGCGTCATCTTCAGTTGGGGCGGAACTGTCGCCGCGATTTGAGGCAGAAGGCCTTTGATGCCAGAGATCACGTCCAGCGTTGACGCATCCCCCGCTTTTTGGATCGTCAGCAAAACGGAACGCTGCCCGTTGACCTTGACGATATTCGTCTGCGGAGGAAAACCATCGCGTACCCAGGCGACATCCTTGATGTAGATGGTCGTACTACCAATCGTCTTGATTGGAATTCGGTTCAGGTCCGCGATCGTCTGCGGCGCTGCATTCGGAATCGAAACATCGTATTCCCTGGAGCCGATCTTGGAGGTTCCAGTGGGCAGGATCAGGTTTTGCAGGCTGATCGCATTGACCACATCCAGCGCGGACAAACCCTTCGACTGCAGGGCGGTTGTATTGAGATCAACTTGCACCTGACGCTGCTTGCCGCCATATGGATAGGGCACGGATGCGCCCGGTACTGTGATGAGCTGCGTCCGAATGAAATTCAGCCCATAGTCGTTGAGTTGTTGTTCGGATAGATTCTGCCCGGAAAGGGCCAATTGGAGTACAGGCACACTCGATGCGCTATAGGCAAGAATGAGAGGCGGCGTTGTTCCAGCCGGCAACTGCCGAAGTTGGGTCTGAGAAACAGCCGTAATTTGCGCGATTCCCTGTTGAATATTCGCAGTCGGCTGGAAGAAGACTTTGACAACCGCAGTTCCATAAAGCGACTGCGATTCGATGTGTTCTATGTTATCGACGGTGGTAGTGAGCGATCGCTCCGTGATGCTGACGATTCGATCGCTCATGTCCTCGGGCACGAGACCGTTGTAGTTCCAGATGATGCTGACGACCGGAATGTCGATGTTTGGAAAGATATCGGTTGGCGTGCGAACAATCGCGAGTCCGCCCAGGATTAGAATAAGTATGGACAGCACCACAAAGGTGTAGGGCCGTCGCAATGCTAGTCGGACAATCCACATAAATGTTCTCTTCTGAGTTCTCTGCTAAATGCACGCTGCATACCAATTGGCAGTGCGGCGGGTTAGACCTGTGTTTTCAGCAACCTTGGGTGAGCCGCCTGGTCGCCACCCTAACGACAGTCGGATACGTAGTCCCGCAACCGACGCCGCGTCCGCATTTCGACACGACTCCTTCAGTTCGCCGTCCCAACCTCGACCAGATGTACCGTTAAGTCGCGTGGTGCGTGTACGCTCGAACGGTTATCGAAATGCACTCTCTCGAAGATGGAGGTGCACAATGTTCAGGTATTTGGCCGACACAATTCTGCTCGTGATCATTTGCTTGATCCCCTATTTCTTCTCCCGTCTGCGGTTGGGCAGCAGCCGCTCGAGAGAGGCCATGTACGAGTTCGCAAGGGATAAGGAATCTTGTCTCTTCTCTGTCACTCAATTAAAACGTCAGAAAGGGATTAAGAATGCAAACTCGCAGACTTGGTAACTCAGACCTGCACATCACTCCCGTCGGCTATGGCGCCTGGGCTGTCGGCGGCTCAGGCTGGCAGTTCGGATGGGGATCGCAGGACGACAACGATTCCATTGCCGCGATTCATCGTTCCCTCGAACTCGGCGTCAACTGGATTGACACTGCCGCCGTATATGGCCTGGGACACTCCGAGGAAGTCGTTGCCCGTGCGCTCAAGGGCTGGTCAGGTCCACGGCCTTACGTTTTCACCAAGTGCGGCCTGCGCTGGGACACCACAGGCAAAGTGAGTAAGGTGTTGAGCGCTGAATCGATCCGGCGCGAAGTCGAAGACAGCCTTCGTCGCCTCTCGGTCGATGTAATCGATCTTTATCAGATTCACTGGCCCCCCGAGCCGGACTCTGCCGCACTGGAGGAAGGTTGGTCGACGCTCACCAACCTGAAGCACGAAGGCAAAGTACGCTGGATTGGCGTCTCGAATTTTAATGTCCTGCAGTTGCGGCGCGCTCAGGCTATCGCTCCAGTGACTTCTTTGCAGCCGCGTTATTCGCTAGTCCACCGTGAGATCGAAAACGAAATCCTGCCCTACTGCCAAGGTGAAGGTATCGGGGTAATCGTTTATTCGCCGATGGCTTCCGGTCTCCTGACCGGCGCCATGACCCGCGAGCGCGCGGCTAGATTGCCCACGGACGATTGGCGCAGCGCGGATCCCGACTTTATGGAGCCAGATCTTTCTCACAATCTGGCGCTGGTCGATCGCTTGCAAGAGATAGCCAACCGTCGCAACTGTTCAGTGGGCGAAGTCGCAATCGCCTGGACCCTACATCATTTCGCCGTCACCGGAGCCATCGTCGGCGCCCGCAATGCGCGTCAAGCCGAAGGAGTAATGCCGGCCGGCGAGTTGCGTCTCACTGAGGAAGAGGTAACTGAGATCGAAAGCTTTTCCGCTGAGAAGGCAGCGTGACTTTGAAGGCCGCTTTCACTGCGATCATCGCGGTGAGCCAGGCTGCCGTCAACGCACGGAATCGCACGTACGGGCCAGGCGCTCCTAAAGACAGCGCGTTCCTCTATCCGCAAAGCTCTCTCGTGGCATCGTGCGAAAAGAGGAGCGCGTCCGTGTCCTCTGACTCTCTCGGGCGACGCACGCGTCTTGTAAACATTGCCCAGGCCAATGCTTTTATGGCTGGATCTTCGGAATTCGAAGCCCTGAGCAGTTCCTCGCCTGCGTCTTTCTGTCCGAATCTGCACCACATCACTCCACAGAGAAACACGTAGTCGATGTCCATCTTGCTCTCCTATGAATCAGCATTTGCTGCGGTCAATCGCGTTCCAACGTTTCGTGGGAACAACTCCTACCAGCTTCCAATGCAATTCAACTGCCAGCACCAAACCCACTCACAAAGCCTCGCGCACTCGAACTCGTCTGATGGCAGCGTCCGAACATCGACACTTGCTCGGTCATCGCGACCTCACGCCGCCACAAATTTTTCTTGTGTTCCCGCGGCTCTTCGATCTCAAGTCCAATCGATGCTGGCAGTCCAGTTTTCCGTTACTTGAACAGGATCTTGGCCATCATTCCCTTGTCCTCGTGATTGAGCAGATGGCAATGAAATAGCGACATACCCTTGATGACGGGATCGGTAAAGTCAAGAATGACGTCGACGGAGCCGGCATACGGAACGTTCACGGTATCCAGCCACGCGGGATGGGGGAGCGGCGAATCATTCTGTGCATAAGCCAGGAAGTGAACCTGGTGAATGTGGAAAGGATGGAGTTCGGCAGTTTCGTTGACAATACGCCAATGCTGATAGGTACCCACACGAACGCTTGTCATCGGAGGCGCATCCGACGCAAATTTGCGGCCGTTGATGTAGAAACCATTCTTATCTTCGGTAAAGTTGACAATGAAGTCGGGTGCGGTCTTCTTCAACGACTCAACATCAATCGGCTTGTAGACCGGCGGATGATTGTCGATGGCATGCGCCTGCCTGGGGGCGGAGTACGCGCCCGATTGATCGGACCCCGGCTGCACAAGATCTGCCAGCACCATCTCCGGATTGGGATCGCCAACCGGACCTGTATCTACGCAAAGCGTGCGCAAGGCGCTACCTGTCCCCGGCGGTGGGCCGGTGACGATTGCTTCGAGTCGGCCCGCAGGTGCAACCATTAAGTGATCGGTGACTCTGGTCGGATGTTTTGGATCGCGGTAGGCAAGGGGCATCCCATCAAGCGCGACGATTTCAAAAGTTTGTCTATCGAGTTGCAGGTCCAAATAGCGGTCCGCCGAAGCATTCACGATGCGCCAGAACTGCCGTTCTTTAGGAGCGATCTCGATTTGCGGTCGCACCACTCCGTTGACGGTAAAGATCTCCTCGATGGACTCGGCTTCCCCCCCGCATCGCTTGGCTGGGATTTCAACCTCGCGCTGGAGTTCGGCAGCATTCGGATCATGCTCAATGGAGCGGCCGCGCACTACGATTACTCGCTCACGGAGCTATTCTACTTCAGGGACATAACGTTCCATTCCCTCAATGACGATGGCTCCCGACATTCCGTCCAACACTTGACGATGACTTTCGCCGTGAGGATGAGTGTGGTACCAGAACAATCCCGGCGGATGATCATGCGGAATGCGAACCGAGTAATGCAAGACCTGCCCAGGCTTGGCCAGCATGGTTAGCACGTCATCCTGCGGAGCATCAGGCGAAACGCTCAGCCCGTGAAAATGGAGGTTCGTCATGTCCATGCAGGGATTGATGGCGCAATTCTCCAGAGACTTGGAAGGAAGATCGTTGCTATAGGTGATTTTGATAGTGTCACCCGGAGAAGCACGAATGACTGGAGCGACCATCTTGCCATCGAAAGCAAAGGCGTCCCGGCCATTTTCATTCACTGCGTGAAGGGTGAGAGATACAACATGGTTCTTGGCTCTCACCTGCGGAGGTTGCGGCAGAGAAGAGTTCTGCGCCCACGCAAGAACTGTGAGAAATATCCACGCGGCTAAGAGGGGCGCTGTGTGGGCGCATTTACTCATGTTGCGAGTCGACCACTTCACATATTCTCCGTTCCTTGTTCTAAGCTTGCGGCATGAGCACCACTCCAAATATGAACACGACGATATATGCGAGCGTAAGGAGATCGATTTCGCGTGGACGACAACGTCCTTCCGTGATCGTGCCCACGCGAGTTCGCAGCTCTGGCTTCACACCGCCGGGTGCCACTTCGAACCGGTCCGGGCCTTTATTTGTGGGGCCACGGTCGTTGTGCTGGGACCAAGGTCCTTTTCGTACACGATCCCATCCCGGCTGACTACAAAGGTCATAATCCCGGACGACTGGTACTCCGCGGGATACGCAACCAAAGTCAGCCCTCCCTTTTTCCTGCCTTGGCTACTCACCTCCGATGCGGAATTCTTGGTTACGATTCGAAAGTGATACCCGTAGAAAAGGTTGGACTCTTTGTTGTCCCCGCTCTCCGCGCCGCCAGAAACCAGGCTTTGGACGAATTGGGTGATTGGGTCTTCGCTCGCTGCCTGGCCGTTGGCTTCATTCTTCGCCGTTGCGAATTGCTCGCAGACTTCGATTGCTGTCGCCTCGTTTTCCCCGATCCGGCGGAACAGGATCTCTTTCTTGCCGCGATTAGAATCGAAGTGCCATTCACCATTCTTTGACACCAGCGGGATGGGAAAGGGCCAGTTTTCTGCCCCAATGTACAGAATCGTGGTTCCGTCGGGTTCTTGGACGAGACGGTGCATCTCCTGGTACTTCTTGCTGAACTGCTCGTGTTCCAGCTTGTCCTCTTCTTCGTCGCTCGAGGAAGTGACTTCCTTGTCTCCGAGGATCGCTTCCAAAGCCGGTTCATCTTCCTTTTGCGCAGCCTGAAACAGAGCGTCGCTAGCTTCTCCAGGAGACGAGAACATTCTTGATTGTGATTCCTGAGCAAAGCTCGTGGATGCGAAACCTATGACTAGCGACAGGAATAGTAGAAGAAGGACCGTGGATGCGAACCCGCAGGCAAGCCTCACGGTAAAGGTTTCGAGAGTTTCAAGAGTCATATTGTTTGGGCGCATAAGTTCCTCCTCCATATCATCCATCTCATTAGTAGTGGGTGAAATCGAATTACCGGCGACCGCCTCCGCCGCCGTGGAAACCTCCGCCTCCGAAACCTCCACCATGGAAACCTCCACCGAAGCTCGACTGCCCGCGGGCAGAGAAGCCTCTGGCTACTCCTCCATGATTAAAGCCGCTGAAGGCGCCTGAATGGGTGCCGGCAAATCCGCGCTGCGACCCTCCGAACCCCCGACCGCCGGCAAAGGTGCCACCATGAAACCCACCGGCACGACGGACGGTGTTGTGATTGGCGAAAATTCTGCTGTGGGACTCGTAGTGGTGGTTGTCGAAACGAATATCGTGGTGGTGCCAGTCATATCCCCAGTGTCCCCATCCCCAGCCGAAGCCGCCAAAGAAACCGATTCCAAAGCCGAGGCCAAACGCAAATCCAGGACCGTCAAGGAACAGACCCGGATACCAATACCAGCCGGGCCAGATTCCGATGGGTTCTCCATAAATGAGCCAAGGGTCGTACTCAGGCACGTAAACAACCTCAGGATCCGCGGGCTCGATCACAATGGTCTTGCCCTTCTTGCTCACTTTTTCCTGCGAAGTGCTCTTCAGGTTCCCCGCCTTCTCCGCTCGCTCCCGCATTTCCTGAACAGCATTCATCACGTCCTGTTCTTGGTTGACATAAGCGTCACCGAGCGATGAGGTCCATGACAGGTTCTTGTCCATGTTGCCGAGCACCGAAGGAAACTCGGTAAGGGCCTTTACACTCGGATCCCAAGGCTGCTTATCAACTTCTTTTCCGAGTTGCTCACCCTTCAAGTTGTTGTTTTGCTGCAGCCATCGGTCTGCTTCTACAACCTGGTCGGGATAAGTAGCCGCCGCGAGAATTTGTGCAACCAGCGCATCCGGATACAATGCGATGGGCGCGACGAGTTGCTGGAGCTGTTGCGGCGTCTGTGGCGCGGCTTGAACCGGCGCAACTTGAACCGGCGGTTGTGTGGAGGATTGGTCCGCCAGCGCGGCGAATCCTCCCGGCGCTGTGATTAATAGAAGACAAAATGAGAGAAACAGCGACAAACTCTGTTTTATGAATTTCACAATCGATTCTCCTTCGACCGGTCGTATCGACGGTCACCGGCGGATTCTTTCGCTCAGGATATGCGCGCCGCCGCAACCTATGTTTTTAGCTGACCAGGTTCGCGGAAACTTCGAGGCGCGAACTGCTGAAACGTCAGTGGACATGCCGGATGGCTGCATTGACACGCGATTTCCACGTCTTCGCTTCCCGCGTTACGACAGGCTTCTCCGCAGTATTCTTCCCCGTTGGGCACATCGCACAAACACGGTATGTGCGCGCACTTCTTGCTCTTTTGATTCGCCATTTTGGTTCCGTCCTTCTGCATCACTTTTCGATCACGATAGCACTGCGATTCTTGGACGTAGCCCCGTTTGCTCGACCCCCAGGTAAGTCTGAGGGAACTCACTCTGCTAGCCAGCTCGCGGTGACTACGCCTCCTGACTAATTGCATCCTGATTTCCAAACCCGATTTTTCCGCGAGCGCGCAGTTTAGCAAGGGTTTGCGCAACGCCAGCAAAGACTCAACGAAGCCTGGAGTGTCAGCAGGCGGATAAGAAGTCCTTATTTGGACGGTCACGACGTGCCGCCTTTTCCCTTTGACTGTTTGTAGTCTTTCTATCGCGGCCAATTTAGATCCGGCTCCGTTTGGCACCTGCCGTGCCTTAGTCCGAGTGAAGAGAAAGTTTCGGTACTGATGCGTTGCGTACTGAATCCTGGTTCGAGCTTTTACTCTCGACTGCGAAAAGGCAGGCCACGCACACCGAGAAAACTAAAGGAGGAAATATGAAAAAGCTTGTGATTCTGGTTGTTCTTGCTATGTCTGTGCCGGCCCCATCATTTGGAGCCGATATTATCGGCCATTCCGCTGACATTGTTGGCCATTCCGCTAAGGTCGCAGGAAAGGATTCTTACAAAGCCGCGAAAACCTCGGCGAAGGATACCGCCAAGGCAGGAAAAGCGGTGGTGAGGTTCCTTTTCTAGCCTGAGGTCAAAATGCGAGAAATTGTTAAAGGAGATGAACCAAAATGAAAATTAATAAAATTTATATTGTCATCGGTTTAGTGATCGCTCTTTCGCTCTTCTTGGAGCTCTTTGCTCATGCCGACGAGTTTGACCAATCCACTACAATCACCTTCAGCCAGACGATCCAGATCCCCGGACAGGTATTACCTGCAGGTACATACTTGTTCAAGCCGGCAGACGACCTTTCTAACGAAAATGTTGTGCAGATCTTCAGTGCCGACAGCACTGTTCTGTACGCAACCCTTCGGACAATTCCAACAACGCGCCAGAAGCTAACCGGCGGCACCGTCGTCTCAGTCGCCGAACCAGGAACCGGACAACCGGACGCCCTCCTGAAGTGGTTTTATCCGGGGCGCGAAGTCGGGTTTGAGTTCGTGTACCCCAAGCAGAAGGAGAAGGAACTGGCTCAGGACAGACAACAGACTGTCGTGGCCGACCAATCGACAGTATCGAATTCTGATGCTGCCGGAGCTGGCAACTAAGGATGAAGCCTGGCATTCGCTCGTCAGGGGGGCACGGTTCGAGGAACCAGGGCCCGCTTTGTTTGTCGTTAAATTTGTGGTCGAGCTTAAGACGAGTTATGTGAATCGATTGTAATGGCCTTGAAACCGAGCTAGAGTTACAAGGGGCTCATTACCTGTCGCTCCAATTTTGAGCGCGAGAGAGATCTTGAGGATGGGATATCCCCGCAAAAGGAGGTGGATTGCACGACCACGAGCCTCTGGTGTTCTGCCCTATGGGTTAGCCTTGGTCTCGGCCGCAGCAACTCTCGGCCGGGTTCATACACTTCTATCCTTCGATTTCCCTCAGCCGTTTACACCGCGCGTCGGCAGCTTTCACCTTACCCGACCCACAACAGCCGAGGCGCATGAATGACCCCTACAGCCGCCCCCACATCCAGAAGATTCTTTGGGAGGAAGGTGTTCGCTGTAATAGGCTCGCAAAACTTGCATCGATTCTGGCGGGAAGCCGCTTACTGCTTGTCCGGCGGCATTGCTCTCGCCTTGCTAACCTTGGCCTGCTTCCGATTTCAGTCCAACATCGCTACGGCGACGTGTCTGTATCTGATTGTTATTGTTCTGGTGTCCCTCCGAGGCAGCTTTATTTCATCGACGCTTGTCTCGATCATCGCAGTTGCCTGTTTGGATTACTACTTTACGCCGCCACTTTTCTCTTTCCAGGTGCGCGACTCGATCAATATCGTGGCCATTGCGGCCTTTGGGACTACCTCGGCTGCGATCACTGGCTTGGTGTCGAGAGTGCGCAGGTTGATGGAAGAGAAGCTGCAGCAAAGCGAGGCATATTTATTAGAAGCACGACGATTAAGCAACATCGCCACTTTCAGCTGGACGGCTTCCACCGGCAAGATCCTCTGGTCAGAGGAGAGCCTTCGAATCTTTCAATACGACCGGACCACGACGCCGAAGATGGAACTTGTTCTCCAACGGGTTCATCCGGAAGACGTGGCGCTCGTGAAACAGACAATCGAGCGGGCTGCGCAGGATGGGATGGACTTTGATTTTGAACATCGATTGCTGATGCCAGATGGTTCCATCAAGTATGTCCATATCGTGGCTCATGCTCTAAGAGACAAATCGACCGCACTTGAGTTTGTTGGGGCAGTCATGGACGTTAGCGAACGCAAGCGGGCCGAAGAAGCGCTCCGTCAGGCGCAGGCCGATCTCGAACAGGTCAGCCGTTTGAACACCATCGGAGAGCTGACTGCCTCGCTGGCGCACGAAGTGAATCAGCCGATTGCCGCCGCCGTCACCGACGCCAGTACCTGCTTGCGCTGGCTTACGCGCGATCACCCTGATCTGGAAGAGGCGCGCGAAGCTGCGTCGAGAATGGTCATGGACGCAACCCGCGCTGCGGAAATCATTAAGCGGATCCGCCTGCTCTTCAACAAGAGTGCTCCGGAACGGGAGTCGATCGATATAAACGAAATCATTCGAGAAATGATCGTCCTCCTGCGTAACGAAGCAACGCAATACTCCATATTCTTCCGAACGGACCTCGCGGAGGATCTTGCCCGAGTGATGGGGGATCGCGTGCAATTGCAGCAGGTAGTGATGAACCTCGTGATCAACGCCATCGACGCAATGAAAGATGTAGATGGGACGCGTGAGCTAATCATCCGCTCGCAACAAGCCGAAGACGGTCAACTGATGGTCACGATCAGCGATAACGGTATAGGCTTGCCCCCGCAGCAGGCGGACCAAATCTTTAATGCCTTCTTTACCACCAAGCCCCATGGGACCGGCATGGGACTTCGCATCAGCCGTTCCATCGTTGAATCGCATGGCGGACGCTTGTGGGCCGGCGACAACTCACCGCGCGGCGCCAGCTTTCACCTTACCGTACCCACACAAGTCGAGGCCCGTGAATGACGGTTGCTGCTGCCCCCACGGTGTTCGTTGTCGATGACAATGACTTGGTGCGTGCCTCCATTCAAGGCATGCTGAAATCGGTTGGCATGCATTCGGAGACCTTCGCGGCGCCACGAGAGTTCCTGCGTGCTAAGCGGCCGGATGGACCAAGTTGTCTTGTTTTGGACGTGAGACTTCCCGGCGTCAGCGGTCTGGACTTTCAGCGCGAGTTGGCAGACGCGGGCATCCGGATTCCCATCATCTTCATCACCGGTCATGGGGATATTCCCATGACAGTGAAGGCTATGAAATCAGGCGCTGTAGAGTTCCTGACCAAGCCCTTCCGGGATCAGGATTTGCTGGATGCGATTTACCAGGCTTTGGACCGCGATCGGGTGACGCGGCAACAAGAGCATGAGCTTGTCGCATTGAGAAAACGCTACGAGTTGCTCAGCTCACGCGAGCGCGAGGTCATGGGGCTCGTGGTCTCAGGCATGCTCAATAAGCAAATAGCTTTCGAGTTCGGGACCAGTGAAGTCACCGTGAAGATCCAGCGCGGGCAGGTGATGCACAAGATGCAGGCTGAATCACTCGCGGAATTAGTGAGAATGGCGGCGAAGCTCGGGATTCCCGCCGGCAAGAAATAGCAGTCCGACCCATCAGGAGACACGAGATAAACTTTCGCCGATGACGTATAGCGTTACAGGAAAATGGACGACACGGCCAGCGGCATCCGCTGCTCGGCGCTATGGATTGGCCTTCGTGTCGATCGCCGCAGCTCTGGGCCTTGCGCGTATTTTCTTATACTTTCACTTGCCTCAGCCGTTTGCCGCATTTGCTCTGTCAGCAATCGCGATTACGTTTTGGTATGCCGGCATGGGGCCGGGGATAGTGGCAACGGCCCTTGCTTCGATTTTCCGTTACTCCCATGGGTCGGAGGGCGGCGTGGCGTCTCGCGCTCTTTATGATCTGGTATTTGTGATCTTTGCTCTGCTAATGATCGAGCTAACCCGTGCACGCAGGGAACTTGAAGTCAGCGTCGAACAGCGAACCACAGAACTGACTCGCGCCAATGAGGAACTGAGTCTTGAGATCGCCGAACGCGAGCGCGCCGAAGAGAAGCTACGGCTGAGCGAGGCCTATTTAGCAGAAGCGCAGAAGATCACACATACCGGAAGCTGGGTCTGGGACGTAGCCGAGAGACGCGCGTTACATCTATCCGAAGAATGGTATTCCGTATATGGCTTCGATCCTGAAGAGGGCATGTCGGCGTGGAAACAACGGCTGCAGCGCATTCATCCCGATGATCGATTGGGGCGCCAACGAATAATCGATCAAGCTATACGTGACAAGTCGGAGTACGAAGTTGAATACCGCATTTTTCTGCCTAGTGGCACCGTTAGACATCTCCACAGTGTCGGACATCCGGTTTTGGACGCGTCTGGAAATTTAGTGCAATTCGTTGGCAGCTCGACCGACATTACGGAGCACAGGCAGGCCGAAGAAGCTTTGCGTCACGCGCAGGCGGATCTTGCGCGCATCAGCCGCATCACGACGATGGGAGAGCTAACCGCCTCCCTGGCACACGAAGTGAATCAACCAATTGCTGCTGCTGTCACCGACGCGAGCACTTGCTTGCGCTGGCTGAATCGCGATCATCCCGATATGGAAGAGGCTCGCGAGGCCGCATTGAGAGTCGTCAAAGATGCCACCCGTGCGGCGGAGATCATCAGCCGAACTCGCCTGTTGTTCAAAAAGGCTACCCCGCAATGGGAGTCTGTCGATATGCATGAGATCATTCGAGAGATGGCGGTCCTCATGAGCGGTGAGGCAGCCCGATATTCCATATCAGTCTCGGCTGAACTCGCTGCCGAACTTTCTCAGGTCATGGGAGATCGCGTCCAACTGCAACAGGTACTGATGAATCTCATGATGAACAGCATCGAAGCGATGAAGGATGTAGATGGCCCGCGCGAGCTGATCATTCGCTCGCGAACCGAAGACGGCCAAGTGATGGTTTCGGTCAGCGACACCGGCGTGGGGCTCCCGCAGCAGCAGGCAGATCAAATCTTCAACGCATTCTTTACCACCAAAGCTCACGGCACCGGCATGGGACTTCGCATCAGCCGATCCATTGTTGAGTCCCATGGCGGCCGCTTGTGGGCTGACGGCAACTCTCCGCGCGGAGCAAGCTTTCACTTCACCCTCCCCGCCAAAGTCGACCTTCACGAATGAGCTCGCAGCCTCTGCTCGGGTGCCATCGTAGCCCTCATACCAAGGTATGATTGCGCGCTCCCAAAGCATGATTGCACCGTCGCCGGCAAAACGATTAACTTGCGAACATGGTTATGCAGAAGAGGGAAAAAATGGTCGCGATTGTTGATGACGATGAGTTGATGCGCAGTGCATTGCAGGGCATGCTGAAATCCGTCGGATTGCCGTCACAAGCGTTTGCGTCGGCGGAAGAATTCCTGAACTCCGGCCAGCAGCAGATGACGGCATGCCTGATCGCGGATATTCGCATGCCGGGAATGTCCGGTCTGGAACTGCAGGCCCAACTCAACGCTGAACACTGCAGAATCCCGACCATCTTCATCACGGCTCACGGCGACACAAAAATGCGTATGCAAGCGCTCAGGGCCGGAGCGGTAGAGTTCCTGGCCAAACCCTTTGACGATGAGGTGCTGCTCGATAGCGTTCGAGCCGCTTTGGAGAATTGAGCCCAATTAGAACTTGTGCGCCAGGAGGATCTCTGTGGGAGCTATCCAAAGGTTTGTAAGTGGTGATCAAGCATCTTATGAGCGCAGATTCGAGCAGGTGATCGGCAACAGTCCTGCCTTGGAATCGGTGCTCGACCAAGTCGAGCGGGTTGCGCCGACGAGTTCAACCGTTCTTATCCTGGGAGAAACCGGCACGGGCAAGGAACTGATCGCGCACGCAATTCATAACCTGAGCGCGCGCTGCGGACGACCCTTCGTAAGGCTGAATTGCGCTGCTATTCCCCTGGATCTGCTGGAGAGTGAACTCTTCGGCCACGAGAAGGGCGCATTCACTGGAGCCATCGCGCAAAAGATTGGCCGTTTCGAGCTCGCCGATAAAGGCACCCTCTTCCTGGATGAAGTGGGGGATATTCCGCCCGCGTTGCAGCCGAAGTTGCTGCGCGTTCTGCAGGAGCAGGAGTTTGAACGCTTGGGCAGCACGCGCACTCATCAGGTAGACGTGAGGCTGGTGGCTGCGACAAATCGCAATCTGACGGAGATGGCGAACCGGGGTGAGTTTCGCAGCGATCTCTACTATCGTCTGAACGTATTTCCGATCACGCTGCCTCCCTTGCGCGAACGCCGCGAAGACATTCCAGCGCTCGTGGCCCACTTCGTCGAGATCTACGGCCGCCGGATGAGTCGTCAGATCGAACACATTGCTCCGGGAACGATGGCTGCGCTCGTGTCCTATCCATGGCCGGGCAACATCCGCGAATTGCAGAACCTGATCGAACGTGCCGTGATCCTTTCCGACGATGGCGTGCTTCCCAATCCTTTGCCGTCGGTTGCGACTTTAGATACCAGCACCTCTCCGGCCGCAACGACTCTAAAGGGCTCCGAGCGCATCCTCATTTTGAACACGCTTGAATCAGTGGGTTGGGTGATCGGCGGCCCGAAAGGAGCGGCTGCGAAACTTGATTTGAAGCGCACGACACTCATTCACAAGATGCAGAAGCTGGGAATCTCCCGATCCTCTCACCAACGCTCCCCAGGCACGACGAGGTCAGGATCGCAGGAGCAGCTGTCGCAATTGCAGTAGCACTGACCGGCGTTCGCAACCGGTGGACGCAACGATTATTCTGATCTAGCACTCGAGATCTAGTGCTCGACTGCTTCCTTCACATCCATCTGCGCTCGCGATTCCATTTCCCGGATCACGATTGAAAAATCCTGTTCAGGGCCACGTGCGAGTGCTTCGGTATTCACTCGGAAAGCCGCCTCGGTCGCCGGTAACACCAGGTTCAGGTCCGAAGCAGTTTCGAGAATCAGGCCCAAGTCTTTGTTCATGAGGCGCAAGGGAAATTGCGGACTGTAGTCATTATTGGCTGCTCGGGGTAGCTTCCCGACATGGGCCGGAGAGACAACGGCAGTCTTAGCCAAGACTGTCAGAAGTCGTTCGCGATCGAGCCCCTCTTTTTCGCCCAATGCGCACGCTTCGGCTATCGCCTGCATACCGACTCCGAGCAATGTGTTAACAACTAATTTTGCGGATGCGCCAGACCCGCTCGGACCAAGGAGGAAATACTGTTTGGCAATCGTCTTGAAGATCGGCTCAACCGCCGCAAAGAGCTTCGGGTCGCCACCACCAAGCAACGTCACCGTGCCCTGTTCCATCGCAGGAGTGCTGCCGGAAATCGCCACATCCAGCACGCTGACGCCACGCTGTGCGCCCACGCGAGCGACTTCGCGGCTGGTTCGCGGACGAATCGTGCTCATTTCGACAACGACCGTCCCCGGAGCAGCATGGGCAAAAATTCCCTCAGGGTCCAGGTATACGCTCCGCACCGCTTCGTCGTTGGTAAGGCAGGACAAAATCACATCGGATGTGCTTGTGAGAGCTGCAAGACTGTCCGACACCGTTGCACCATCGACGACCAATGCATCGGCATTGGCGCGATTAACGTCATAGACGGCCACTTTGTAGCCATTTGCCAGGAGTCGCCGAACGATGCGGCTCCCCATCGCACCAACCCCTACGAAGCCAAGCCGGGTATTATTTGCATCGATTTGATTCATAATTATTTTCTCCGATAACCTTCAGCGTATGAGTTATAGCAAGATTCTCTCCAAACCTTTCGTGGTTCGAGCGAGCGTAACTGCTATTGCGAGCGCCCTTTTCCAACTGACATAGGCCGTGAGCACAAATCCGTAACAAGCAGTTGTGTCGATAGCAGGACACTGATGTCGAGATTTGGCCTATGTGTTTCTTTCCCGAGCATGCACCGTCCCTTGTTTCCACACGCGAGCGGAGCGCAGGAATGGAACATCAAGTGCTTTGAAATAGTAAAGGAGGTTGGATTGATGACTCGAAACCTAGCGAAGTCCGACAGCAGCAAGATTTGTTTCAGAATTGTTGTTACGGTGGCGGCACTCGTCCTTGTGCTTCACTGTGGGACGGCGTTAGCGGTGGCGCAGGAGCAGACTGGAGCGAGTGTATTCAACCGCACTTGCGTGTCTTGCCATGGCCGGAACGGTACTCCGAGCGCGGTTGGGAAAAGCCTTAACGCGCCAGACCTTGGTTCGGCGGCGGTCCAGAGCCACACGGATGCGGAACTGCACCAGATCATTGCCAATGGAAAAGGCAACATGCCTCCTTTCAAAAACAGCTTGTCAGATGGTCAGATCGATGCGCTCATAGCACATATCCGCACACTTGCCGAACAACACAAATGAAAAATTCACCGGGGTGATCGGCGATGGAAACTACGGAGGAGATGAGAGCAATGTCTACGAGACGTGGATTCCTCGGATTTGCGGCAGCGACCATGATAAGCGCCAGAATCAACAAGCAAGCGTGGGGAGCAGAATCAAAGAGCGGCGTTCCCATGCGCGCCCTCGGGCACACGGGTGAGAAAGTCTCGATGGTCGGCATTGGCGGTTATCACCTGGCCCGGCCCGGTGTGGATTTAGAGGAAAGCATCCGCATCGTTCGAACTGGCCTCGACCAGGGCATCAACTTCCTAGACAACTGCTGGGATTACAACGGAGGAGAGAGTGAACTCCGCATGGGTAAGGCGCTGCGCGACGGCTATCGGCAAAAAGCATTCTTGATGACGAAGATCGACGGCCGCAACCAGGCGACTGCGGTTAGCCAGATTAACGATTCATTGAAACGACTGCAGACCGACCGCATCGACCTGTTGCAGTTTCACGAAGTCATTCGTGATACCGACCCCGACCGCATCTTCGCTGCCGGAGGAGCTCTTGAAACGGTTCTGGAAGCGAAAAAAGCTGGGAAAGTCCGGTACATCGGATTCACCGGTCACAAGAGCCCCGATATCCATTTGAAGATGCTGGCTACCGCATCCGCTCATCAGTTCACATTTGACGCCGTGCAGATGCCTCTCAACGTGATGGACCACCATTTCAATAGTTTCGAAGCTAAGGTGCTTCCTGTTTTGCAGAAGCAGAACATCGGAGTGCTGGGCATGAAGCCAATGGGCGATCACTTCATTCTTCAGAGCAAAACGGTGACCGCGATTGAGTGCCTGCATTACGCCATGAACCTGCCGACGAGCGTGGTCATCACCGGATGCGATTCCCTTGAGATTCTGCAGCAGGCGCTGAATGCGGCGCGCAGTTTTCAGCCGATGGGAAACGAAGAGGTGGCGACAATACTAGCAAAAACTGCCAAGGCTGCCCAATCGGGCGAGTTTGAAATGTATAAGACCAGCCACCACTTCGACGGCACCTACCAGAATCCGCAGTGGCTGGGGTAGGAAAACCCTGGTACTACAATAAAGCCGGTAAAGCGAACAGAGACGATGCCGGCTTAGGATTGCTTCCCCAAGTCGGTTCGTGAGAGCGGCAACTCGCGGATCCGCTTTCCCGTCGCGGCATAGATGGCATTGCAGAGCGCCGGAATAAATGGCGGCACGCCGGGCTCACCCACTCCCGCCGGCGGGGCATCACTCTCAACCAGGTAGACGTTAGTTTGATATGGAGCTTCATTTATGCGCGCAACAGGGTAGGTATCGAAATTTGACTGCTCGATCACCCCGTTTTTGGCCGTGATTTCTCCGCTTCGAGCCACACTGGTTCCAAATACGGCCGCACCTTCGAACTGTGCTTTCGTGACCTCGGGATTGACCACCAATCCTGCGTCCACCACGGCGTCAACCCGTGGAATTCGAATATCTCCATCGTCATTCACCTCCACTTCAACGACTGTGGCAACATAGGTGAGGAAGCTGCGGTGGGCTGCTATGCCGAGGCCGGCTCCTTTGCCCAGCTTGCGTTTTCCCCACCCTGACTTCTCCACAACCATCTCCGTTACGCGCCGCAGACGGCCCGTCTCCCAGGGGTAAGTGTCGTAGGATGCTCCATAATTCGGATAATCAACTCCAGTAAAATTCAGCGTGCGGGGTTGGCCAATCAAGTCGAGCAGGTAGTCGGCAGGATCGCGTTTGGCGCGATGCGCGAGTTCATCGGTAAAGGTCTGGACCGCGAACCCATGATATATATTCGCCACCGACCGCAGCCAGCCAATGCGAACGTGTGCCTTCGCCGGACCGTTCTCAATACGCAGATTCGGAATGTCGTACGGCATATCGGTCCAGCCTTGTGCCAAATGAGGTGGATCTCCGTACACCGCATTGACGTCGAAGATAGACGTTATCGGAGGGAACACCGAGCGTTGCAGCCAAGCGGTCGGCTTGCCGTTGGAATCCAGCGCGGCCTTCATGTACATCGCCGCAACAGCATTGTAGTAATCGAACTTGATGTCGTCCTCGCGAGTCCAGACAACCTTCACCGGACGCCCAACCTTGTGCGACAGCACAGCCGCTTCAGCGACGTAGTCTGGTTTAGACTTCCTACCGAAGCCGCCGCCCAGAAGTGTAACGTGGCATATCACGTCTTCTTTGCGAATTCCGAGTTCGCTCGAGATGATCGCTTGCACGGCCTGCGGATTCTGCGTAGGCGCCCAGGCGTGAACTTTGCCGTCCTTAAACTCAGCCAGCGCGACCATCGGCTCCATCGGAGCGTGAGCCAGGAGCGGAACGTAGTACTCAGCTTCAAAGGTGGACTCCGTCGAAGCGAATGCCTTGTCCACATCTCCCTGGCCGCGAATCAGCTTCGCCGGTTTTCTGGCAGTTTCCTGCAATTCTTTTTTGTATTGATCCGAATCGTAGGTTTCGTTGGGGCCGTTGTCCCACTCGATCTTCAGCTTCTTACGCCCCTGAAACGCGGCCCAAGTGCTGTTGGCCAAAACCGCTACGCCACCCAAAGGCTGGAAAGCAGGAGGAGGCTTGAACGGGTCGAGGACGACCGTTTGCGACACGCCGGCCACTTTCAGAGCCTCGGCATTGTCGACCGACTTGATTTTGCCGCCGAGCACTGGCGGATGCTCGATCGACGCATACAACATTCCGTCGATATGAGCGTCCATCCCATACACTGCCTTGCCCGTCACTAACTCCGTCAGATCGTAGCTGGTCATCCCCTTGCCAATGTAGCGCCACGCACTCTTCGACTTCAGTTGAACTTCGTCCTTCTTCGGTACCGCAAGCTTGGAGGCTGCCGTCGCAAGGTCGCCATATCCCAGACGGCGGCCGGATAAAGAATGAACCACCACATGAACGTCGGTCTTACATTCACTGGCAGAAACTTCCCACTGCTGGGCCGCGGCTCGAATGAGCATGAGCCGGGCCGTGGCTCCGGACAGTCGTAACACGTCAAAAAAACTCCGGATGGAATGCGAACCGTCCGTATTCTGATCGCCTGATCGATTTTCACACGCCTCCAGTCCGCGTCCAGTTCGTCGGCCAGCACAAGGGGCAGAGAGGTGCGAATTACAGTTCCCATTTCCGAGCGATGAGCAACAATCCAAACCGTTCCATCCGTCTCGATACCCACAAACACATTGGGATGAAGTGTGGCGTTGTCTGCGTCGGTGCGCCCGTCGTTGAGAGTGTCTCGAGGAGTATCTCCCCATAATATTTCGGGCGCGTAATAGGCGCCCAAGACAAAAGCTCCCGCGCTAGCCAGGCCCTTAAGAAACCCGCGTCGACTCACATTTTCAATCGCGCTCATGCCGACTCCTGCGCCGCAGCCTTGATGGCCGCCCGAATCCGTTGATAAGTTCCGCAACGGCAAATGTTCGCTGCCATGCCATCGTCAACGTCTTGGTCGGTGGGCTTGGGCTTACCCTTCAACAAGGCGATAGCCTGCATGATCTGCCCTGACTGGCAGTAACCGCATTGCGGAACGTTGAATTGCATCCACATCTTCTGCACGGGATGGAGCCCGTTGGCTCCAATATCCTCAATCGTTCGGATTTCGGCGCCCGCCAGGGAACTCATGGGAGTAATACAAGCACGCGTAGCGTCGCCATTCTTGTGTATGGCGCATGCTCCGCACAACCCAACACCGCAGCCGAACTTCGTGCCGGTCAGGCCCAGCGTATCGCGGATATACCACAACAGAGGCATGTCCGGTTCGCCGTCAAAGGAGCGCGCTACGCCGTTTACCTTGAACTGGATCGCGTTCGCCATATCGTTGTCACCGCTGAATCTGAGTTGCAAGTGGTAGCTTCACTCATCCTCGTTGCTACTTGCTCTGGCGCAAGGCGATCCTCTGAAGCTGAAACGCTCTATGACAAAAGAGCGAGTATACAATCGCCAGTACACCACCACTCTCACAGATTTCTCCAGACGTCTCGGTGAAATCTGGAAGCACTTTGCCTGCCACCTGAAGTTAAGGGAAGTATTGCCTCATGCCGCGCAATCAACGTCTCTCAGGGCAGCACTCAACTGTCGGTGTGCCAACCTGTCGACGGCGCTGTCGAAATGTGGACGCAGACGGTCAAGATCAGGAGTTCGCATCTGTGATTCTCGGCGATTGTTCCTGCTATCGCAGAATTGCTCATCGCTTAATTGACTTGGATTCGCACGAGCTGTCGCGCAGATTGAGTTGGTGTTGTCAACCACGGGATCGTTGGGTTGTAACCCAACGAAATAGGGAGCCATCAAGAATCGCTATCGATTGTCATATCGATTAAGCCTGGCCAACAATCGTAATGTCAAAGCGGGAATCCAATCCACCATGCGGGCACGAAAACGCCTAATCGGTTTCATCGTAATTCTTCAGTCCGTTCTTTTTTTGACGCACTTTCTCCTCTATGAGACATGGACATTTTCATCCGCAGGAAACGGTTCTCAGCGGGCACTGTGGATCAAGCTGGCTCTCGGATTGTTGTCGATGAGCTTCATTGCCGCCTCGCTGCTCGCCTTTCGCTATACAAATGTCGCTCTCCGTGCGTTTTACAGGGCTGCCGCGGTTTGGCTGGGTCTACTGACTTTTCTTTTCCTGGCGGCAATTTCCGCTTGGATTATCCTCGGTGTCGCGCGTCTGGCTGGGCTGCTCGTGAACTTCCATCGGACCGTGGAACTGCTGTTCGGTGCCGCCGTAGTGGTCGGACTCTACGGGGTTTTCAATGCAAGCTGGACAAGAATCACGCGAAAGACGGTACGGCTCGCGAACTTGCCGGCGTCATGGCGCGGGCGAAGGGCGGCGCTGATCAGCGATGTGCACCTGGGCCACGTGCGAAACGGCAGTTTTCTGCGACGCATGGTTGCGAAGATCTTAAAGGAAGAGCCGGACGCGATTTTCATTGCCGGCGATCTCTATGACGGGACAGCCATTGATGCAGGGCTAGCAGCACAACCATTGAACAAACTCACAGCGCCACAGGGCGTGTATTTTGTCGCGGGAAATCACGAGCAATTTGGCGACGATAGCAAGTATCTGCAGGCCATTGCGTCAGCTGGGGTGCGTGTTCTCAGCAATGAGAAGGTAGAAGTGGACGGTTTACAGATTATTGGCGTGCCATACCGAAACGCGGCGCAGGATGGGCGGCTTGCGTCGGTGCTTCACGGCGTCCGCTTGGACCGCGAGCGCGCGAGCATTCTGTTGACGCACGCGCCCGACCATCCGGACGTCGCCGAGGCTGCGGGCATTTCTCTGCAATTATCCGGGCACACGCACCTTGGGCAATTCATACCCTGGAGTTGGATGGCGCGGAGAATCTACGGCCAGTTTGTGTATGGCTTAAGCCGCATCGGAAAGATGCAGGTTTTTACTTCGAGCGGAGCAGGAACGTGGGGACCACCACTAAGATTAGGGTCGAATCCCGAGATTGTAATGCTTGAGTTCGAGTAACCGTTTACGGCCTGGCGCTGCGTATCAAAGGGTGCCGTTCAGATCGAGAATAGGGATAGGCGGACCCGACGGAAAAGATCGACAGCGCGATTTCTCGAGACGTGATTGATGACCCGCGGGTAGAAGGACCTGAATCGGTTCTTGACGAGGCCGCACGAAGATCGCGGTTTTGGCCGATCAAAGCGCCCATCGTGGGCGCGCCATCACCGCTGTGCGGAGCTGACCGCCATCAACCGTATCTTTTCCGATGAATATCCGCCGGATGGGCGATTCCCCTTATCATGCTTCCGGAACCATTTATGCTGGAAAGTAGTACGGATCGATTATTTCAAGAATACGCAAGACTCGACATGCAGTTTACTTGAGTTCTAACCATGCTCCCCGTTCATTGTCCGGAATAGTAAGTGACACGTTGTCCGGCACTGAACTAACTCCGAGCTCAATATTTTTCCCATCAAGAGTGGCAGTGTGCTCCCTGGGCTGCCAGCCGTAAACCTGAACCTCAATCTGTCGCCACCACGCCGGATATGACCCTTGCTGCTTACCTAGCACGATCCGCAATCCCTCGGCGCTAACTTCACAATGGAAGTCCATACTTAGGCTTGCACCCTTCTTATAGTCATAGGTCTTTCCGTCGTCCAGATCGAGGTGACCTGCACAAGCGTCGCCGACAAATGATCAGCACAATATTGGAAACGCCTTCTCCGGCCCGCGCGTTTTTCGCCGCTCGACACGACGCGCGCGGACCGTATGGGGTTCATGGGATCGAGGCGCCGACTTACTCCGAACCTGGATGGGTTGGCGCGGCAGTCGGCGGTGTTCACACGGGCCTACGCGCAGGTTCCGCTAACCTCGCCTTCCCATGCGACGATTCTCACGGGGACCGCAGCAATCCCGATCTGCGCCGTGAGTTAGAGCTACTGCTCGCTCACGATCCGGCCGCCGAGACTGCGAAAGCGGCGCTAGTGTGCTGGTCCTAGAGGGCGCTCCGAAGGACTTCCGCGCCGGCAACAGCCGGCACACGGGGGATCTGCGGGTTATGCACGAGGCACCGACGGACGTGATGGCCGATGCCTACACGGAAGATGAGTTCTACAAAAACATCCTGAGCGTGACCGGAGGCAAGACCTAACGAGCAGTTGGCTCGGATGCTGAACTCGGTACCAGATACTTCCGGTCTGGCATCACTCCAGAAAGTGACGTCCATCACGGGCAAAGAACGAACAGCGCGAGATAATTGTGGTAGCTAGCAGCCAGCAGAGTGCCGATCATGAGAGTCGTAGCGGCCAATCAGCTCGTCAAATTCGACCTCAAGACATCCCTTTCGACCATCGGCGACGGTAGGACGATCACGGCTGTTCCCAAGAAACAGACAGTCTTTGTTCAGGGTGACTCGTCCGATGCTGTTTTTTATATACAGAAAGGAAAGGTAAAGCTGACCGTTGTATCAAAGAGCGGGAAGGAAGCCACGATAGGAATTCTGAGCGAGGGAGATTTCTTGGGAGAAGAGTGCCTTAGAGGAGAGCCTCTTCGGTTCTGCACTGCTACCGCGATGACCGATTGCTCCGTGATACGAATCGACAAGAAGTCCATGATCGAAATGCTTCACCGGGAACACGGGGTTTCCGGTGTGTTCGTAGCATTCTTGCTGGCACGGAACATACGCCTCGAAGAGGATTTGGTTGATCAGCTTTTCAATTCGAGTGAGGAGCGCCTCGCTCGCGTCCTTCTCCTCCTTGCTCACTTCGGCAAGGACGGAAAGCCCGAATGTGTGATCCCCAACATTAGTCAGGAGACCCTCGCAGAAATGATCGGCACTACTCGGTCTCGGGTTAGCCATTTCATGAACAAGTTCAGGGGATGGGGTTCGTTGATTATCAGGCTGGCGACGTATTGCACGTTCACAGTTCGCTTCTCAACGTCGTGCTCCACGACTAGCTAGCGCCCCCAGGTCTCGCACTCACGGGTCAGGCTCGGACATTACAGATTCCTTACAGTATGGTCAAGTTGGAAGGGGACGAACAGAGGATGTACACCAGGAGGCTACACCCGAGGCCTCCTGGTGCTGAGCTCGTACCGACCTCTCTTCAAACCGCGGTCCGCCGTCCACTTAATAAGTTAATGACCAGAACCACCAACGCCACAACCAGCAGTAAGTGAATCAGGGCGCCGCCGAGATGCAGACTGAAACCCAAAAGCCACAAAATCAGAAGAACAACGAACATAGTCCAAAGCATGTCAACCTCCTTTGCTCATTCGCGAGCACCTGAATGTGAGTCCTATCCAAACGTTCGCAAGAAAACCGCTTCGCACGCATGGATAGTTTCTGTTGCCAAACAACGGCAGAGGTCGAGTCCAGAAGACCTACTCTTTGTTGACTCTGGCCGCAGCTTTGGATCCGCGAACCTCCGCAATGAACCGCTCAGCTGCGGCTGGAACCGGCACTCTGCCCGACAGCAAAGCCCGAGTTGTGACGTTGTGTCCGTATATCGCACGCCGGGAGTCATTGTCTTGACGGAGCGATGCACCTGTCAGCGTGAGCCCAGCGAATGCGCCTTTGGCACGAGAGTAGGTCAGGATCTCTGTATCCAACTTCCAATCCGTGCCCGCCTCGGCATGGCGTCCAACTGGACCCGCCGCCGCGGAAGCGTCCCCGCCAACCTGGAAATTACTGGAGAGCAGCCTTTGCATTGCTTTGTCATTCTGAAAGATCATTACCACGTCCACAGCTTCCACACCGATCTGCAACCCCCAGCTTCCACCCGAAATCGTGATGAACGCCGGCGCACTCCAGCCATTCGCCGTACGGCAGGTGGCCACGCCCTTGCCTCCTTCAGCTCCGAAGACAAAACCACCTTTGACCGTGTGCGGTATAACCGCCACGCACTTTGCGTGCTCTAAAACTTCTTCCGGGATACCTTTGTCAGGCATCCCCATAATTTCGTGAATCACGTTGGTTGCGTTGTCCAGCCGGTCGGTGGCGTCTTCCCGCGCCGACCCCGCCCAGCACAACGTACCGAGACTCAACATCGCAAGTAGGAACATTGTTTTTTTCATGGATAACCTCTTTTCTGTTACCTCTGCGCCGCATCTCCGGATTCGTACCGTGTCTTGCGCACAAGTCCGGGAGAACATTCGGGCACATCAAGGTCAATCCGAACTTAGCAAATCAGGTCTTAAGAGGGCTGAGCAAAAATGCTCACTCGGAACTACCAATCGTATTCTTGTTCTCCGTGTGTCTTGAATGCCTGCCTTAGGTTGACCTTAGAGTACTCTTTCACAAGTTCGGCACCTGCGGTTTCAAGAGCACCCCCCCATACACACAGTTATGCTCAGCCACGACACAGCAACCGGAAGACAAATGGGTACGCATAGTGACATCGATCACACATCTGTGTGATCGATGTCACGCTGGATGTAACTGTGAGCAATTGTGAACAGATTGGTTACAGCCGATCCGACTAATCTTTTTTGTTCTAATGCAATATTCCAATGAACCGCGGCAGTTGAGCCGAGAGGAAAAAGGATGACGGTCATGCGCAAATACTACAATTACACGACGTGGTGCATAGCATTCTTACTGCTCATCTTCAGCGCCGGATGCTGCAATCCCGGCGCCAACCCAGGCCTAACCCCGCCTACAGTAATTTCCGAAACCCCTCCTACTGGTGCTGCCGGCGTCTGTCCCAACACCGTAGTGACCGCCACGTTCAGCCTGCCGATGCAACCCGCCACGATCAATGCCACAACCTTTACGTTGACGGCAGGCACTCCTCCCGAGGCAGTGGCAGGAGTAATTACCGCCGATCCAACCAACACAATTTTTACTTTTACGCCATCAAGCGCTCTGGAACTGGATACTCTCTATACCGCGACGATTACGACTGGAGCCATAGACGAGTACGGCATTGCGCTAGCGAGTAACTTTGTATGGACCTTCACCACCGCTGCCGAACCATGCGCTCCGCCCACCGTGATTTCCGTGACCCCGGCAAATGGCGTCTGTCCCAGCACGGCAGTGACCGCTACCTTCAGCGAGGCGATGAATCCTGCCACGATCAATACCACAACCTTCACTTTGACAGGGCCGGGCACTACGCCCGTAACGGGAGTAGTTACGTACGCTGCGTCAACCGCGACGTTTACACCATCGAGCCCTCTTGCACTGAGCACTCTCTATACCGCCACCATTACAACGGGGGCCCAGAACCTCAATGGCAATGCCCTGGCGAGTAACTATGTATGGACTTTCACCACAAGTGCCACGGCATGCGCTCCGCCCACCGTGGTTTCCGTAGCCCCTCCTAATGGCTCTGACGATATATGTCCCAGCACCCTGGTGGTTGCCACCTTCAGCGAGGCGATGAATCCCGCCACGATCAACACCACAACCTTTACGTTGGCGGCGGGCTCTACATCCGTGGCCGGGACAGTTACCTATTCTGTGTCAAGCTATGTCGCGACCTTCACACCGGACAACCCGCTCACACTCGATACCCTCTACACCGCCACCATTACCACGGGGGCCAAGAATCTCGCTGGCGTTGGACTAACAAGTAATTATGTATGGACCTTCACCACATCTGCCACGGCATGTCAACCCACCGTACCGCTGGGATCGGCCTGCAGTTTCGGAATCCTGGGTGGTTCCACAGTCACCAATTCTGGAGCGTCCACGTTCGTTAGTGGGGATATTGGCGTGTGGCCAGGGACTGCGATCACTGGATTTACGCCGGCAAATTATAGCGGCACGCTGCATGCGGGCGATGCGGTTGCCCAGACGGCCCAGGGCGACTTGACCACGGCGTATAACTTCGCCGCGGCAGCACCGGGAGGAGCTGTCCTCCCCGCAGATATAGGAGGGGAAACACTCGCTCCCGGCGTTTATAAGACGACGAGCGCCCAGCCCTCGCTGGGAATAACCGGGAACCTTACCCTCAGCGGGAACGGTGTCTACATCTTCCAGATCGTGTCCACGCTGACCACGGCAGCAACCAACAGCGATGTCATTTTAAGCGGAGGCGCCACGTCCGCAGACGTGTTCTGGCAGGTCGGTAGTTCGGCGACGCTTGGAACCAGCACAACGTTCGCAGGAACCATTATGGCTCAGGCGTCCGTCTCGCTAGACACCGGCGCGACGCTGAATGGCAGAGCGCTGGCTCGGACGGGCGCAGTCACGTTGCTCAGCAATCAGGTGAATGTACCTCCCTGTCCATAAGGGTATTCGGTAGTGAGATTGGCTCGCCGCTGGTTCACTACGAGGCTGGAAAAGCACGATTTCAAGTTCTTGAAGTTCGGAGGAATTGGCACATGTCATCTCACTCTCATATCGCTTGTGGCCGCGTTGCGGTTGTGTTGTTGGCAATTGTTGCTCTCCTGTGCAGCGTGGGCACGCTCGCGGCTGCGCAGGATCATCCTGCTCCCAAATGGGAACTTTACGGCGGATACTCCGCTTTTTATGCAGGCTGCGATCTGCACGGCCTGCTTCCGGGAGGTGTGACGCCGGTGACCAGCTGCCTGAAATGGGATCCGCGGGGCGTGGGCGCCAGCGTCACCTACGACTTTAACCGCTGGTTCGGATTGACGGTCGACAGCAGTGGGCAATGGGGCAGCGGTAACACCGGGGTGGCTGCCCGAATTGACCAAGTGGAATTCTTCAACATCTCCGCTGGGCCTAAAATAACTTTTCGCACGCACTATTTTTCCCCGTTTCTCGAAGCTCTCGGGGGCGAACACCGCCTGGCGTCGGAAGTCTTCGGGAACGATCTCGCTCCCGGATTCATGGCTGGCGGCGGTCTTGATGTGAACTTGGGCAGACACTGGGCTGTGCGTCTGTTCAGAGCCGATTTCGTGTACTCGGATCATCAGTATGGTCCGTCGTCAGTTGTTCCCGCCACGGATGTGAGAGGCGTCAGACTGCAAGCTGGCGTGGTATATATGTTTGGCGGCGAACAGCCTGGTCCGCCAGTTTCCGCAAGTTGCTCGGTCAATCCCACGGAAGTCATGGTAGGCGAGCCGACGACGGCGACTGCCGCCGCGAGCAACTTCAATCGCAAGCACACGCTGAATTACACATGGAGCAGCACTGGCGGCCAGATTACCGGAAAAGACAATACCGCGAGCATTAACACGAACGGTCTCAGCGGCGGCAGCTATACGGTCAGTGTCACGGTCACCGATCCCAAGGCCAAGACCAACAATACGGCCAGCGCCACCGCCAGCTTCAGAGTAAAGGAATTACCCAAGAACCCGCCGCAGTTCTCCTGCTCAGCAAATCCATCGACGGTCCAGGCCGGCACTTCGGCAAACATCACCTGCTCCTGCACCAGTCCGGACAATGTTCCGGTAACGGTAGGCGGGTGGAGTGCAAGCGGCGGCAGCATTTCCGGCAACGGAACCTCCGCCACCCTGAACACCACGGGCGCCTCATCGGGGCCGATTACCATCAACGCTACCTGTACCGACTCACGCGGCTTAGCGGCTTCAACTTCGAGCACGGTTACAGTTGAGAATCCGCCGCCACCCGTGGCGCCGCAGGCCACCAAGGTGAACGAGTGCCAGTACCCGAACATCACGAAACCGTGGCGCGTCGATAACACCTGCAAGGCCGAGTTGGACGATGTTGCGCTCAAGCTGCAGCAGGATCCAGACGCCAAGTTGGTCGTCGTCGGGAACGCTGATCCAGCTGAAAAGCGCAAGAATCTGGCGGCCGAGCGCACAGTCGACGTGAAGGCCTATATCTCGGGAGGCGAGGCGAAACAGAACATCGACCCAAGCCGCATCGAAACCCGCACCGGAAACGTCGGCACGGCGACTTCGGAACAATGGATTGTTCCGGCTGGAGCCACCTTCCCCGAGGCCAGCAATACGACTCCGGTTGATGAGACGAAGGTACTGCCGATTCCGGATCATCCAAAGCCGGTCGCCAAGAAGAAAGCGGCCGAACAGTAACGGTCGAATCGTTTCTTGCCGAACGGTTTGTAGAAGCGGGGAAAAGGCCGTACCAACGGGCATTAGCTTTTCGAGGAAACCATTATGAAGCCAGTGATCATTGGAATGTTGTTACTTATTGTCGGGGTCACTCTTCCTGCCTTCGCGCAGGAGGAGCGCCATGAAGAGAGCGGCAAGCCAGCACAGCATGAGGAACAGGCTAAGCCTGCTGCAAAGCAGGAACAAGCCAAGCCTCAGAAACAGGAACAGCAGGCAAAGCCTGCAAAACAGGAGCAAGCGAAACCGGAGAAGCAGCAACAGCAAGCTAAGCCACAGAAGCAACAGCAACAGGCGAAGAGCCAAGAACAGAGCCAGCAGAAACAGGCACAGCAACAAGCCAAGGGCCAGCAACAAGAAAAGAAACAACAGCAACAGCAGACCAAGACCCAGCAGAACCAGCAAAAGAGTCAGCAGCAGCACCAACAACAGCAAGCCACTGGCCATGGGCAACAATCACAAGCTCAATACGCACGAAGTGGTCAAAAAGATAGGCACGGACACGAATACAACGAAAGTCATTTTGGTCCCAACCATCATGGACGCTTTGAGGCAAGTGGTGGGCGCGAATATAACGGACGCCGGGAATACTCTTTCGGCGGCTATTGGTTCTATGCAGCAGCATATCCGCCGTGGTTTTACCAGCAGGACGTGTACTTCATTATGGGAGCGGATGGGCTATGGTATGCAGTTGCATATGGTAACCCTTCTCTAACATTCCAAGTCTATATAGAGTAGCGTGATAAGGGCGCATGTGACGGACCGCAGTCGCGAAAGCACTACCTCCGCGACTGCAGCGCCCGGATTGCATAACGGTCTGTCCCGAGCCACCCATTGGTCGAGGCGGGACTACTCGCGCCCGCATGTGCACATCAATTCTACCGACTGCCGAGTGTCCGACCAAAACTGCTGCTCGAGACCTCGCGAGGGAGTTCCTCGAATCGATCAACCTCGCAAGGAACACTCCTGAAAGTGCAATGACCCTGATTCGATTTACCGGAGATCGTTATCTGCCGTTCGTCGGAGAGCACAAGCGGATCAGCACGTTTCGTGGCTATCGAAACATGTGGACGCGGTACTTAAAGTCGCGCAGCAATATCATGCTGCGTGACGGTCGACGGAGAACGTCTCCTTCAATCAATAGCCAAAGAGCACAACCTAACATGCACAACGTTGGCCCACATCAAAGCGTTTCTTTCGGGAGTCTTTCGATTCGCAAAACGCCAAGGTGTGATCAATTCGGAAAACCCGATGCGGGATGTTGTTTTGCCCAAGGGCAAACCTCCCGGCGAGACGCACGCCTACTCTCTCGAAGACATTGTGCAGATGCTAGACGTGCTGCCAGAGCCGGCCGCCACGATTGTGGCAGCGGCCGCATTCAGGGGTGCACGAAAGGGCGAAGTGCGAGGGTTCCTCTGGGAGAATTACGATGGGGTACAGATCCGCATCTCCCAGTCCTTTTGGAGGGGCCACGCGCTGGAGCCAAAGACTCGAAAGAGTAAAGCCCCGGTTCCGGTGATCGCGCAACTCGCGCGGCGACTGGAACCGAGACTAATCCAGCTTCAACAAGCTTCGATTCCAGATCCACGGCAGCAGCTCTGCTCTCCGGCCCATAGAGGACGATCAAATAGTTACACTCAAGGAAAGGTCGCTTTCGGGAAGATTGTTGTCTCAACGCCAGCAGTCCAGAAGGACTAAAGGTTTCGAAACCAGGCAGCGAGTCAGAAACAGTAAACCCGTACCCGGCTAGCGCAACGATGCTAAGCGCAAGAAGACTGTTGGTTGTAGAAATCCATCCTTGCCTGTGGGCAAGTCGAACTCAAAACAAAAACCTCTGCTGAAACTTTGCACCACGGTCGCCAGTGGTGACCCTTGGGCGGCGCAAAGCGCAAGCAACACCGGAGGCTCCGCTCGCACCGCCGCTCGAGCGACACCGAGGATGTCGGGATTCCGTCCGCTGGCACTTACAAGCAGAACACCGCATGACTTCAACCGATTTAAGTCGCTGGTCGCGAGGAGTGGAGTTTCGGCTTTGGAGAGCTGTCCGAATCTGTTCATGTGCAGGTTAGCGATCAGATGCGCGGTGCTCTGCGAGCCCCCTGACCCGACCACTAGCAAGGGGCGTGATCTGGTGGATTCGAGCTGTTCGGCGAGCCGTGATATATCCAGGGCTAGCGACCATCGGTATGTCGAGCCGAGGGATAGGAGTTCGGTCTTGAATGGTCTTCCAATTTGTGCGGACCTGGACCACTGTGTAGTGGATGCCAAGATAATGCCGTGGGCGCGGGAAATCATCATTGCCCTGGACAGCTACGCCGAATTTTCACCATCAGGCACCGGCGCGCACATTCTCGGGGATGATATTAAGCTGCCGGGTAAAGGGCGCAAGCGGCCTTATGAGAGCGGAGCGGTCGAGATATACGACACCAAGGTAAGCAGCCGGTTATTACGTGGATGGGACTTGGCACAGCGACAGCCAGCGACGCACTTGTCATAAACAAAGCACCGGATTGTGCCGTGCGTCTGCTTGCGTTGCTGCAAGACGGTGACAACGATTCGGATGTGGTGCGTGGTGTGTTGATGGACGGTGAAGGCTTTTCCGTTGACCAAAGTGAAGCGCGCGGTGGGCAAGCTAAAAGGTGCACGCGAGATTGAGGTTATCAAGCAGGCGGGCGGTCGGAGCGTGTGGCGCAAGGTCATAAGGTCAAGTTGCAGACAGCGCACACGATGCACTTTGTGCGGCAGATGCAACTATGCAAGGAGGCAAGTAATAATAATGCTTTAAAGTAATTGGTATGTGCAAGATGCAGTCCACAAGCATGTGCCGGTCGGTGCACCTTGGCACGCCTCAAGTTGCATAGTTGCATAGTTGCACTCGCACCAGAAGTGCGACTTGGCTGTGGGAGATGTAGCGTGAACGCACTGCGAAGTTGACAGCAAATCACTCATAGCCCTCAGCCGATGTTTTTGGGATGCACGCAAGAATAGATTCGCTTTTGATTCGCCCCAAGGAGAATGAAAAATGCCGCGTTCTGTCAAAACAGACCCCAACCTAAAGGCGGGCAACCCCACCAAGCCCACCAACCTATCCGATGGTGCCTCGCGTGAGTGGGACAGGCTGACCGGCGAACTGGAGCGCTCACGTATCCACTTGTCCGAAGGGCACCGCGCAACCCTCACCCTCGCTGCGACCGTCGCTGCCGACATCGCAGCAATGTGGAAGGTGATAGAGAAGGAGGGTCTCTACTGGACCAACAAAAAGACCGGCGAGCCGAAGGAACATCCGGCTGCCAAACGCATGGACGCGCTACGCCGTGACTACCTCAAGGCGCTCACCATGCTTGGCCTTCGGGCATCCGTCGCACAGCCGGAGGAAGTCAAGACGGAAACACTGGAAGGCATCCTCCATGGTTAGCCACGAAGAAAGTTAGGAGAGAACTTGGAAGCGGCAGCACAGGTCAGCAGTTCTCACAGAATCTCATCGAGCCCTCTTAAATGGGAGAAACTAGAGCGATATCACGCACCAATACCGATTCCTAGTCAATGATCACCGATCTCAAATTCGTAGAAAGGAGGGTATCCACGGGCCCTCAGCTCGCCCTGGCCGATCGGATCGAACGATTTGGGCGCGCCATGACTGCGACCCAACTGGCCTCCTTCCTCGCTGTTTCGAGGATCATCATTTATAAGCTCGCCAAGAAGAATCGTATCCCATCTTTTAGGGTTGGCTCTTGTGTCCGGTTTGATCCGAAAGCGGTGGCGAGCTGGCTCCGAGGACAGTGAAGGAAGTCGGACGAGCACTCCGCACCCAAAGACCTGTTGGCATTTCTCACAAGCCCGTTTCTGGATCGCGAGACGAGCCGCGTTGTGGCTAATCCACAATCAGAGGAAGGTCGGCGCTCGACCCAGAAGGCGCTTCCGCCTATTGCGAGGAAGGCCAGACTCAGATGACATGGCAAGATCACTGGCCCAACCCAATCAGTAGTTCTTCGCCATGTACTCGCGCAGGCGGCTAATCCTAAAGCTAGCATCGCCGTTCTCGACTTCCAGGAGTAGTCGCGCCGCAGTCAGTTGGTTGTGGAAGTCGAAGGCTGCCGAGGTGTCCGGATCGCCAACTAGCTGAAGACTTCTATCGATCTGCTTGCTTTCTTCTTGCAAAGACCCGAGCTTGGATTCTTGCACCGACATGGTGTCGACCAACTGCTGTCGCAGGATCTCCATGTTGCGCACAACGTCGCCCTCCTGCACTTTTTTCCATTCGTCATAGGCTTCGGCAGTTCGATCCAGATGCTTGTTAATGGCACGGCTGGCGAGATTGTAGCTGACAGAGACGGCACCATACGGTTGTGCGCCGTAGTCCACCGGATTGACCTGCTGATGGACGCCGACCGAGAGCGCTACATCCCAATTATTCTGACGGCTTAACCTATCCTGTGCTCTTTGCTCATCCGCCTCACTCTTCTGTTTTTCTGCGACCAACTCCTTTAATGGCTTATCGCTCAGCGGCGGAGTGTAGAGCGCCGTAATCTTCGACTGCGTGTCGGCCTCGTCAGCGTCCAGCTTGATCTTCGTGGTCTGCAGCGAGAAAAGCATTAGACGCGTCGCATTCTGGTTCTCGACCATCTTTGAGGTCTTTTCCATTAGCGCGTCCAGCGATTTCGAGGCCTGTTCGATCAGAACGAGCCGATTACGCAGAGCCTCTTTCTCCAGGCTAGGGACTGCATATTGGATATCCTGCTGGGCTCCCGTAGTGGCCCTGTACAACTCGCAGTTCTTGCGCGCCGCATCCATAGTCAGACCTGCTTTCTTCATGGCCGAAAGGCCAACCGAAGCGCCGGCCACCACTTGCAATGGCAAGCCGGTCTCGGGCTGGGTCATTCCGACGATGGCGTCGGGAGTGCGCAGCAGGTCGCGTTGCGCCTCGGCCTGCTCCATGACGTAGGCGCAGTAAGCTTGCTGATCTGTCGAGTTCACTGTGAGGGCTTGCGGGTCCACTGCAAACGTGGGGACGGAGAAAAGGAAAAGGGACGAGGCCATCGCAAGCGATGAGGTCATCACAAACTTCCAGCGCAGCAGAAACATTCTCGTTCTCCTCAAAACAACAGGGGCTTGCGGCCCAGGAACACTGTCTTTGATTTCGCAGAGTCGGCGTGGTCCGTGTCAAGATTCATCTGAATCAGGAAGCCACGAATCTGGGTTTTGAAGATGGGATGAATGGCCTGCTCTTCGCCGGTCAATATCTGTTTCACCGTCCCCACTTTGCGGCACAGAACCATATTCAGGTAACAGTCATAGACGGAACCACCTACAACCGCGCTGGCCTGGTCGTCATAGGGGACGAAGGCGAAGTAGAGCCTTTGTTCTCCGGCCGCATTCAGGTAGTAGGGGCTTTGTTTGGCGGTAACAATTGCTTCTCTTAGCCGATCGATCTGGCGCGACTCTTCCTGAAGTTGTTTTTGCGCGACACTAATGGCGATGTCGAGTTGCGCGACTTCAGACCGCAACTCGGCCTGCTTTACGAGCACATTCAGCGAGTCGGTTCCAGTCGTGGTTTTGTCGAGAACGCTGTCAGTCAGCAGAACCTCGGCAATTTTGTTGTCCGTGTAGGCGCCCTCGGCCGTGTTCAGAGCGGCCAGTTGGGTCGCTGCGTCACCCTTGGTGATCAATCCCGCAGCCAGGTCTTTGTTGATGTCGGATTCCACTTGCTTGAGCTGGGCTAGGACTTTTTGCGTCTTCAGGTTGTCGGCCTGCTTCTGTTTGTCGAGTGCTGAAAGTTCCGGCCCGGCGCTGAGGTTATGCGTGCGCTCCCGGGCGATCGCAGCCTGTAGTTCAGGCTCCAACTGCAGTAGTGCTCCGCGATGCTTGGTCATTTCGGCGATACCACTGTCGAGTTTCCTGGTGTCCACCTTCAAGTCTTCGATGGTCTGCTGGCTGGTCACAAGCTTCTCGCGGAAATCGAGGCTCTTTTCGTCTGCGGCCGAGAGAATAACCGGCGCCGCCCAAGAATTGTTCACGGCATAGAAGCCCATGACAAAGGCATAGGCGATAATGCCGGCCAGCACCAGATACAACACGGTGATGGCAAAGATGCGGTAGAGCGTGATCACGAGCTTGTAATGGAGCGATTGCCCAACCGGAGCTTTCCTATTCTCGGAGGGCAGCGACTTTACTTTCGTTTCTGAGGCAAGCGTATCAACGGGTGGTGTTGCCAAGGGGCACCTCTGGCTGTTCTTCGTGTTGGTCGTCTTGACGTTCTTTGGTTCGAGTGCCCCAGTCCGCGGAATCCATGGTGCACAGCGCAAGGGGCGTGAGGAACAAACTGCTCACCAGCGTCCAGCCGACATAGGCGGCGAACGCCAAGGGATGCGCGATCGTTTCTTTCACGCTATATTTCTTGATCACCCAGGTAAGAACCGCTCCAATCCCGAGAGCTGTAATCAGGGGCACCGGTCCTGCCCATGACAGGGGATCCGAACTGAGCGCGGTGACCACGACCAGGAATCCTACCAGTGCTCCGAGTGGAACGAGTACCAGCGTCAACACGGTGTTGGGATGTAGTTTCCAGACGTGTTGCGGAAGTGTTTTGAGAGTGAAGAAAAAGTCGCGTACGATGCTTGATTTCGCTACTCTGAAGTGGCCCCACTTCGATCGTTACATTTGGCCCCACCCTAAGCGATAGATCGGCCTACCCTGTCTGCGAAGCAGATGGGGAGGGCGATGGATAGGAGACGCAAGGT
>Ga0182024_10002816_pt1 | contig 42527 bp, 45 predicted proteins | sample P32metaG_FD_120480 | JGI IMG/M metagenome (GOLD analysis project Ga0182024, IMG submission 120480) | Permafrost microbial communities from Stordalen Mire, Sweden - P3-2 metaG (Illumina Assembly) | ecosystem: Environmental > Terrestrial > Soil > Wetlands > Permafrost | place: Sweden: Stordalen... | reverse complement strand
GCGGCGCGCTGATGCGCGATGCCGCTGACGACGCCGCATCCCTGCGGGCAGGTCTTCCGTCGATCGTCTGCCCCACGACGGTCATTGTGGGCGAGCATGACCACCCGCTGGTCGACCAGGCGCGCGAACTGGCCGGCGAGGTGGCGGACGGCCGGCTGACCGTCATTCCGGGGGCATACCACTCCCCGCAGCTCACGCACGCGTCCGACTGGCGGGCTGCCGTCGAGGACCATCTGGCTTGGGCCGCGACGTCCGGAGTTGCAGAGTGAGCGACGCCTCGCCACCGCAACCGGAACCGCAACCGCAACCGCAACCGCAACCGCAAGATCGCATCGAGCTCGCCGGTACCGATGTCGCCATCCCGCCTCTCGGTGTGGGGACGTGGGCCTGGGGCGACAAAGGCACCTGGGGCATGGGCGGCTACGACCAGTCCCTGACGGAATCGACCATCCGCGACGCCTGGGAGGCGAGCATCGCGGCGGGCGTGGTCCTCTTCGATACCGCCGAGATCTACGGGGGCGGGGAGAGCGAGCGCATCATCGGTCGCCTGCTCGCCGCCGACCCGGGCGTGCGCAAGCGGGTCGTCATCGCGACCAAGTTCATGCCGAGCCCGTGGAAGCTCAACGTGCGCGCCGCACTGCTCTCTGCGGCCCGCAAGTCGCGTGAGCGGCTGGGGATCGACGTCATCGACCTCTACCAGATTCACGGGCCCGTCTCCCTGCGTTCCCACGACGCGCTGGCCGAGGCACTGGCCACGGCACACGCTGAAGGGCTGGTGCGGGCCGTCGGCGTGTCGAACTACTCGGTCAAGGAGACCCGCGCCATGGACGCGGCCCTGCGCCGGCGCGACCTCCGGCTGGCCAGCAACCAGATCGAGTTCTCCCTCCTGCGCACCAGGCCGCTCGGCGTCGGGCTCATCAGCGCCTGCCGCGAGCTCGGCGTCGTGCCCTTGGCCTACTCACCGATCGGGCAAGGGCGCCTGACCGGCAAGTACTCGGCCTCCAACCCACCTCCCCGTGGTCGCTCGTTCTCGAACCACCCCATGGCCGAAGTCGACGCGATCGTCGCGCTGCTGCGCCGCATCGGCGAGGCCCACGGCGACCGTACGCCGAGCCAGGTGGCACTGGCCTGGCTCATTGCGCAGGGAGCAGTGCCGATCCCAGGGGCCAAGAACGGGGACCAGGCCCAGCAGAACGCAGGGGCCCTGGGCTGGCACCTCTCCGGCGAAGAGCTGGATCTCCTCACCCAGGCCTCGCTCAACGGCACCCGGACGATACAACAGCGCATTTGGCAACACGGCTGAGACCGGCGGTACCGTCTTGAGGTGATCGCCGTACTCGCCGACGCGGGACTCCCGCCCCTGGGGGGTCCGCAGTTCTTCGCCACGCAGTTCGACTTCGTCCCGGTGGCGATGATCGTGGCCGCCCTGGTCCTCTACCTGTGGGGCGTTCGGCGCAACAACGCGCTGCACCCGCGCCACCCCTGGCCGGTCGGGAAGACGGTCGCCTGGATCGGCGCGCTCTTCACCACGGGAGTGGGCATCTTCAGCTTCATCGGCGTCTACGACACCGAGCTGTTCTGGGACCACATGATCCAGCATCTGATCCTGATCATGGTGGCGGCCCCGCTGTTCGCCGTCGCCTCTCCCTTGCGGCTGGCCTTTAATTCCACCTCCGGCACGGCCCACATCGTCGTCACCGAGGCGTTGCGCTCCCGCGTCGCCCAATTCCTCGGCAACCCGATTGTCGCCTTCATCCTGTACGCCGTCGTCATTCCGATCAGCCACCTGACGGTCTGGTACAACTACACGCTCACGCAGGAGAGCGTGCACAACGCGGAGCACCTGACGTTCCTGCTCGTGGGCTACCTGTTCTGGCGGCAGATCTTCGGGAACGACCCCAACGCGCACCGGCTCCACCCCGCGCTGCAGTTCTTCTACCTGTTCATGGCCATCCCGATCGACACCTTCACCGGGCTGTCACTGGCCGGCGCCAGCCACGAGCTGTTCCCCGCCTACTTGGCGACCCACCGGACATGGGGCCTGTCCTACGTCACCGACCTCCACGTCGGCGGCGACATCATGTGGGTTGTCGGCGACACGCTGATGCTGTGGCCGATGATTCCCGTCGCCCTCCGCTGGATGCACATGGACGAGCGCAGGGCGGTGCGCGTCGACCGCGAGCTGGACGAGCAAGCGGCACAGGAGGCCGCGGCAGCGGGCCCTGTGCCGGATCAGCCGCCGAGGTCCATCAGCTCCACGCGAACCCCGTCGGGGTCGGTGCAGTAGACGAACTCGAGAGCGGTCCCGCCGAGGTCGATGGTCGTCCGGGTCGACTCGACGATGGCGCCGCCGAGCTCCACCATCCGGGCCGCGGTGCCGGCCACGTCTCGTACCCGGAAGGAGAGGTGGGTCAGTCCGAGCTGGTTGACGGCGCGCCGTTCGCGCGGGCCGAACGGCGCCGGCTCCCGGAAGGCCAGGAGCTCGATGGCGGTCTGGCCGCGCCGGATGAACTGCGACGTCACGTCCACATCGGGGAATTCCATGAGCCGGGCGAACTCGGAGCCGATGGTGTGCGACTCGGCCTTCTCGAAACCGAGCGCATCGCAGTAGAAGCGCAGCGACCGCTCGAGGTCGCTCACGCAGATGCCGAAGTGCGAGAAAACGGGTTCCGAGGCGTCGTGCACGCCCGTAGTTTGCCTCGTGTAGCCGGGGTACCCCGATCCTTCGTAGGCTTCTTGCCGTGACGCCCGAGAAGAACGACCCCCAGCGCAGCCCCGAACGCCTGACCGACTCGGGCATCGCCATCCAGCCCGTCTACCGAGCGGAGGACCTCGAAGGCTGGGACCCGGCCGCGCAGCTGGGGGAGCCAGGGGCCTTCCCGTACACCCGGGGCGTCCACCCTGGGATGTACCGCTCGAAGCTGTGGACCATGCGCCAGTACGCCGGCTTCGGCTCCGCCGAGCAGACCAACCAGCGCTTCAAGTTCCTCCTCGATGCGGGGCAGACGGGGCTGTCGTGCGCCTTCGACCTCCCGACCCAAATGGGCTACGACTCCGATGCCGCCCGCGCCGAGGGCGAGGTCGGCAAGGTCGGCGTCGCCATCGACTCCTTGGCCGACATGCGCCTCCTCATGGCCGACCTCCCGATGGACAAGGTCACGACGTCCATGACGATCAACGCCACCGGCGCCATCCTTCTGCTGCTCTACCAATTGGTGGCCGAGGAGCAGGGAGTGCCGAGCGAGAAGATCCGCGGCACCATTCAGAACGACATTTTGAAGGAGTACATCGCACGGGGGACCTACATCTACCCGCCCCGTCCTTCCATGCGCCTCATCGTCGACACGTTCTCCTACTGCGCGGAGAACCTCCCCAGCTGGAACACGATCTCCATTTCGGGCTACCACATCCGTGAGGCCGGCTCGACGGCGGTGCAGGAGATTGCCTTCACGCTTGCCAACGGGATCGCCTACGTCGAGGCCGCGATCGCGGCCGGCATGGATGTCGACGCGTTTGCGCCCCGGCTTTCGTTCTTCTGGAACGCGCACAACAACCTCTTCGAAGAGGTGGCCAAGTACCGGGCGGCACGGCGCATGTGGGCCCGCATCATGACGGAGCGGTTCGGCGCCAAGGACGAGCGCTCCAAGATGTTGCGCTTCCACACACAGACCGGTGGCTCGACGCTGACCGCCCAGCAGCCCGAGAACAACATCGTCCGGGTGACGGTGCAGAGCCTGGCCGCCGCCCTCGGGGGCACGCAGAGCCTGCATACGAACGGCTTTGACGAGGCGCTCGGGCTGCCCACGACGCGGGCCGCCAAAATTGCCCTGCGCACCCAGCAGATCGTCGGGTTCGAGTCCGGTGTGGCCGACACGGTTGATCCTCTGGCCGGTTCGTTCTTCGTGGAAGCGCTGACCGATGAGGTCGAGCAGGCGGCAAATGCGTACCTGGAGCGGATCGAGCAGCTCGGCGGGGCAGTGGCCGCCATTGAGGCCCGCTTCATGCAGGAGGAGATCGAGGCGGCGGCCTACAGCTTCGCCAAGTCCGTCGACGACGGCGAGAAGGTGGTCGTGGGCGTGAACCGCTTCACCGACGCCGAGGGGGAACTCACCGAGGTCTTCCCGATCGACGTCAAGCTCCAGCAGATCCAGATCGACCGCACCCGGTCCGTGCGGGCCGAGCGGGACCAGGCCGCGGTGGACCGAGCCCTGGCCGATGTCGCCGAGACGGCCAGGGGAGAGGGCAACCTGCTCGTTCCCATGAAGGTGGCCCTCAAGCAGATGGCCACGCTCGGCGAAGTCTCTGACATCCTTCGTGCGGAGTTCGGCGTCTACCAACCCGGGGGCTGAGCCGTGGCGGGGGACGGGCCAACCTCGTTCTGGCCCCTGTTCGGCCTCGTGGTCCGCACGCCACGCCTGGAACTGCGCCTGCTGCGCGAGGAGGAGTTCGCCGATCTGGTCGAGGTCATTGATGCGGGTATCCACGACCCCGCCGCGATGCCCTTCTTCTTTCCCTGGACCGACGCCGAGCCGCGACGGCGGGCCCGGGAGGCCGCGCAGTGGATGTGGCGGCACCGCGCCAATTGGTTGCCGGACAGCTGGACGCTCACGTGTGGCGTGTTCGTGGGCGGGAAGCCGATCGGTGTGCAGGACGTCGGCGCCCAGCGCTTCCGGGCCGTCCGCTCCGTCGAGACCGGATCGTGGCTCGGCCGAGCCCACCAGGGACATGGTCTGGGCCGTGAGATGCGGGAGGCGGTCCTGCACCTGGCCTTCGCCGGCCTCGGCGCGGCAGAGGCGCTGAGCGGCGCTTTCGAGGACAACGTGTCGTCACTGGCGACCTCGCGGGCGGTCGGGTACGAAGAGAACGGAGAGGCGAGAGGGCACCGTCGCGACGGGTCGGCGCGCACCCTCCGCTTCCGCCTGGGCCGCGACGACTGGGAACGGCGCCGGCGCTCGGACATCGAGATCCTCGGGCTGGAAGAGTGCCTGGACATGTTCGTCGGCCCTCCCAGCTGAGATCGCTTACGCGGCGCTGACGCGCTCGGGCGTGGGTCGGTCAGGACTCATCCAGCGGCTTGAGCATTTCAGGCCCGTCGTCACGACGGGCCTTCCGGCCGCGTCCGGAGACCTTCCCGAGGATCCAATACCCCCGCCGCTGTCGCACGGCAGCCCGTCGGAACGGGTCGTCGGGCTCGAGGTGTTCGAGAGCGCCCGCGACGACCTCGTCGAACATGATGGACGCTTCCTTCGACCGCTTGAGCGCCACCAGCTCCGTGGCGATGGCCCACTTCTGGTACAGGATCGTTCGCTGGTCTCCGCCCGTTCGTTCCAGGCCGGCGAGGGCCTCGGTGAACAAGCCCAGCGCCAGTTCGTGATTGCCGAGGTGCCGGTGCGTCTGGGCCAGATCGATCTCGGCCCGGAATGTCTCGGGGCTGTCGGGTCCGAGCGAGCGCCGGGTCGATTCGAGCACGCGCACACGGAGCGGGAATTCATCGCCGTAGCGGCGAAGCTTGCGCAGTGTGATGGCCAGGTTGGTGGCCGTTTGCCGGGAGAGCTCGCTGTCGGTGCCCTCGTCACGGTCGGAAGAGTCGAGGACACGCTCCCAGAGCCGTCGTGCTGCCTCGTGCTCGCCCAGCCGGTCGAGCACGATGGCCAGGTTGAACTGCGTCCACCTCGCCCGGATGGGGTCGTCCTGGGCTGACCGGTTCTGCAGGGAGAGCGAGCTCGTCAGCACCCGCTCCGCCTCTCGCAGCTGGCCGGCGTCCCGCAGAGCCCGGCCCAGCTGCAGCATGGCGTCGAACGTCGTCGGTTCCGACTCTCCGTACAATTCCTGCCGGGCGTCGAGGAGCAGCCGGGCCTCCTCCACCTCGCGGGCGTGACCGTCGTCCATTGAGGGCCGACGTTATCGGCCGGAGTAGGCCCGCCGGGAGGTGCGGCGAGCGGCTTTGGGGACGGGGGCACCCGTCCGGCACGACGGCTCAGGCGACGGCGCGATGAATGTCGTCGAGCGAGACCTCGGTCGTGTGGTACCCGCCACACTGCACGCACTCGTGCGTGTGGATGGACGAGCGGATGAGGCGGGTCCGGGCCTCGTTGAGGACGACCGTGAAGTGCTTCTCGCCCGGGTCGATCTCGAGGTCCCAGTAGGGACGCCATTCGGTGGAGATGCGGTGATGCCCGACGGCGATGCCCTTGAGGATCCGACAGAACCGCAACTGCCGGGCATCGAAGATCCAGGTGCTGTGGCACGACTCCAACGTGATCATGTTCATGCTGCCAGTGTGACGGACAACCCTGAAACGAAACTCGGAGGAACCTGGTCGAGGCCTTGGAATCTGATTGCGGTGTGATGACGACGCCGTGACTCAGGCCGTGACGACCGCCTCGAAGTGCTCCACCACCGGGAAGGGGTCGTAGAAGTGATGCAGGGTGGCGCGCCATTCCTGATAGGCCGCGGAGCCCCGGAACCCCTCGGTGTGGTCCTCCAGGCGCTCCCACTCCACCAGGAGCAGGAAGGAGCCGGGTCGTTCCACGCCGCGCTCGATGCGCAACGACACGAAGCCAGGGCTGGCGGCGATGAGCGCTTTCGCCCGGCCCATCGCCTCGAGGAAGGCGTCCTCCTGCCCGGGAACGACCTCCAGGAGCGCGTGCTCGGTGATCACGCGCCAAGCAGTCGTGCGCGCAGCGCCGGATCTGTGGCTGCGTCAATGGCCGTCCAGGCCAGCGCGATCGCGCCGTCACGCACGGCGGCGTCCGCCGACGGGGTGACACAGGCGGCGGCGAATTCGCGCTGATGGTTGACCGCGCCGTGTGTCTCGATGCCGATGAGCGGGTGGATGGTCGGGACTGCGAGCGACACGTTGGCCATATCCGTCGAAAACGTCGGCAACGGGGTGCCGTCGTCGTCGGCATCGAAGCGCCGGCCGAGCGCCTCGGCGTTGGCCCGGTAGGCCGCCAGCAGGACGGGGTCGGCCTCCATGTGTGAGTACACCGGCGACAGTTCCTCGTAGTCGAGCGAGCACCCGGAGGCGAGTGCTCCCGCCTCGAAACACGCGTCGACGCGGGGGCGCACGGCCGCCAGGCCGGCGGCCGTGCGCGAGCGGACCATGTAGCGGGCGGTGACCGAGGCCGGGATGATGTTGGCGGCGGCCGAGCTCTTCGTGACCACCCCGTGCACCTGGTCCCCCGGACGCAGTTGCTGACGCAGGAGGCCGATGGCCACCTGGGCGATCGTCAGGGCGTCCTGCGCGTTGACCCCTTCCCAGGGCGCGGCCGACGCGTGGGCTTCGCGTCCGCCGAAGTGGACGTCATAGTGCGCCACGGCCAGACAGCTCCCCGTGAGCCGCTCCGTCGGCCAAGGGTGCACCATCATGGCGGCATGGACGCCGGCGAAGGCTCCGCGTTCGAGCATGAGCACCTTCCCGCCGCCGCCCTCCTCGGCCGGCGTGCCGAGCACGCGCACCGTCAGCCCGAGCTCGTCCGCCAGGGAGGCCAACGCGAGCCCGGCTCCCACCGCGGTGGCGGCGATGATGTTGTGGCCGCAGGCGTGGCCGATGTCCGGCAGGGCGTCGTACTCGGCGCACACGGCCACGACCAGCTCGCCATCACCGGCCCGGGACTCGAATGCCGTCGGGAGGTCGTAGACACCCTCATGGACGGGGAGGCCTCCCGCGCGGAGCGTTCCGGCGACGGCATGGGCCGAGGCGGTCTCCCCGAAGCACAGTTCGGGAGTGGCGTGGACCGAGTGGCTCAATGCGACGAGTTCGTCCAGGTGGCGGTCGACGACCGCGGCGGCGGCCTCCTTGGCTGACGACGTGGTGACCGGTGAGGCGGTCACCTATTCGATGACCGCCACGACGTCGCCGGCCCCGACGGAATCGCCGGCGCTGACCTTGATCTCCTTGATCACGCCGTCCTTCTCCGCGGCGACGGCGTTTTCCATCTTCATCGCTTCGAGCAGACAGATCGACTGGCCCACCTCGACGACGTCGCCCACTTCGACGAGGACCTTCACGATGGTGCCCTGCATGGGGACGGTCACCTGCCCCGAACCGCTGCCGGCCACCGCCGCCGCGGCCGTGCGCTTGGGCCGTGCGGCCACCCGCCCGGGTGCCGCCGCCGTGCCGAGGTCCGGCACCCACAGGCGTACGGAGTAGCGCCGACCGTCGACCTCGGCGGTCACGTCCCGTTGCACGGTGGGCACTTCGTCCTCGGTTGGCGCCGGCGCCGGCACGCCGGCCGGCTCGACGACCAGATCGCTCAGGTCGAGCGTGTCCTCCACCCATTTGGTCGAGTGGGTGCCCGCGACGAAGTCAGGGTGGCTCAGGATCGCCACGTGTGCCGGCAGCGTTGTGGCCACCCCTGTGATGGTGGTCTCTCCGATGGCGCGCAGCATGCGGCGCCGGGCTGCCTCGCGGTCAGGGGCCCAGACGATCATTTTGGCGATGAGGTTGTCGTAGTACTGCGAGACCGTGTCGCCGGACTCGTAGCCGGCATCGAGGCGGACACCGGGACCCGAGGCCGCATGGAACGACGTCAGGGTGCCCGGAGAGGGGGAGAAGCGCCCGCCACTGGGGTCTTCCGCGTTGATGCGGACCTCGATGGCATGGCCGTTCCGGCTGACGTCGTCCTGGGTGAAGTCGAGTGGCTCGCCCGACGCGATGCGGATCTGCCAGGCCACGAGATCGAGCCCGGTGACCAGCTCTGTGACCGGGTGCTCCACCTGCAGGCGGGTGTTCATCTCAAGGAAGTAGAACTCGCCGTCCTGATAGAGGAACTCAACGGTCCCGGCGTTGTAGTAGCCGCAGGCCCGCGAGACCTTGACGGCGGCGGCCCCCATCGCCTGGCGGACTTCGTCGGGGAAGTCAGGTGCCGGGCTCTCCTCGACCAGCTTCTGGTGGCGGCGCTGGGCCGAGCAGTCGCGCTCTCCGAGCCACAGCGTGTTGCCGTGCTGGTCGGCGAGTACCTGCATCTCGACGTGCCGCGGCCATTCGAGGTAGCGCTCCAGGTAGATCTCCGGCCGGCCGAAGTAGGCCTGGGCCTCGCGGGCTGCCGACTCCATCGCTTCCGCCGCCTCTGCTGCCGCGGTCACGACCTTCATGCCGCGCCCGCCACCGCCGTAGGCGGCCTTGATGGCGACCGGCCAGCCGTGCTCCTCGCCGAATGCCACCACCTCGTCGGCAGAGGTCAGCGGCTCGGAGCGGCCGGGGACCCCGGCGACGCCGACTTCCTCGGCCGCGAGCCGGGAGCTGATTTTGTCGCCCATGACCTCAATGGCCTCGGGAGGTGGTCCAATGAACGTGACGCCACGCTCGGTGATGGCGCGGGCGAAGTCGGTGTTCTCGGAGAAGAAGCCGTAACCGGGGTGGACGGCGTCGGCACCGCTCTCCTCAATGGCATGGAGGATGGCCTCGGTGTTGAGGTAGCTCTCCGCTGCCGTCTCGCCGCCAAGGGCGTAGGCCTCGTCGGCCATGCGGACGTGCAGGGCGTCTCGATCGAGGTTGGAATACACGGCCACGGTGGCGATGCCGAGCTCGCGGCAGGTCCGGATCACCCGGACCGCAATCTCCCCACGATTTGCAATAAGGACCTTCTGGATCACGCTGGCTTTTCCTCCCTGAGGCGGACCCTCACAATTGCATGCACCCTATGGTGTCTGCCATGTGGGGCGGCGAGTGGGACATCCACTGGCTCGACGAGGTCGACTCGACCAACACGTATGTCCGTGAGCGGGCCCGTGAGGGTGCGCCCGCCGGACTGGTCGCCGTGGCCGACCACCAGACGGCCGGCCGGGGGCGACTCGACCGCCGCTGGGAATCGCCGACGGGGGCGAATCTGCTGGCCTCCGTCCTCCTCCGACCAGATTGCGGAGGCGGTGATGTGCACCTGTGCGCGGGGGCGGTGGCGCTGGCCGGGGCCGACGCCTGCCGCGAGGTGGCCGGGGTCGAGCCGGCGCTCAAATGGCCCAACGACTTGCTCCTCGACGGCGCCAAGCTGGCCGGAGTCCTGGCTGAGGCCGAATTCTCCGGGCCCAGCCTGACCGCGGTGGTCGTGGGCATCGGGATCAACGTGGCCTGGCCCGGGCCGGCCGAGGCCGGAGGTACCTGCCTGGACGACGTGGGCGGATCGGCGCAGCCGGTGGACCGCCAGGTCCTCTTGCAGCGTCTGCTGGACGGCCTCGAACCCCGGTGTGCCCTGCTCGAGCAGGTCGACGGGCGGCGGACCCTGGCCGACGAGGTACGGCGGCGTTGCGCCACGCTGGGCCAGCGGGTGCGGGTGACCCTGGCAGCGGAGGAGCTGATCGGCACGGCCACCGCCATCGATGACGCCGGCCGTCTGGTGGTCGTCACGGCGGCCGGTCCCCGGCCCGTAAGTGCAGGCGATGTCGTGCATCTCCGGCCCGACCAGGACCCCGAAGGGGTGGGGGGCCTGGGCTAATATTGCCCGCACTATGCGCCTTCTCGTGACGGGAGGTGCCGGTTTCATCGGGTCGAACTTCGCTCGTTACTGGGTCGAACAGCACCCCGAGGACCATGTCGTCGTTTACGACGTCCTGACCTACGCCGGCAACCGACCCAGCCTGTCCGACATTGAGGACAGGATCGTCTTCGTCCAAGGGGACATCTGCGACCCGGCGGCAGCCGAGAAGGCAATGCGGAGCGAGGAAATCGACACGATCGTCCACTTCGCTGCCGAATCGCACAACTCCCTGGCGGTGCTCAACCCCGGGCTGTTCTTCCGGACGAACGTTCTCGGGACGCAGGCCATGCTCGAGGCGGCCCGCCAGGCCGGCGTGGGGCGCTTCCACCACGTCTCGACCTGTGAGGTCTACGGAGACCTGCCGCTCGACGCCGTCGAGGCCTTCCACGAGGATTCGCCCTACCGACCCCGCACGCCGTACAACGCGTCGAAGGCCGGGGCCGACCACGCGGTGCGGGCCTACGCCGAGACCTACGGCCTGCCCATCACCATCACCAACTGCGCCAACAACTACGGCCCGTTCCAGTTCCCCGAGAAGCTGATCCCGCACTTCTGCGCACTGGCGCTCGACGACCGGGCACTGACGCTGTACGCCAGCACGGAGAACCGTCGCGAGTGGTTGCACGTGTACGACCACTGCACCGCCATTGACGCCGTGCTCGCCCGGGGGAGAGTCGGAGAGACGTATCACGTCGGCAGCGGCGTGGAGGCGTCCATCATGGAGGTGGCCGACCGGATCCTCGCCGCCCTGGGGAAACCGGAGTCGCTCAAGACGATCGTGCCCGACCGTCCCGGTCATGACCGGCGCTACATCCTCGACTCCTCCAAGCTGCGCAACGAGCTGGCGTGGGCGCCGTCGGTGCAGTGGGAGCAGGGACTGGCGGACACCGTGTCGTGGTACGCGGCGAACCGGGCATGGTGGGAGCCGCTGCAGGCCCGGGCTCCGATTGCCGAGGGGTCCTGGGGATCCGGAGGCAGTTGAGCGGTGCGGATCCTGATCACCGGGGCCAACGGGCAGCTTGGCCGCGACCTGGTCGACTGCCTGGCGGGGCGCGTGCCCGTCGGCGGACGCCGCTGTGCGCTCCTCGGCCCGGAGGGTCCCCGGCCCGGCCTCGACCACGAGGTGCTGGCCACTGACATCGACACGGTGCGGGTCGATGACCGGGACGCCGTCCTGACGGCTTTCAGCGACTTCCGACCCGAGCTCGTCCTCCACGGTGGCGCGTTCACGGCGGTCGAACGCTGCGAGACCGAGGTCGACGCCGCCTTCGCGGTGAACGCGACGGGCACCCGTCACATCGCCGAGGCAGCCGCCCTGGTCGGCGCACACGTCGTCTACGTGTCGACCGACTACGTCTTCGACGGCACCGCCTCACGCCCCTACCGGGAGTGGGACGCCCCGAACCCGACCTCGGTCTACGGCGCCTCCAAGCTGGCCGGCGAGCGGGAGTGCCGCCCCGGGTCCACCATTGCGCGGACGAGCTGGCTGTGCGGGGCTCACGGCGCCAACATCGTCGTCACCGCCCTGCGGCTGGCCGGCGGCGACGGTGAGCTGCGCTTCGTCGACGACCAGCACGGGTCGCCGACCTTCACGGCCGACCTGGCGCCCGCCCTCGTGACCCTCGGCCTCGACCGCCGGCCCGGCATCTTCCACGTCACCAACGGCGGCGCCACAACCTGGTGGGGCCTCGTACGGGCCGTGCTGGCCGAGGCCGGAGCCGACCCCGAGCGGGTGCGGCCCATCAGCACCGACGCGCTCGACCCACCCCTGCTGGCGCCCCGTCCCGCGTTCTCGGTGCTGGACAACATGGCCCTGCGCCTGAGCGGGCTGCCCGCACTGCCCGACTGGCAGGACGCGCTGGCCCGGCTCGTGCCCGCTCTCCGGTCCCGGCTGGCGGCGACATGAGCCCGCCGGCCAACGACCACACGAACCGGCAGGCCGTCGCCGTCATCGGCGCCGGCTATGTCGGACTGCCGACGGCAGCGACGCTGGCGCACTTCGGCCACCACGTGGTGCTGGCCGAGCGCGAGCAGTCCAAGCTGGCGGCCTTGCGCGCCGGCCGCATGCCGATTGTGGAGGCCGGCCTCGACGAGCTGGTGGCCGGCGGCGTCGCGGCGGGCAATCTCCATTTCACCGACTCGGCGGTCGACGCGGTGGCCGGCGCTGCGTTTGTGTTCCTGTGCGTGCCGACACCCCAGAGCGCCGACGGCTCGGCCGACCTGTCCTACGTCGAAAGCGCGGCGAAGGAGATCGCGTCGTCGTTGGAGCCCGGAGCGATCGTTGTCAACAAGTCGACCGTGCCCGTCGGCTCAGCGAACATGGTCGAGCAGGTGATCGGCCGCCCCGATATCAGCGTCGTCTCCAACCCGGAGTTCCTGCGGGAGGGCACGGCGGTGCTCGACAGCCTCAACCCGGACCGGATCGTGGTGGGCGCGGACGACGCGCGGGCGGCGGCCAAGGTCGGCGAGCTGTTCTCGTCGACCCGGGCGCCACTGATCGTGACCGATGCCACGACGTCGGAGACGATCAAGTACGCGTCGAACGCCTTCCTGGCCACCAAGCTCAGTTTTGTGAACGCCCTCGCCGGCCTGTGCGAGGAGGTGGGAGCCGACGCCCGCGACGTGCTGCTCGGCCTCGGCTACGACAAGCGCATCGGGTTCGAGTTCCTCCGCCCCGGGCCGGGATGGGGTGGCTCGTGCCTCCCCAAGGACACCAGGGCGCTGCTGCACATCGCGAGCGAGGCCGGCTACGACTTCTCACTGCTGGCGGGAGCCATCGCCTCCAACGACGAGCAGTTGTCGCGGGTGGCGGCCAAAGTCGAGACGGCCTGCGGCGGTTCGGCTGACGGCGCCACCATCGCCGTGTGGGGCCTCACCTTCAAGGCCAATACCGACGACCGCCGCGATTCACCGAGCCTGCAGATCGCCCATCGCCTGGCCGACCTGGGAGCCACGGTCCAGGCGTTCGACCCCACGGTCGACGCCGAGACCGACGTCCCCGACCTGCATGACTTGCAGCTGCAGGCCGACCCCTATGCGGCGGTGGCCGGAGCCCGCGTCCTCGTGGTGCTCACCGAGTGGGACGAGTTCCGCTGGTTGGATTTCTCCCGCGTCCTCGCCGCCATGGCCGAGCCCAACATCGTTGACGCCCGGAACCTGCTCGACCCGGCTGCTGTCCGCCGGATGGGCTTCTCATACACGGGGATCGGGCGCCAGTGAGCCGGGTCGTGGTGGCCGGCGGGGCCGGCTTCCTTGGCTCGCATCTGTGCGACCGCCTGGTCGAGCGGGGCGACGCGGTCGTCTGCCTCGACGATCTTTCCACCGGATCCCGGGAGAACGTGGCGCACCTCATCGGCCACGACCGCTTCAGCCTCGTTGTGACCAACGTCAGTGAGAAAGTCGAGCTGCCGGACGCGGACGCGTCCAAGGTCGACGCCGTCTGCAACCTGGCGTCCCCGGCGTCGCCGCCGGCCTACCTCGCGCGCCCCTTCGACACGCTCGCGGTGGGCAGCGAAGGCACGCGCCGTTTGCTCGAGTTAGCCCGGGAGCACGAGGCGCGGTTCTTGATGGCGAGCACCAGCGAGATCTACGGCGACCCCGAAGTGCATCCCCAGGTGGAGAGCTACCGGGGCAATGTCGATCCGACCGGGCCACGCAGCGTCTACGACGAGGCCAAGCGCTTCTCCGAGAGCCTCACCATGGCCATGCACCGGACGCACGGCGTCAACGTGGGCATTGTGCGCATCTTCAACACGTACGGCCCGCGCCTGTCCGCCGGCGACGGTCGCGTCGTCTCCAACTTCATCGTCCAGGCGTTGCGCGGTGAGCCGTTGACGGTCTACGGGGACGGGAGCCAGACGCGGAGTCTGTGCTTCGTCGAGGACGAGATCAGAGGGTTGCTCGCGCTCCTCGACTCCTCGCTGGTCGGGCCCGTCAACATCGGGAACCCCGATGAGCGATCCATGCTCGAGCTGGCGCACTTCGTACTGGAGGTGAGCGGGTCAGGGTCCGATATCGTCTTCGAGCCGTTGCCGACGGACGACCCGACCCGCCGATGCCCCGATATCAGCCTGGCGCGGCGCGCCTTGGGCTGGGAGCCCCGGATCGGCCTGCGCGAGGGGATCGAGCGCACAATTCAATACTTCGCGGACAGAGTGCAAGACTGACGATCAGATGACGGAGCCAGGCGTGCCAGAGAACGATGTGACCGCCGCGGGCGATATGACCGAGGAGATCCCGCCGCGGACCTACGAGACATTGACGGTCATCGTGCCGGTCTTCAACGAGCGCACCACTGTGGCCGAGGTCATCCGGCGTATGCGCGCCGTCGAGCTTCCGGTGGTGCTCCAGATCGTCGTCGTCGACGACGGGTCGAGTGACGGCTCCGACAAAGTGCTCGGTGCCATTGAGGACTCGACCGTGCGGGTCCTGCGCCACAAGGTGAACCAGGGCAAAGGAGCGGCCATCCGCACCGGATTGGCCGAGGCGCGCGGCGACCTCGTCCTGATTCAGGATGCCGACCTCGAATACGATCCCAACGATTGGCCTCGCCTGCTCGAGCCGATCCTGCGAGGCAAGGCACGCGTCGTGTACGGCAGCCGCTTCACCGGCGAGCGCAAGAACATGATGCCGCTGCACTGGATCGGCAACCGTTTTCTCTCGCTCGTCACCAACGTGCTCTACAGCTCGACGCTGTCCGACATGGAAACCTGTTACAAGCTGTTCGATTCCCGCGTGCTCGAGGGTCTGACGGTCGTCTCCAACCGTTTCGACTTCGAGCCCGAGATCACCGCCAAGGTGCTCCGCCGCGGCCACCGCATTTACGAGGTCCCGATCTCCTACGCGGGCCGCGAGCCTGACGAAGGGAAGAAGATCACCTGGCGCGACGGCGTCAGCGCGCTCCGGGCCCTCGTGAAGTTCCGCTTCACTCGGGAGTACTGAGCCCCGGGTGTCCGGCACGATCGGCGCCATCGTGGTCGACCACGATGCCGGGCCGCTGCTCGAAGGCTGCGTCCGCTCCCTCCTCGAGAACGGGGCCTCGCCCATTGTCGTGGTCGAGAACGGGGCGGTGGGCAGCGCTGCCGGCGCGCTCGAGGATCCTCCGGTCGGGCCGAATGCGGCGTCCGTGCAGCTGGTGCGGCCCGGTCGCAACGTGGGCTTCGGCGCCGGGGTCAACCGGGGTCTGGCTGCGTTGGCAGGGGCGTCGGTTCCGCCGGAGTGGATCCTCGTCTGCAATCCGGACCTCGTCGTCCACCCGGGCGCGCTCACCGCTCTGCGCCAGGCGCTCGAGACCGAGCGGGCCTGGGCGTTGGTCGGGCCGCGTATCTTCACCGAGACCGGTGAGGTCTATCCCTCGGTGCGCAATTTTCCGTCTTTCTCGGATGCGGCCGGCCACGCGCTGCTGGGGTTGTTCAACCCGGAGAACCCCTACACGCGGCGCTACAACCCCGGCACACCAGAGGGCGAGGTGGTGACGGGGGCCGGGTGGGTGTCCGGTTCGTGCTTCCTGGCCCGGCGCAGCGCGCTCGAGGAGCTAGGGGGCTTCGACGAGGCCTACTTCATGTACAACGAGGACATGGACCTGTGCTGGCGTGCCCACCATGCCGGTTGGGGAGTGGGCTTCGCCGGGACGGCCGAGGTGACCCACGTGCAGGGAGTCAGCACGGCGCGCCATCCCTACCGGATGATGGCGGCACACCACCGCTCGGCCCTCCGCTTCACGGTCAGGACCACCACGGGTTGGCGCCGCGCCGCGCTGCCCCTGGCGGCCTTGGTGCTGGGGGCCCGCATGGCCATGGCCACCCTCCGTATCGCCCTCAGTCTCTAGCGCATTGAGCGGGCGCCGGGGTCTGTTCGTCGTCGCGCTGGTGGCCATCGGGGTCACCGTGCTGGTGCTCATCCTGGCGGCGGCTGTCAGCGGGCCTCGCCACAAACCCAGCGTCCACGTCGAGCCGCAGGTCACGTTCGCACTCCCACCGGCGGCATCCGGCTGCAGTGGCGCGACCGCACAACCCGGCGGCGGGGAGAAGGTGCCGCTGACGGTGAGCGTGGTGGCCGGGCAGGTGGCCGAGACGGTCGACGTGTGCATCGGCAGCCCGGGGCGGCCCTATCCCTTCATCCTCGATACCGGGGCGGGGCAGTCGACCATTGACGCGGGGCTGGCCCGTCGGCTCCATCTGGCGAGCGCCGGTGCGGCGACCGAGTTTGCCGGCGTCGGATGCACCGGCACCGCTCGGCCCGTATCGGTGGGGGACTGGTCGCTCGATGGGGTTCCCCTGTCCACCCAGCAGCTCACCGCCGCCACCCTGCCCCAGATGGGTGGGAAGGGTGAGCCCGTCGGCCTGCTCGGCTCCGACGTGCTCTCGCGTTTCGGCGGGATCCGCATCGATTTCGACGCCGGCGCACTGGTGCTGCCGGGCCCGGAGGGCGCGCCGCTGGCGCAGTCGGCGCCCTTCAGCGGACCCCAGGGCTCACCGCCGACAGCACTGACGCAGGGGGAGAGCGGGACAACGGTGCCCCTGACGGTGACCCCCGCAACGGGTGACGTGTCACTGAGCGTGGCGGTCCGTTTCGTGCGCGGCACGCGGCGGGAGTTCGTGGTGGACACGGGCTCCTCGCAGAGCGTCGTGTCCTCCTCGGTGGCCCGGGGAGTGCCGCTACAGACCACGGGCCTGGCCCAGCGTCAGTCCACGGTGTGCTCGGTGATCACGGTGCCGCTCGTGCACAGCGGGTCGTGGTCCGTGCCGGGGCTGACCCTTCACCCCCAGCTCATCGGCTCTACCGACTTCGGCACGATCAGCTTGTCGGGCACCCAAGGTCTGTTGGGTTCTGACCAACTGCGGCGCTACGGATGGGTCATCCTCGACTACGCCGACGGCCAGATGGTGCTGGGGTGAGGGCGTCGCCGGGGCCGGGGCCGTCGCTCACGCCAGCGCGGTGCCGAGAGCGTCGAGGAGCTCGCCGGTTCCCTTCTCACGCACGGCCTGCGTGTCGGCGCCGTCGAGGAACACGCCCTGCTCGGTGAAGGTCAGGGTGGTGCCCGATGGCGCGGGGGCGAACTCCACCGTCGTAACCGAGACGGAGATCAGCGTGTCATCGGCTTGCATCACGTAGCCGTAGACGATGCGCTCGGCGGGCACGATGTCCCGGTAGGTGGCCTCGTAGGTGTAGACGGGCCCATCCGGGGGACCGCCGCGGTTGATCTCGGTGCCGCCCACCCGGAAGTCGAGCTGGTAGCCCGTCGACGCCGGCGCGCCGAACCAGCGTGCCTTGGACTCCTGGCTGGACCAGGCGGCGAAGACGCGCTCGGGCGGGACCGGGTACGTCCGCGTGAGGGTGAAGGTTCCGTGCTCGGCGGTCCTGCGGGTCATCTCAAGCTCCTCTCGAGGGTGATGGGGGTTCAGGTGCTGCGGCTGCTGACTGCTCGGTGGCGAGATCGCCGGCCAGGATCTCGCCCAACCGGTCGAGCCGTCGCTCCCAGAGGGCGCGCTGGCCGGCGAACCAGTCCTCGGCGAGACGGAGTCCCACCGGCTCGAGCCGGCAGGTCCGGGTGCGCCCCACCTTCTCGGAGCGCACGATGCCGCACGACTCCAGGACGGCCAGGTGCTGGACCACCCCCGACAGGCTCATGTCGAGGGGCGAGGCAAGCTGGCTCACCGTGGCCGGGCCGCCACTGAGGCGTTCCACCAGGTCACGGCGGGTCGGGTCACCCAACGCCCGGAACACCTCGTCGACCGGTTGATACTTAAGCATTGACTTAAGTATTAGGACCGGGGGGGCCTCCTGTCAAGTAGACACGGTGCTGCCTTCAGCGCCCGACTCATTCGGGCCCGGACAGCCCCAACATGTCGGTGACGCCGTGATCCCGGCCGGCGGTGTAGCCGCCGTCGACGGGGAGGGCGTGGCCGGTGACGAACGAGGCGTCGTCGGAGAGCAGGTAGGCCGCGGCGGCCGCGATCTCCTCGGGACGGCCCATGCGCCGCCCCAGCTTGTGCTCGTGGACGATGTCGGCCAACGCGGCCTCCATGCCCGGTCCGAAGATGGAGGCGGTCATCGGGGTCTCGATGAACCCGGGGCAGACGGCGTTGACGCGGATGCCGCGGCCGGCGTAGTCGATGGCCATGTTCTTGGTCAGGAGGATCACGCCTCCCTTCGACGCGCTGTAGACGCTGCCCCCCGCCGTGCCCTCGAGCCCCTCGATGCTGGCCACCGTCACGACCGAGCCGCGCTGGCCGTCACCGCGCGGCGGCTGCAGGAGCATCTGTCCGATCACGTGCTTCGCCGTCAGGAAGGTGCCGGTGAGGTTGACGGCAATGACGCGGGCCCACTCTTCGGCGGGGAGCATGTGCACGGGGCCCCCGCCGGCGACGCCCGCCGCGTTGACCAGACCGTCGACGCCACCCCCGAAATCCACCGCAGCGCGTACGAGTGCGACGACCGACTCCTCGTCGGCCACGTCGACGTGAGTGAAGAGCCACTGGTCCTTCCCGCTCGCACCGCCGGGCACGTCGCCCGCGGGCGCCAGGTCGGCGCCGACGATGCGCGCTCCCTCCTCCAGCAATCGTGCGGCCGTGGCCTCGCCGATGCCCGAGGCAGCGCCCGTCACGATGTAGGTCCGGCCGTCCAATCCACGCATGGTGCCTCCGTTTGGTTGCGCCCGGGCGAGCCGGGCTGATAGGAGCAGTGCACAGTTTTAGCCCGGGTCGTTGTTCCCGGGACCGTCCACCGTCCCGTCGGGGGGAGCCCACGCCATGAAGTTCGCGCTGTTCTACGAGATCCCCGTCCCCCGTCCGTGGGAGGAGGACAGCGAGCTCATCGCCTACCAGAACACGCTGGAGCAGGCCATCGCCGGCGACAAGCACGGCTGGCACGCCTTCTGGACAGTCGAGCACCACTTCCTGCAGGAGTACTCGCACTGCTCCAACCCCGAAGTCCTCTATGGCGCCATTGCCTCTCGCACGGAAAACATCCGGCTGGGTTACGGGGTGCGCCTGATGCCCAGGCCCTACAACCATCCGGTGCGCACGGCAGAGTCGGTGGCGGTGCTCGACCTGCTGTCGAAGGGGCGGGTCGACATGGGTGCAGGCCGGTCGGCCACCCGGGCCGAGCTCGAGGGCTTCGGCATCGACCCGGCCGAGAGCCGCCAGATGTGGCAGGAGGCTCTCGGACACATCGTGGGCTGCTGGACCAACGAGGAATACGAGTTCGAGGGCGAGTACTGGCAGATGCCGCGCCGTCGTGTGCAGCCCAAGCCATGGCAGAAGCCGCACCCGCCCCTGTGGGGCGCCACCACCAGCGACGAGGGTCACGCCCAGGTGGGCGACCTCGGCCTCGGCCTCTGCTCGTTCGCAGTCGGTCTCCCTCCCACGGAAGTCAAGCGCAAGATCGACGTCTACCGGGCCGCCGTCGAGCGGTGCACGAAGCCGGTCGGTGCGTTCGTGCACAACCAGGCGGCGACATTCACCATGGCCTTGTGCGGCCCGGACGCCGACAAGGCCAAGGAGGAAGCCCGGGAGTCCTTCGAGTGGTACCCAAAGACGGGAGCCCGCCAGATCGCCACGCTCACCGACTGGATGGCCGAGCGCAAGCAGGAGCTCGGCAGCTACTCCTACGCCGCCGACATGAAGAAGACCGACGACGAGGGCACGCTCGACCTCCTGAGTCTCGAATACCTCGTGGACGCCAACGCCTGCGTGCTGGGAACACCCGAGCAATGCCTCGAAGCATGCCGTGCGTACGAGGCCGCCGGGGTCGACCTGTTGCTCTGCCTCGTCAACCCCTACAAGATCTCGCACGAGACCGTCATGCAGACGATCGAGCTCATGGGCACAGAGGTGATCCCGCACTTCGCCGACTGACTTCCCTGCCCCCCATCGGGCAGGCTGGGGGGATGGCGAGGGACGGAGGGCGCTGGTGGCGGGCGCCGGCGGTCGTGGTGGCACTGACGGTGGTCGCCTCGATGACCGTCGCCGCCGCCACACCGGCCGGGGCGGCGAAGAAGAAGGGGACCACAATCGCCAAGGCGCCGAAGCACGCCCAGACGGGCCACGTCACCTTCTGGGACTGCTCGTCCCAGACGACCTTGCTGCTGGTGGTCGTCAACACGCTGACCCTGCACCCGGGCGCGACCCTCGACGTCTCGTTCACGGTGCGCAATGGCGGCACGGCGTCGTGCAACTACACCGCCCCGTACGCCGGCGTCGCGCCCGGGCCGACCGCCACCACCCTGACGGCCGGTCCCTGCGGGTCGGTGAGCTTCGAAATCGAGGACTCCCACCACCGCAACGTGTGGCCCGGGGACGAGGTCGTCAATTGTCCTGCACTCGGCTTCGCCCAACTGGCGGCCGGCGCCACCGTCTCCGGCACCGGCTCGTGGGACCAGACCAAGCCCAACAGCACGCGCCGGGTGGCGCCCGGGACCTACACCCTCGTCATGGAGAACAAGCACTTCAGCTTTTCCCTGCGCGTCGACAGGTCCTGAGGGCCGGGCGGACCGCCCGCAACTTCAGGGCACCAGCGCGATCTTCCCCACGGCGCGCCGGCCCAGCAGGTCCTCGAGCGCGCCGGCCACGTCGTCGAGCGGGTACTCGGTGGGACGGACGGGGTCGAGCTTCCCCGCCTCCACCATGTCCAGCAGGTCGCCGAGCAGCGCACGCTGTTCAGCCGGGTGGGTCATGGCCCAGATGCCCCAGTCGATGCCGATGACGGACCGGTTGCGCAGCAAGATCTGGTTGAGCGGCACGGACGGGATGTCACCCGACGCGAACCCGATGACGAGGTAGCGCCCTCGGTCGCCCATGGCGCGCAGCGCCGGTTCGGCCAGCGCCCCACCGATGGGGTCCACCACGAGGTCGACACCGCTGCCGCCGGCCCACGCCCGGGCCGCGTCCTTGATCGGTTCCGTCGCCGGGTCCAGCACCGACTCGGCACCAGCGTCGAGCGCCGCCTGCCGCTTGTCGGCACTCGACGCGACACCCAGCACCCGGCAGCCCAGCGCCCGCGCCACCCCGATCGCAGCCAGCCCGACGCCACCTCCCGCTCCGAGGACCAGCACGGTCTCGCCGGGCGCGGCATGGGCCCGGTCGCGCAGCGCAAACAGACACGTGCTGTAGCTCTGGGTGAAGGTGGCGGCCCGGGCCGCGTCCAAGCCCTCGGGCAGTGCGATGGCCGTGCCTGCCGCCACCACGACGCGGCTGGCGAAGCCGCCCAGGCCCACCGAGGCCAGAACCCGGTCGCCGACAGCCACCGTCGTGACATCGGGTCCCACCGCCACGACGTGCCCTGCCACCTCGCTGCCCGGGACGAACGGGAGTGAGGGCTTGATCTGGTACCGCCCGGCCACGAAGAGGCCATCGACGAAGTTCACACCCGCTGCCTCGACGGCCACGGCGACCTCGCCCGGTCCGGGCTCGGGGTCGGGCTGCTCCTCCACTCGCAGGACGGACGGTGGGCCCAACTCATTGCAGACGGCGGCGCGCACGGGTCGAAACGCTAATGGAGCCCTGCCCGACCTCGGGAGCCCGTCAGATGCGACCCACACGCAGGTTCTTTGCGTCGGGAGCCCCGAATCTCGCCGGGCCGCGCTCCAACCGCAGTTGTCTTTCATCGACCCGCTTAAGGGTCCTTTGACCCGGGCCGAAAGTCCTATGTGGGCCTTTTCAAGCACCTGGCGCGCCCGATCACTCTGGCTGGCTCAGACCCAGTCGCGACCTCCCAGTCCTGGCGGCCCCGCGGCTGGGTGTGGATGGGCGGGCTCGCCTCAATCACCGTCTTCGCTCTCGGCGGCCTCTATGCCGTGCCTGCTGCGGTCTCCTCGCCGGATTACCCGTCACAGCTTCAGGCCGCCCCGCACCTGGCTTCCGTGTTGGTGCCGACGACGACAACCACCACGGCGTCCACCACCACCACCACCACCGTGCCGGCGCCGACGACGACCACAGCTCCTCCCGCCAGTCCGCCGGCGGTTCTGGCCGCGGCCCCGGTTTCGCCCCCACCAGCCGCCGTCCCACCGGCCGCCGTCCCACCGGCCGTGCCTGCTGCGCCCGCCCTGCCGGCCTACGGCCAAGCCAGCACGCCAGGCTGCACGGCTGCTCTGGCCTACCTCCAGGCCTATGCGGCGCCGGGCTTCGCCCTCGACTGCCCTGGATACGCCTTGGGCCACGAGGCGATGACGTGCCTCCACGGCACGCCGCAGTACCCGGATGCCTGTACGAACGGACCGACGATCGCCATCTCGGACGCCTGTCCTCAGGCCTACATGAACGAAGCCGCCAACTCGTGGAATCTGACGGGCCAACTCTCGACCGAGCAGCAGAAGTTCGGTGCGTCCTACTCCGACATCGATCCTTTCGGGGCCTGCCCGTAACCAATCCGGTGGGGGATTGCGCGCCGCGTCTACCGTCGCGGCGTGGAACGCAACGGGTCGCCCCCGTCAATGCCGCCCATCCGCCCGGTCCGCCATGACGAGCTCGCTCTGCTGCCCGCACTCGAGGCGGCAGCCGACACCGTGTTCGAGCCGCTCGGGATCGGTCCGTTGCCGGGCCCGGGCACGGTGGAGGAGTTCGCCGCTGCACTGGTCGTCCTGGTGGCCGGTGACCCGCCCGTCGGCCTGTGCCGCATCGACGGCATCGACGGCATCGGTGCCGGCGCCGCCCACCTGGAGCAGCTTGCGGTCCATCCGGATCACGCTCGCCGCGGCATCGGGCGGGCCCTGCTGCGGGCCGGCTGCGCTTGGGCCAAGGCCAAGGGCTACCCCGAGATCACCCTCGCCACCTACCGCGACGTGCCCTGGAACGGCCCGTTCTACGCCTCGGAGGGCTTCGTCGAGCGCGGGACAGCGGACGACTTCCTGCGCGCCCACGACCTGCCCCCCGAGGAGCCCGTCATGGGACGCTTCGGCACTCGTGTCCTGATGGTCAAGAGCCTGTGAGCTCGGCGTAGCGGAAGCAGCCGACCAAGTGGTCGTTGATCAGCCCGCTGGCCTGCAGGTGGGCGTAGCAAACGGTGGGCCCGACGAAGCGGAAGCCCCGCCGGCGCAGGTCGGCGCTGAACGCCTCCGACTCTGCACTCACTGCCGGCAGCTGCGCCGTCCGGCGCCACTTGTGGACGAGGGTCCGCCCACCCACGAAGCCCCAGATGTAAGCGTCGAAGGAGCCGAACTCCTTCTGCACCTGCAAGAACATTTGCGCGTTGCGCACCGTGGACTCGACCTTGGCCCGGTTGCGGATGATGCCCGGATCGAGGAGGAGCTTCTCCACCCGGGCCGGCGTGAAGCGGGCCACCTTGGCGGCCTCGAAGCCGGCGAAGGCCTTGCGGTAGCCCGCTCGGCGCTTCAGGATGGTCGACCAGCTCAAGCCGGCCTGCGCCCCCTCGAGGACCAGGAACTCGAAATGGGTGTCGTCGTCGTGCACCGGCACGCCCCATTCGGTGTCGTGGTACGCCACCATCTCGGGGTCGCTGCCCGCCCAGTCGCACCGCTTCGGTGGCCGCGTCGGCGTGTCGCTCATGGCGCCACGCTAGGGGCGACCTGTGACGACGGAGCGCTGATGCGGTAGAGCACATGGCGCCGGAGCGGGCTGCCCTCGGGCAGCGCGGGGTGGTCGAAGTCACCGCCCGCGTCGTGTGTCATGCCGATGCGCTCCATCACCGCCTGCGACCGCGTGTTCAGCGTCGTCGTGAAGGCGACGATCTCGCGCAGACCGGCCTCGTTGAAGCCAAATTGGAGAGATGCGGCCGCCGCCTCGGTGGCGTAGCCATGACCCCAGTGGTCCGGGTGCAGCCGCCACCCCACCTCGACGGCCGGCGCGCAGGGCATCTCCTCCCGCACGCGGTGCAGGCCGACCATGCCGATGAAGGATGCACCGCCCGTCACTTGGACCGCCCAGAGCCCCCAGCCTTCGCGCGCCAGTTCCTCGCCGTAGCGATCGATCATGTCGCCGCTCTCGGCCCTGGTCGGCGACGAGCCGATCGACTCGACCACCAGCGGATGGGTGTTGAGTGCGAAGAACGGGGCACGGTCCACGTCGGTGAACGGTCGCAGTCGCAGCCGCGCCGTCACGAGAGTGGGGCCGGGATTCGCCGTCACCGGAAGCGGGGTTAGGCCCCGGTCCCGCCGTCCGCGGCGGCCTTGACCACGGTCTCGGCCGCCCAGCGGTAGTCCGCCTTGCCCGAAGGCGACCGCTGGATCACGTCCACGAACACCACTTCCTTGGGCAGTTTGTAGCGGGCGATGTGCGTCGCGGCCTCTTCCACCACCGACTCCCCGGAGGTGGTCGCACCGTCGGCCAGCTGCACGACGGCAACCACCTCCTGGCCCCAGCGCTCCGACGGTCGCCCGACGACGACCACGTCCGCCACGGCGGGGTGGCCGGCGATGGCCCGCTCCACCTCTTCGACGAAGATCTTCTCGCCGCCCGAGTTCACCGTGACCGAGTCACGCCCGAGCAATTCGATCTGCCCATCGGCCCGGTGCCGGGCCCGGTCCCCCGGGATGGAATAACGGACACCGTCGATCACCGGGAAGGTACGCGCCGTCTTCTCCGGGTCGCCGAGATACCCGAGCGGCACGTTCCCGGTCTGCGCCAGCCAACCGTTGCCCTCGTGCCCCGGCTCCAGTACCCGCGACAAGGTCTCGTCGACCACCAGCGTGCCCGGCCCGGGCAAGAACGAGCCCACCGCCACGTCGTCCATGGACGTCACGTGCATCTGCGCGCCCGTCTCCGACGAGCCGGCCGAGTCGGAGATGACGAGGTTGGGGATGCGCTCGACCGCCATGGCCCGCACGGCCGGCGTCAGCGGCGCCCCGCCGTTCCCCACGGCGAAGAAAGAGGAAAGGTCGTAGGACTTCTTGTCGAGCTGCACGAGCAGCGGGCGCAACACCGCATCGCCCACGATGGTCATGGAGTTCGCCTTCTCGCGTTCGACGACGCTCCACACGTCCTCAGGATCGACGCGGTGGGTGTCGTCGGGGAAGATGAGCGTGGCCCCCTGGGCCATGAGCATGAAGCACGCCCACTGCGCCGCGCCGTGCATGAGCGGCGGCAGGATCATGAGCCGCACCGGCACGCTCTTGGCCAGCCGCTCGGTCAGGCCCTCGTAGCTCGTGACGATCTTCCACGTGCCCACCTGCCGGCCACCCATGGCCGCCATGAAGATGTCGTGCTGGCGCCACAGCACGCCCTTGGGCATACCCGTGGTGCCCCCCGTGTACAGCACGTAGAGGTCGTCGGGGGAGGGCTCGACCGGAGGGCCCTCGGGCGAGGATGCGGCCAGCGCCTCCTCGTACCAGACCGCCCCGGCAAGGAGGGGGTGGCCCGACTCGTCCTGGACCTGGAGCAGCACCTCGGGGGGCGAGTCCAGCGTGGGCAGCACCTCGGCCAGCGTCGGGGCCAGCGAGGAGTGCAGGATCATGGCGCGGGGCTTGGCGTCGTTGAGCAGGTACTGCAGTTCCTCGCCCACGTAGCGGTAGTTCACGTTGAACGGCGCCACCCGGGCCCGGTAGGAGCCGAGCATGCCCTCCAGGTATTCGTTGCCGTTGTAGAGGGCGAGAGCGACGTGGTCCTGGCCCGACTCCCAGCCCTGCAGGTCGGCGCGCTCGCGCTGCACGCCCAGGCCGCGATGGTGCAGGTACGAGGCCAGACGACGGGACCGCTCTGCCAGGTCGGCGTAGCTCAGGCGGCGATCGCGCCACACAATGCATTCCCGGTCGGCCAGGGTCTCGACCAGCGTGTCGAAGGCCTTGGCCAGGTTGAACTGGACGGTCTCTGTCTGGGGCACGGCCCCGCACTGTATCGGCGGGTCCCTCCTCCGGCGGCTGGCCCTCTCGGGGCCCGGTTATCGGACCCGGTCCGCCATCGGCAAAGATCACGGCGTGGACGTCCGTAATCCCGCGACCGGCGAAGTGCTCACCACCATCGAGAGCCTGACCGCCGAACAGACCGATGCCGCCATTGTGAAGGCGGCCGCCGCGTTCGAGGAATGGCGGGCCGTCGCCCCGGGGGACCGGGCCCGGCTGCTACGCCGCTTCGCCGCCGCCGTCGATGCCGACATCGTCCAGCTGGCCGCCCTGGAGGTGATCAACGCCGGGCACGTGCTGGGAAACGCCCGCTGGGAGGCGGGCAACGTGCGCGATGTGATCGAGTTCTACGCCGCGGCACCCGAACGTCACAGCGGCCGGCAGATCCCCGTGCCGGGCGGCCTCGATGTCACCTTCCACGAGCCGCTCGGCGTCGTGGGCATCATCGTGCCCTGGAACTTCCCCATGGCTATCGCCGGCTGGGGCTTCGCGCCGGCCCTGGCCGCCGGGAACACGGTCGTGCTCAAGCCGGCCGAGCTGACCCCGCTCAGCGCGCTGCGCATCGGCGAGCTCGCGCTCGAGGCCGGGATCCCCGAGGGCGTCCTGCAGATCCTGCCGGGCAAGGGCAGCGTGGTCGGCCAGCGCTTCGTCGACCACCCCGCCGTGCGCAAGGTGTGCTTCACCGGCTCCACCGAGGTGGGGCGCACCGTCATGGCCGGCTGCGCCCAGCAGATCAAGAGGGTCACGCTCGAACTCGGCGGGAAGAGCGCCAACATCGTCTTCGCCGACGCCGACCTCGAGCTGGCGGCCGCCCGCGCACCCTCCGGCGTGTTCGACAACGCGGGGCAGGACTGCTGCGCGCGGTCGCGCATTTTGGTCCAGCGGTCCGCCTACGAGCGCTTCATGGAAATGCTCGAACCGGCGGTCGCCGGCGTCAAGGTGGGTGATCCGACGCTCGAGGAGACCGAGATGGGCCCGCTCATCTCGGAGGCCCACCTCGCCAGCGTGGCTTCGTTCGTGCCGAATGACGCTCCGGTGGCCTTCCGCGGCAGCCGCCCCGACGGCCCGGGCAACTGGTTCGCCCCGACCGTGCTGGCACCGGTCGACCCCGGCGCGCGGGCGGCCACCGAGGAGATCTTCGGGCCCGTGGTCGTGGTCATCCCCTTCGAGGACGAGGCTGACGCCATCCGCCTGGCCAACGACACGCCCTACGGGTTGTCCGGGTCACTGTGGACGCGCGACGTCGGCCGGGCGCTGCGCGTGGCGCGCGCCATCGACACTGGGACCCTCTCAGTCAACTCGCACTCCTCGGTGCGCTACTGGACGCCCTTCGGGGGCGCCAAGCAGTCGGGGATCGGGCGCGAGCTCGGTCCCGACGCGCTCGAGGCGTTCAGTGACGTGAAGAACGTCTTCATCAGCTCGGAATAGGAGAGACATGATTGAGACAACCCCGTACGCCAGCCGCCTGGTCGGCCGGGTGGCCGTCGTCACCGGTGGCGCCAGCGGCATCGGCCGCGCCATGTGCGAGCGCTTCGCCAGCGAGGGCGCCGCAGTCGCCGTGGTCGATCTCGACGAGGAGTCCGGCGGCGCGGTGGCCGCCGCGGTGGGCGGCATGTTCGTGCGGGCCGACGTCACGTCCTCCGACGAGGTGCAAGCCCTGTACGCCGAGGTGGCCGGCCGCTACGGCGGGATCGACGTCTGCTGCAACAACGCCGGCATCAGCCCGCCCGACGACGACTCCATCCTCGACACCGGGCTGGAGGCCTGGGACCGCGTGCAGAGGGTGAACCTCACGTCGGTCTACCTGTGCTGCAAGCACGCCCTGCCCCACCTGCTGGCCCGGGGCAAGGGATCGATCATCAACACGGCCTCCTTCGTGGCCGTCATGGGAGCCGCCACGAGCCAGGTCAGCTACACGGCGTCCAAGGGCGGCGTCCTGGCCATGTCGCGCGAGCTCGGCGTGCAGTTCGCCCGCCAGGGCGTGCGGGTGAACGCGCTCTGCCCGGGACCGGTGAACACGCCGCTGCTGCAGGAGCTCTTCGCCAAGGACCCCGAGCGGGCGGCCCGGCGCCTGGTCCACATCCCGATGGGGCGGTTCGGCGAGGCGACCGAGATCGCCGCCGCGGCGGCGTTCCTGGCTTCCGACGACTCGTCGTTCATGACCGCGTCGACCTTCCTCGTCGACGGCGGGATCTCAGGGGCCTACGTCACGCCGCTGTAGGCGTCGGCCACCCTGCCCGTGGTCGACGAGATCCTGCCGGTAACATCGCACGACACGTCTGCGGGGGCAGTGCAGGTGGATGCGAAGGCGACCCGTCCCCGTCGATCTGACGAAAGGCGCGAGCAATGTCGATATTCGAAACGGGAGAGATGGCACCGCCAACCGTGCCCGCAACTCGGGCCGCGCCGGCATGGGTGGTTCCGGTGGTCGTCGCGGCCGTTGTCGTGGGCCTCGCCGGGCTCGGAGTGGGCATCTACGCAGTGGCGACGACGCCGGCCAAGACGTCGGGACCCCGCGGTCCCGTCGGGCCGGCCGGAGCGGACGGCAGCCAGGGCCCCCAGGGCGTCACGGGCACCCAGGGCGCTGTCGGGGCAGCAGGGCCGGCCGGTCCATCTGGAACCCTGGGGTCCACTGCGATTGCGGCCGGACCGACGCTGACCTCGGCCCCGAACCCCCCGGTCGGCACCGTGCTCGTGGCGAAGACGTCCTGCCCGACCGGGACCATCCTGCTGTCAGGTTCGGCGCAGGTGACGGCCACGGGCGTCGTTGCCGATCGGAATGTCGAGCTCCGCGAATCACTCCCGATCGCTCCGAATGTCTGGCAGACCGTCGCGCTCGTCACCGCCTCGCTGGGCCAGGGAATGGCGATGAGCATGAAGCCCTACGTCGTCTGCGGGGTCGAGTTCCATCCTCCTGCGCCAAAGGCCAAGACGACGACGACGACAACGACGACGACCGTCCCTCCAACCTGAGCCCGGCCGGCGGGGGAGAGGTGCGGCTCAGCCCCCGAGGCTGGCCCGGAGTGCGTGCAACTCGTCACGGAGTGCCGCCACATCTGCTCTGAGCTCGGCCAACTCACCGCGCACATCGCCGTCGAGAGCATCGACACCTTCCGCAGCGGGACCAGCGGCGGGCGGGCGCGTTCCCGTGTCCACGGTGCCCGCGCCCACCGCCGGGGAGTGCTCGGGGTCCGGAGCGGCGACCAATGTCGTGGCCCAGCGCTCCTCCTTCTGGCCGGGCCGGCGCCCGACGTCGTGGGCCAACGACTCTTCGCGCTCGCCGAGGAGGTCGAGCTCGTGTTGTACCTCGTCGAGGCCGTCGAACTTGGCCATCCGTTCGGTCCGGATGCGCAGCTCACCGATGGTCTGCGGTCCGCGGAGGAGCAGCACGGACAGGATGGCGCACTGGCGGTCGTCGAGCCCCAGCGCCTCAGGGAGCACCTGGCGATAGCGGACGACCGAGCGGCCGTGTGAGGGCAGCACGAAGCGGACCAGCTTCTGGTCCTTGAGCTCGTCGAGCGCGGCCAGCACCGTCGTCTCGTCGTAGCTGACGACCGGCTCCCTGTTCGAGGTCTGGTTGCAGGCGGCCTGCAGGGCGTTCACCGTGAGCGGGTACTGCTGGGGGGTGGCGAGGCCCTTCTCGAGCAGCGCGCCCAGCACGCGTGCGCACTCCGGGCTCAGCTGCATGCGACGGAGCATACGGGCCGTCGCCGGATCAACTCTGCCCGGAGACCTCGAGCGGGGCGGCCAGGTAGGGGCCGGAGGGGCCGAAGCCGAGGTGGGCCATGGAGACCGGACGGGGAGGCCCGGGCAGCGGCAGGGCGGAGCTGAACGGGGTGTAGAGGAGCCAGAGGCCGGCCGCGTTGGCGAAGACCGACTCCTCGCCCGGGCCCTGGCCCTGGGAGTTGGAACCGAGAAGAGGCCCGGATGACTGGTCGGTGCAGGGTCCGAGGGGCCCGGCGCAGCGGGCGGCCCCGATGGAGTAGCCGGGCTGGTTGAACCACCCGCCGGAGTAGAAGAGGAAGTAATTGCCGCGGACCAGCACGAGCTGCGGCGCCTCGACGATGTGACCCTGCCAGGATTCGTCCGGGCCGAAGATCGCAGTCGGCTGCCCCAGGAGATGGAGCCCGTCGGCGCTCAACGGCTGGCTGTAGATCTGGGTGTCGACGGTGTTGGACCGGGCGTTCTGGTCGGACTTCCAGATCATGTAGGGCTGCCCGTTGCCGTCGTCGAAGACGCGCGGATCGATGGAGCCGCCGAGTGACTGCTGGCAGATGAAGGGGACCGGCGAGGCGAGGTAGGGGCCGGCGACCGAGGTGCTGATGGCGTCGCCGATGCACACGGTGGAGGGCGAGACGCCTGCGAGCTGCGAGGTGAAGTACAGCAGGAAGTGGTTGCCGAACTGGGCCACGTCGGGTGCCCACATGACGTCCGGCTCGGCCCAGGCCGGCGGATCGGGGAGCGCGTCGGTGGGGGCGCCCCATTGGCCCACGGTGGTGCCGGAACGAACCGGCACGTGCTGCGGCACCTGGTCCTGTGACGTGAACAGGTAGTAGCGGCCTCCCTGTTGGAGCAGGAAGGGGTCGGGCTGATCGGCACCCGAGTTGATGGTGAAGCCGGGTGTCGCCGGGTCCGACAGCGCCGGTGGATCGAAATAGGGCGTTTGCAGGCCCAGCGCGTCGTCGGCGGCAGCCGCACCGAGCGCGCCGGTCGACAGGTACTGCGCCGGTGAGACGCCGGCGTCGTCGTCGGTGCGCGCGCCGGCGCTCAGGACGCCCAGCCCGGAAATGGCAGCCAGGGCGATGACGGCGAGCGCGCTGACCAGCCCGATGGCAACCCGGCGCCGGCGGGCTCCGGCCGGGCTCACCATGGGGAAGAACTGGGGATGGACGTGGTGCCTCTTGGGGATGAGGCGGAGAAAGGTGGGGAGAACATCTGGATTTCGCGAAAGGGCATTGACCCCGCGTTTCGGGTGGCGCAGTCTGTCCCCAGTTCGGAGACAAGAGCCCGCCGAACCTCAAGCGAGCACCGCAAGGTAGGAGCGAGGGAAGCCCGAAGGGAAGCCGCAAGGCGGAACGGGGGGAAGCCGAGAGAACGCTGCAAGGCGGGATCGAGGAAAGGGAGCGAACCCCGTAAGGGGAGCGTGACCGGAGCGGGCAGGAGGATCCGACTGCAGATGGTCCGTGGTGCGTCACGGTGACTTCCCTGGAGTCGCCGAGGCCGGCCCGGGCGGGGGTTGTCCGACACGACCCCGGCACGGTGCCAGCGGCCCGTCGATGACGTAGCCCCGAGGAGCACGGGAGGCTTAGGCCGAACGGTTACTCGGGGTTGCGTCGCGCCCGGGCGCCTGTTGTGCTTCTCCGTTCCGTTCCCCATACATGGGTAACGGCCGTGAGGAGTCCGACCCCCCGCTGATCGTCGAAGTTTCTGCCTAGCCCTGGCGCAGGGAGGCCCAGAGCTTGGCCGGCCGTTCGCCCGCCGCCACCTGGCGATTCAGCTCGGCCTGGACCAGGGAGAGATCATCGGGATGCGTCACGCCGATGCAGCGGCCCTGCGCCGGGAGCACCGTGAACGGGCTGGAGGCGAGCGAGGCGGCCACCACCTCGGGCAGCAGGACCTCGGACTCCTCGGAGACGTCGACGACCGCATCCATGGCGGCCTGGAGCGTCTTGTGGAAGGCCGGGGTGAACCCCCACAGGTTCATGGAGACCCGGGCGTCAGGCGAGAGCTCGGCCGGTTCCCTGCCGTCGCCGGCGACGAAGCCCCCTTCGGGTGTCCGCGTCACCTGGCGGCGTTCCTCCACTGCAAGCAGCGTGCCGTCAGGGCCGACCCGACAGATGCCACGTGTGACCGGTCCCTGGCCGATCACCGCATCCTCGAGGCGGTAGCCGACCAGCGCGTTGGTGTCGGCATGGGCCCGCAGGTGGGTCGCCAGCTGGGCGCAGGCTGCAGGCCCGTAGATGTCGTCGGCGTTGCCCACGCCGTAGGGGCTGGTGCCCACGTGGTCGGACGCGCTGAGGACGGCATCCGCCGTGCCGAGCGGTGCGGGCTGGGTGGTGAAGCGCACGTCGACGGCCTCGGGCCACGTCTGCTCGACGTGATAGCGGATGGCCGCGCCGGTGCTCGGGCCCAGCACCAGGACGATGGTGCCGAAGCCCGCCGCGAGGGCGTCGGAGGCCACCAGGTCGATGACCGCTTCGCCTTGGGGGCCCACGGGTGCCAACGGCTTGCAGCCTCCGTACCGGCGGGCCCGCCCGGCCGCCAGGACGACCAGCGCCGGACCCGCCCCGTCGCCCTTGTCGCTCATGTGCTCCAGCGGAAGACGGCGCTGGCCCACGTCATACCGCCGCCGAATCCCGTCAGGAGCAGGTGGTCGCCGTCGTGGACGCGGCCGGTCTCGATGGAGTCGTACAGGGCCAGCGGGATGGAGGCCGAGGAGGTGTTGCCGTAGCGGTCGATGACGACGGCGGTGCGCTCCTCGGGGATGCCGAGGCGTTGGCAGGCCGCCTGGATGATGCGCAGGTTGGCCTGGTGCGGCACCATCAGCGAGATGTCGTCGGGCCCCAGCCCGGCGTCGGCCATGGCCCGCTCGGCCGACTCGACGACCACCCTGACCGCCCGCCGGAAGACCTCTTTCCCGTCCATGAAGAGGGTCCCGCCGTGCTCGCACTTGAGGAGGTGCTTGAGCGATCCGTCGGAGTTCATGTTCCAGCTGATCAGGTTCCCGGGGCCGTCGACCGGCTCGACCACGACTGCGCCGGCCCCGTCGCCGACGATGATGGCGATTTTGCGGTCGTCCATGTCGGTGATGCGCGACAGGGTCTCGGAGCCGATCAGCAGGACGGGGCCCGAGCCGATGGAGATCAGGCCGGCCGCGGTGACGAGGCCGTAGACGAAGCCGGAGCAGGCGGCATTGAGGTCGAAGGCGCCGCCCTTCATGCCGATCCCGTGCTGCACGCTCGGCGCCGTCCCGGGGACGATGCCGTCGGGCGTGGTGGTGGCAAGCACGAGGTTGTCGATCTCCTCGGCGGTGCGCCCGGCCTTGTGCATGGCCGCGACCGCCGCCTCAATGGCCAGGCCCGAGGTCGTGCCGCCGATGTGGCGTTCGCGGATGCCGGTGCGTTCGACGATCCAGGCGTCGCTGGTGTCGAGGTTCACCGCCATGTCGTCGTTGGTGACGACCTTGTCGGGTACCGCGATGCCCCAACCTGTGATTTTGATGCCCGTCACGCGGCAGATCCGGAGCGTACGGCGTGGATGCCCACGAACCCTGCGTCCCCGTAGATGATGCCCCCCGTGTTGATCGCCACTCCGAGGCGTGCCCCGGCCACCTGGCGGTCACCGGCCCGACCACGGAACTGCGTGGCCAGCTCGACCACCTGGGCCAGGCCGGTGGCGCCGAGCGGGTGCCCGCGACCGACGAGGCCACCGCTGGGATTCACGACGAGACCGGGGGAGTCGATGCCGGTGGCGCCCGTCTCGGTCGCCGGCCCGGCCTCGCCGGGACCGAAGAAGCCGAGCGACTCGAGGGCGTAGAGCTCCTCGGCGGCCGTGGCGTCGTGCAGCTCGACCATGTCGGCGTCGCCGGGGCCGAAGCCGAAAGCTTCCCAAGCCGCCTCGGCGGCCTGGGTCAGCCTGTCGTGGTAGTCGATTGAGCCGTTTCCCGAGCGCGCCACCGAGCCGATGATACGGGGCGCCGAGGCCGGGGCCGGGACCGAGGGCCCGCCCAGCACGACCGCGGCGGCGCCGTCGGTGAACGAGCTGCACATGAGCCGGGTGAGGACGCCGGCCACCTGGGGCGAGGCGAGCACCTCCTCGATCGTCACGCGCCGTTGGAACTGGGCCAGCGGGTTGCGCGCCGCGTGTTCGAAGGCCTTGACCGCGGCGGCGGCGATCTGGCGCACGGTGGCGCCGACCTCGGCCATGAGCCGGAGGGCCCAGCCGTTGTTGAGTCCCATGAGGATGCTGCCGGCGGGGTTGTCGTCGGCGTGGCGGCGGTCGTGCAGGTCGTGGCGGTACTCCGCCGGGAGGCCGTCCTCAATGCCGGCGATCGTGCCCGCCCGGTCGCCGGTCCACATCTTCTCGACGCCCAGTGCCAGGACCGGGCGGTCCTGGGCCGCGGCCACCATGGTGGCCAGGTGCAGAGAGGAGCTCCCTCCGGCGCACGAGTTGTCCACGTTGACGATGGCGACCTCGCTGAGGCCGGCCTTGCTCAGCCAGGTCTGCCCTTTCATGCACCCCTGATCACTGAGGCGCCCGGCCATCGCATTGCCCACGATGACGAGCCCGAGCTCGTGCGCCGACACCCCGGCATCGCCCAGGGCCTCGTGCACGACCTCGTAGGCCATGGTCTCGGGCTCCAGGTCGCGCCGGCTCATGTCGCTCATGCCCGTGCCGAGGATGGCGATGTCGGTGGCGTTCATGCCGATACCCCCGCCAGCGCCGGGAGCTGCTCGCCCGCGAACGCCGCTCGAAGTTGTCCGAAATGCTCGACCGCAGGTGATCCCGCCACCATCACCAGAATGTGGCGGGCGCCGGCGTCCGCGTAGCGGCCCAGCGCGGCGGCACAGGTCCCGGGCGTGCCCGCCACCAGGTGGCGATGGAACGCCTTGGGGGGGAGGCGGTAGAGCTCCGAGAGCCACTGGGCGCCCCGGACGGGCGCCTGGTCGTCGTCTCCGACACACGCAAAGACGACGACGCCGGCCTCCACGGCGTCGGGATCCCGGCCGGCCTCGGCCGTCTCGCGCCGCAGGGTCGCCAAGGCGGTCCCGTACTCGTCCGGGGCGAGGAAGAGGGGCACCCAACCATCGCCCACGGCGGCGGCCCGCCGCCGGGCGGCATCGCTGGCGCCCCCGAACCACAACGGAACCGGCGCCGACGCCGGCTCCTGCACGTAGTCGGCTCCGCCCGCCTCGGGGCCGGCCCAGGCCCGGCGGAGCCCGGCGACGCCCTCGTCCATGAGCCGACCGCGGCGGTGGTAGTCGACGCCGGCCCGCACGTACTCGTGCTCGTGGATGCCCACCCCGAGCCCGAGGACGAAGCGCCCGCCGGAGAGCAGTTGGAGGGCGGTGGCCTGCTTGGCCACCACGGAGGCCGGACGAAGGGGCAGCTGGAGGACACAGGTCCCCAACTTCGGCCTGGTGGTCGTGACGGCGGCCACGGCCAGCGTGGTGAGGGCCTCGCCGATGGGGTGGGGCCAGTAGAGGTGGTCCACCGCCCACAAGGAGTCGGCTCCGGTCGCCTCGGCGCGGCGGCAGAGCTCGACCACATCAGCGGCGCTTCCGGTGCTACTCCGGGTACTACCATCTCCCATGGGGAGTTCTCCCTGCGTGGTGGCAGGGAGGATGAATCCGAGGGAGGGTCGTGATGCTCCACTTCCTACCGGCGTCACACCGTCATATTACGTCGGTGACCGAAGGAGTGACTATTCCGCTTCTGCGGGGTCCGAGGGTGGGTGCACGGCGCCCGAGGCGCCGCCCGGAGCCCCCAGGACCGAGAGGGTGCAGCGGGCCTCACAGATGGCGCGCCCGTCGTCGTCGGTGAGGGAAATGCGCCAGACCTGGATGGTGCGGCCGACCCGCACCGGCGTCGCCTCGGCGGTCAGGTGGCCGTCGCGCACCGAACGCAGATGGCTGGCGTTGAGCTCGATCCCGACCACGCTGCGACCGGGCTCCGCGGCCAGCGCGGCGCCGAAGCTGGCGGCCGACTCGGCCAGGAGAGCCGACACGCCCCCGTGGAGGATGCCGTAGGGCTGGTGCACCTTCCAGTCCACCGGGAGCCGCATGACGACCCGATCGGGTCCGGCCTCGAGGACCTCGACGTCGAGGAGCTCGTGGATGCTCGCGCGGCCGTCGGGCAGCACCGGCGCGCCGCCGGGGGTGGAAGGGGGTGAGGTCACCGGCGGATGTTAACGGGGCGCCGATAGCCTGAGCGCGTGCCCGACGTGGTCGACCTGCGCAGCGACACCGTGACCCGGCCCACGCCCGCCATGCGGCGCGCCATGGCCGAGGCCGAGGTCGGTGACGACGACTACGGCGAGGATCCGACGGTGCGGAAGCTGGAAGAGGCTTTCGCGGCGCGGGTCGGCAAGCAGGCCGCGCTGTTCGTGCCCTCCGGGGTCATGGCGAACCAGATCGCCATCCGTGTCCTCACCGCTCCGGGGACGGCGGTGGTGGCGGGGCGCCGCCAACACGTCGTCGCCTACGAGTTCGGCGCGGCCGCACTGAACGCCGGGATCCAGTTCGTCGTCGTCGACGACGATGACGGCATGATGCAGGCCGACGACGTGTGGTGCGCCCGCCAGGCGGCCGAGCACCACCAACCCGTGGTCTCGCTCGTCAGCATGGAGAACACACACATGGCCGCATCAGGCGCCCCGTGGTCGACGGCGCGCCTGCAGGCGCTGGCCGACGCGGCCGGGCCCGTGCCCATCCACATGGACGGGGCCCGCCTCTTCAATGCCGAGGTGGCCACCGGCATCCCCGCCGCCGAGTGGGCCGCGCCCACCACGACGGTGATGTGCTGCCTGTCGAAGGGTCTCTGCGCGCCGGTGGGCTCGCTCCTGGCGGGAAGCGAAGAGGTGATGGCTGAGGCCCGCGTGGCCCGCAAGCGTCTCGGAGGCGGCATGCGCCAGGCGGGCGTCCTGGCGGCACCCGGGCTGGTCGCGTTGCGCGACATGGTCGATCGTCTGCACGAGGACCACGCACGGGCGGCGCGGCTGGCCGACGCCGTGGCGGCACGCTGGCCCGCGGGCGGGCTCGATCCGGCCACGGTGCGCACCAACATCGTCACCTTTTCCCATGCCCAACCGGAGAAGCTGCTGGCACACCTGGAGGCTCAAGGCGTGCTGGCGCACGCGATCGCGCCGGAGACGGTCCGCTTCGTCACCCACCACGACGTGGACGACGCGGGCATCCGGCGCGCCATCACCGCGCTGGAGGACGCACCGTGAAGATCCGCGTCGGCATCAGTGCAGGCGGCGAGAGCCTCGGCCCCGAGGCCATGGTCGCCTTGGCGCGCGGCATCACCGGCTGCGGCTTCGACTCCCTCTGGCTGCCCGAGGTGCTGACGCGCCCGGGCCCGGACCCGCTGGTCGGTCTGGCGTGGGTCTCGGGCGCCTGCCCGGGACTCAAGATCGGCACGACCATGTTGCTGCCGGGACGCAACCTGGTGTGGCTGGCCAAGGCGGTGGCGACACTGGACGTGTTGTCGGGCGGACGCTTCCTGCTGACCTTCGTGCCCGGGCTCGGTGTCGGCGGCGAGCGCAGCGCCATCGGTATCCCCAGTGCGGCCAGGGCCGAACAGATGGAAGACGCACTACCTGTACTGCGCCGGTTGTGGGCCGGCGAGGTCGTCAGCCACGAGGGGCCGGCCGGCTCTTTCGCCGACGTCTCGGTGTCCCCGCAGCCGGCGCAAGATCCCTTCGACGTGTGGCTGGGCGGCAACGTCCCGGCCGCGCTCGACCGCTGTGGGCGCCTGGCGGACGGGTGGATCCCCGCCTTCTGCACCCCGGCCGACGCCGCGGCGGGCAAGGCGGAGATCGACCGGGTGGCGGCGGCGCACGGACGCGCCATCAGCCCGGAGCATTTCGGCGTGAGCCTCGCCTACGCACCGGACGGGACGGACCTCGGCGCGCTGGCGTCGTCGCCTTTGGCCCGGCGGGCCCGGGGCCGTCCGTTGGAAGAGATCATCCCCGTGGGGCGCGGCGGCTTGCGGACGAAACTGGAGCAGTTCCTGGAGGTCGGGTTCTCCAAATTCATCGTGCGCCCGATGGCGCCCCCGGGGGAGTGGCAGGCCGAACTGGAGCAGTTGGCCGGCGCGGTGGGCGACCTGCAGACGTGACCGGGGCGGCGGCGCCGCCCCCTACGCTGCCACCATGCCCGAGCGCCCCCTCACCCTCATGGCGGTCCACGCCCATCCTGACGACGAAGCGATCGGGACGGGGGGGATCCTCGCCCGCTACAGCGGCGAAGGCGTGCGCACCGTGCTGGTCACGTGCACAAATGGAGAGTTGGGGGACGCGCCGGGTGGCATCAAGCCGGGCGAGCCGGGGCACGACGAGTCGGTGGTCGTGCCGCTCCGCCGCCAGGAGCTCGAGGCCAGTTGCGAGGTGCTGGGCGTATCCAACCTGGAGCTGCTCGGCTACCACGACTCGGGAATGGAGGGCTGGCCGCAGAATGACGCCCCCGGCAGCTTCTGGCGGACCCCCGTGCCGGACGCGGCAAAACGGCTGGCCGCCTTGATGCGCGTCTACGAGCCGCACGTCGTCGTGACCTATGACGAGAACGGCTTCTACGGCCACCCCGACCACATTCAGGCCAACCGGGTGACGCACGCGGCCATTGCGGAGTGCGGGATCCCGGCCAAGCTCTACTACACCGCCGTGGCGCGGTCGATGCTCCACGGCTTCGGCGACATTCTGGCCGAGGCCGGCATTCAGCGGCCGGCGGAAATAGAGGAGAACCCCGACTTCGGCACGCCGGACGAGCTGATCACGACGACCGTCGACTGCAGCGCCGTCGCCGGGCGCAAGTACGCGTCGCTCGCCGCACACGCGAGCCAGAGCGACAACATCTTCTTCCTTCAGATGGGTGAGGAACTGTTCTCACGTGTGATGGGGTCGGAGAGCTTCATCCGGGTGCAGGACTCGACCGGGGCGCCGGTGCCCGAGGACGACCTCTTCGCCGGGCTCCGCTAAGGCGGGCAACTGGACGATCCAAACCGGAATCTTCCCTGAAAACACGGCCAGCATGGTCCTCCCTGAGTCCTGCGGCTTCAGAGTTGTCGGACGAAGGGAACGGCTTGGTCAACTCAATGGTCGGTGGCGGGATGTCATTCTGCTCGAACGTCGCAGCAAGTAGCTCGTACCGAGCTGTAGCCGGCAGCAGATGGGCATCCGGATAGTCGATACCGTCGTCTGTGACCTACTCCGGAGCTCGCGACGGACGTGTCCCACCATCCCGGGGCAGTCGACCGCTCTCTGGAACTCAGTTGAGGCAACCGCCGATGGCGTTCAAGGGTTCGCAGTTGTTCGGTGTGTTCTTGGCCACCAGGGTGAACTTGAGCGTCACCGGGCTGTCAGCGATGGCGTAGATACCGCCACCTCCACCGGGAGCGCTGTTGCCCGTCACAAGGCTGCCATTAAGGGCGAGGGTGTTGCCGGGAGTGGTTTCTGTCGCATCAGATTCGATGATTCCACCCCCCAAACCGGAGGCCGAGTTATTGCTCACCTGGCTCAGATTGATGGTCAGCACTCCACTGGGAGTTGGGGGGGGCGGAGATACGATGTCTGCGAAATCGAGGTTGGCGATACCACCGCCGGAACCGAGGTCGCCCTTGCTGTCGCTCGGTGCCGTGTTGGTATTCACCTGACTTGCGGTGATCGTCATCGTGCCGTGGTTGAGGATGCCGCCCCCGGAGGAGCCGGGTGCTGTGTTGCCGTTCACCTGACTCAAGGTGATGGTTGCGATGCCGCCGTTCGCTATGCCACCAGCGCCATCCATCGGGCCGCCGTTCGACGTGTTGTTGTTCACCTGACTGAAGAAGAGCTTGAGCGTGCCCAGAGGAGGAGGCGTGACTCCTCCGGCACCATTCCCGTTGGCGATACCGCCACCTCCGCCCTGTGCGGTGTTGTCGTTCACCTGGCTGAAGTTGAGGGACAGTGCGCCTCCGATGTTGGCTATGCCACCGGCGCTAGCGCCGGCGCCCGACGAGTTGCCGTTCACGCTGCTGAGGTTGAGGACGACGGTGCCGGACTTGTCGGCGATGCCGCCACCCGGACCGCCAGTCGAGGTGTTGTTGTTCACCTGGCTGCTATTGAGGGTGAGGGTTCCGAGGAGGGCCGTCGACTTGCCCAGGTCGCCGGAGGCGATGCCACCGCCGCCCTGAACAGCCGTATTGCCCGTCACCTGGCTGTCATTCAGCGTGAGGGTGCCGCCGTTGTTCACGATGGCGCCGCCCAAAGTGCCCACCCCTCCGGTGAGGGTCAAGCCCTGAAGGATGAGGTTCCCCGTCGGGGCGACCTCGAAGATGCGGAAGGGCTTCGCGCTGGCGGGGTTTCCGGCGATTGTGCTGTGAAGGCCGTTGATGGTGATCTGGCTCGTGACGATGGGAAGCCCGTTTCCCCCGATCATCGCACTGGGTGTGTTGTTGGGAGCAGTGAGGGAGTAGGTGCATCCAGAGGCGAGGTTGACGGTGCCGCCCGCCACGTTGGCCGCGGCGATGGCAGCAATCAGTCCCGCAGCGCCACTCGAACATGGCACAAAAGTGGCCGGTGAAGCAGAGGCCATCGTCGCCGGGGCGACCGCGAGGCCCAGAACTGCGGCTCCGGACCCCATCGCCAACTTCAGAAGCGCGGACAATCTCATGGGTTACTCCCTGGTCGTCAATCCCAGGATGCATCCCCCTCGTCTTCTACCCCCGGGCGGAGACCGCCTTGGTTACTCCGGCGTTCATACTTTCAGACATCGGCCAGCGATGCTCGGGGAGATTTGGAGGAACCCCCCGGGTCCCGAGCCCAACGGGGTTGGCCCAATCTGTTGTTCATCCGTTGTGAAAGCCCCCTAAGAGCCCCGTCCACGTCTTCGGGGACACCCCCAAATCTGACCAGGACAGCTACTACTTTGAGCGGGTGCTGACGGGAGGCTGGGTCTACGTCGCCGCACTGGCGGCATCGTTCACTGTGGCGACGGTTGCCAGTCCGGCGGGTGTGTCTGGTGCGGTTCTTCTCCTGCCGTTCCAGGTTGGCGTGCTGGGTGCAGGGAGGGGGTCCCGAGCCGGGCCTGCGCCCCGCCGGGAGAGAGGGGACGCAGAACCCGGTCCGGTGTGGTCCCTACGTCGCGTTGCCGGCCGGGGTTGTGCCGGCGCGAGCGTGGGGAACCGATCCGACGAGGCAGAGCGCGGCGGCGGCGATCAGCGCGACCACGGCGCCTATCTCGATGGCGAAGGCCTGCTTGGCGAAGGGGGCGAGCCACGAATCCTTGAACCCGAACAACCCGACTGCCACCGACAGGAGGAAGCCGGCGATGGTGGTGAGGGCGAACCCGATCCCGATGATCGCCGCCCACAGCCGGCGCACGGCCACCACGCCGATGCCAATGATGAGCGCGGTGATGGACTGCAGCAGGAAGAGCGGTCCGATGGTGGGGATGGAGCGGTAGCCGTCGGGCTCGTTCCACAGGTGGAAGTGGATGTAGGCGGACCAGAGAAGGAGCGCCCCCCCGACAGCGAAGGCGGTCGTCGCCGCCAGATCGACCGGCCGGCGGGAACGGCCGGGGCCGACCACCAACACGGCGCGGAGCTTGTGCATACCGGGCATCTGCATATCAGGCTTCCGGAGGCGGGCCTGCTGATGGATGTCGGACCTGGTGGTGGTGGCCACAGCAGAGATACGGGCGTCGACTGCTCCGGGATTGGTCCGGACCGGGTGAATCCCCGGCGTGGGCCTGTCCGTATACCTGTGGATGAGAGAATCACATGTGGCCGAGGGCGAACTGTCCGACGAGGCCCTCCTGGCCGGCATGGCCGTGGGGGACCAGTCGGCCGCCGTCACCTTTACCCGCCGCTACCAGCGGCGCGTGTTCGGCCTGGCCTATTCCATGACCAGCGACGCCGGGCTGGCCGAGGACGTGGCCCAGGAGGCGATGGTCCGGGTGTGGCGCCACGCGCCCGTCTTCGACCTGCGGCGGGGATCCGTGACCGCCTGGGTCCTCACCATCACCCGCAACCTGGCCATTGACGCCCTGCGCCTCCGGCGTGCCGTCCCGACCGATCCGGAGGACTTCGCCGCCACCGCGATGGCCAGCTCCGAGCACAACCCCGAGGATGCCGTGCGCCGGGGTGACGTTCGTCAGATTGTGCAGGCCGCGCTGCAAACCATCCCGGAGGAGCAGCGCCGGGCCGTGGTGCTGGCGGCCGTCTACGGGAGGACGGCACTCGAGATCAGTGAGTCCGAAGGGATCCCGCTCGGCACGGCGAAGACGCGCATCAGGACGGCATTGATCCGGTTGCGCGCGGCCGTCGAGCGGGTGGAGGGGGCACGCGATGGATGATGACGTGAGGGAGCGAGGATGCGAGGAGTACGGCAACGAGCTGGCTGAACTCGCGCTCGGCGTGTTGACCGGCCGTGAGCGGTCCCGGGTGCTGTCCCACGTCGAGTCCTGCCCGCGCTGCGCCGAGGAGCTGGAGATCCTGTCCCGGACGGCCGATACGGTGCTGCAGGCGGCCCCGGACATGGAGCCGCCGTTGGGGTTCGAGGT